>Ga0189282_100076_pt1 | contig 150719 bp, 117 predicted proteins | sample N26C3minimetaG_FD_130328 | JGI IMG/M metagenome (GOLD analysis project Ga0189282, IMG submission 130328) | Marine microbial communities from the Costa Rica Dome - N26 C3 mini metaG | ecosystem: Environmental > Aquatic > Marine > Oceanic > Photic zone | place: Costa Rica: the Eastern Pacific... | reverse complement strand
TACAGATAGATCTAATCTAAAGGTGGGTCACTTTGGCCCGGCGGGGGTGGGTCACTTTCGTCCGGCCAGCTATGGTCACTTTAACCCGGCGAGGGTGGTATACTATGTCCGGCGTTTCCAATTAGCGAGTTCCTTTAATAAATCCAGCTGTTCGTTTATTTTTTTGTAACTGGATCCAGAGCTGTTTGATTGTAAATTTTTCATTGATTTCGATTTTGGTTATACATAGTTTCGTTGTGGCCAGTTGCTTAAAATGATATGCTATAATGTTGGCCCCAGTCTTTTGGCAAAATGGCCCCTACGTCCCTTAAATATTTTCTAAGGGCACCTTCACTCTTATGCCTGGTAATCTGTAATAGGGTGTAAATCGCCTCCTTTTCTGTCATGCCTTGCTCCATGAAGCTGGTGAACAAGTCCACAGCTGCATTATGCCGTAGGGAATAGCTATTCTTTTCCTTGGGTATCTTGAGTTCTTTCTTTACCTTGGCAAATCGCTCACTAAAGTAGTCTACCCGGCTTTTCACGCTTGCATCCCATTTGCCCGGAACGCCTTCAGGCGTGAACAGGTAATAATCCTTTGGCAATTGTTCCATATTCCAGTCCTTCAACATGCCATAGAGCCTATCGATCATTAAAATATGGGACTTCTTTTCGCCTTTGGTTTCAATGGCAATGGTCCGATTGTCCATATTGATATGCTTTACCTGAATTCTGGCAATCTCGTTGTTCCGCATGAACGAGTAGAATATGAACTGAAGAAAATTGTAAAGAACCGGTTCGTGTTCCTTGGTGTATTTCCGCAGCTCCTTGATCTCATCCATTGAAAAGGGTTCGTTCTTTGATGGCCGGTTCTTTTTGGTCGGGATTTTGGCAATGAAATTTTCAGGAATGATATCATCCTTGACCATTTGGCTCATCAGGGCACTTAGGTTCCCTTTATGATTGTGGATCGAGGTTGGCATTAGGCCCTTACCATGGGGCTTTTCACGGCCAAGGTAATTTAGGTAGGCTGAAATGTGCTTTCTGGACAGCTCATTGATGGGCATCCGGGAAATACTGTTCTTTTTCGCCCAGTCCAAGAAAAGGTTTAGGTAGTCACAATAGCTATTGTACGTGGTTTCCTTTACGAAAGGCTTTTTGTGCTCGAGCGCAGTCTCGAAGCATTCCTTTACCGTACCTACCGGAAGGGTGTTTGCAGACCCCTTTACAAAAGGGTTATACCCTTCTGCCAACATGTCTTTGAGGGCATTTATCAGAGTTTTGCCAGCCCTTTTCCTGCCACTAACAGTCTTTATTCGGTTGATGCCCTTATAAAATTTTATTGGACGCTTGTCCATATTCCCGGTGTTGGGGTTCCTAAAGTAAAAATAGACATACCAACGCTTTGAAAGGTCGGGTTTGCCCTCGCTGTCCTTTGGGATATAGAGTTTGGGTTCCGAGTACATATTTACCGCCATTTTTGTCAATATGGCAATATACTCACTTATATGCTCCCGTTTGCTATCTGGAAATAGTTTATCCATGGCAAAGGGGATTTGCAGAAACAAGAAAACCCTTGCAAACACAAGGGTTTTTGGTAAATGGGTGGAAGACCGGGTTCGAACCGGCGACCTCTGGAACCACAATCCAGCGCTCTAACCAACTGAGCTACAACCACCATTTAAAGCGGATGCAAAAATACTTTTTTGTAATGATTCGACCAAAATATTTTTCAAATTCCAACAATTTATTATTCCCGCCCCATTCAAGGGCTTTACCAACCAATTGATTTTCTGTTACCCTGCATTCAAACGCCCAACCGTATAATTTATCGATAAAATGCACGTTTTTAAGACCAAACACACATTTTTGGGCATTTCACAACATTTAATTCCCATCGTGTCGTTTTAAAATTAGTTTTACAGCAAATATTTTCAACTTGGTGTTGTCAGAAAAAAACTTCATACCAAAGCATGCCACGACCATGTTGCGCATTTTACTTTGCGCCTTCATGCTCGCCGTATCGCTACCGGTTCTGGCACAATCCTCCAACGAAAGGGATAGCTTGGCCTACCGTCTTCAGCGCTTGGAGTCCACCAACCGTTTTAACCCTAAGGACACCACACATATCAAACTATTGGTGGAACTTGCCTTTTCGTACCGCTATTTGGAAATGGATAGCCTTTATTCCATAGGAAAGAGAGCTTTGGAGTATAGCGAAAAAATAGATTACACCTACGGCAAAATAAAGGGGTTGGACGCACTGGGCAATTACTATTACAACAAAGGGGAGCGAGAAAAATCCATGCCCTTGTTCCAAGAAGCCCTTAGATTGGCAACAGAAGCCAAGGACATTCCCTCCGAACTTTCCATTATAAATGCCATGGCCCAAAACTACAGTTTTGAGGGCAATTATGCCGAGGCATTAAACCTCAACCTGAAGGGCATAGATTTGGCCAGAGAGATTGACAACCAACCGATGCTGTCCGTATTGAACGAGAATATTGCGGGATTGTATGCGGACCAAAAAGATTTTAAAAATGCCCTGATGTTTTACGACACCGTTCAAAAAATAAATCGAAGATTGGGCGATGAGGTGATAGATGCAGAAACACAAAGTAACATGGCGTCACTGTACAAGGATGCAAAAGATTATAAAAATGCCATGTTCAACATCAATAGGAGCATCAGCACTTTTGAAAAGCATAAAGTATATGATTGGCTGGCCTATGCCTACGAAGTAAAAGGCGATATTTATCTTGATCAAGAAAAATACAAGTGGGCGCTATACTGGTACGATCAGAGCAATATGTTGTTCAAACATCAGATTGAAGATGACCGGATCAAGATTCAATTGATGAACGGGATGGCCAAAGTATATTTTGGTTTGGAGCAGGACAGTCTTGCTTTAGTATATGCCAAAAAAGGCCTTGCATTGTCCGATAAAATCAAATCCTTGCAAGGAAAAATAGATTGCTCCGAAACTTTGTACAAGTTGCACAAGAAAAATGGCAATACTCCTGAGGCATTGGCCTATCTGGAAAGTTTTAAAATATTGTCCGATTCCCTTTTCAAGGATAAGAACAAACAAAGTCTTTCCCTTTTGGAGACCAAATTGCAATACGAACAGGAAAAACAGGAACTTATCGAGGCCAATGAGACAGCCTTGGCCAAACAAAGGAACTACATCTATTTTTCGGTTATCATCCTTATGATTCTCAGCATCATCACCTTTGTGATCCGCAGAAGTGAGAACATCCAAAGAAAACTGAACAGGGAGCTCAAGGAAAAGTCCACTGCCGTAACACAACGGGAAGCGCAATTGCATGAAATCAATAAGACCAATACCAAGCTGTTCTCCATCATCGGCCACGACCTTCGGGGCCCAATCGGTGGGCTACAAAGCATGCTAAAGCTATTTACGGATGGTGAAATAAGCACCAAGGAATTCGTATCCTTTATCCCAAAGCTAAAAACCGATGTGGATAATATCTCTTTTACGCTGAACAACTTGTTGTCTTGGGGTATGAACCAACTCAACGGAGTGGTGACCAAACCTAAACGGGTTTCCCTTTCAAATTTGGTGAACAACAATATTCAATTATTATCGGAGATTGCCAACAGCAAGTCCATTAAGATTATCAACCAACTACCTGAAAATCCAAGGATTTGGGCCGATAGCCATCAAATGGATATTGTTGTCCGAAATATTTTGAGCAATGCTATCAAATTCACCCCCGAAAACGGATTGATTACCATAACTGCCGTGGAAAAGGCTGGCATGTGGCAAGTATCCATTCGTGACACAGGTATTGGAATGACAGCGGAAATGCAACGTTCCATTTTCAAGGACTCTTCCAACATCACCACTTACGGTACCAATAATGAAAAAGGCACCGGCCTGGGACTTTCGTTGTGCAAGGAAATGGTGCTTAAAAACAATGGTGAAATTTGGGTGGACAGTGTTCCACGCAAAGGAACTACCTTTTACTTTACCGTCCCCAAAGCGATCAACCGCTATCAAAAAGCTTCCTAGATCAAGTCGTAAAGGCTGTCAACACCCACAAAGCGCTCTACGGTAAAGCCTTCGGCATATTCCACCCCAATCATACGACCTAAATCCCGTGCGCGGTAATTCACGCTATCCGTAAAGTTTTTACTGCTGATGGGAGTTTCAGGCTCTTTACTGTTGGGATCATAAAACTGCGAAGCATACGCCATGATGGCTTCCGTTTTCTTATCGATAAAACCAGTGACATCGACCACAAAATCGGGTTCAAGGTTTTTCCACTGTATAAAGTGATACACCACTTTGGGTCTCCAGGCGTCCTGCCATTGGTCGTCCCCGTCCATTTTGGTATCAATTTTTCTGAGTCCGCTCAAAAAACAGGAGTCGCTCACGAGCTTGCTTCCTTTGGCATGATCAATATGACGGTCCTCCACCGCATTGCATATCACAATATCCGGCCTATATTTTCTGATGATTTTGATGAGTTCTAATTGGTGTTCCTTATCGTTCACAAAGAAACCATCGGCAAATTCCATGTTTTCCCGAACGGCAACGCCCAAGATTTCGGCTGCCTTGGCCGCTTCTTGGTCCCTGATTTCGGCTGAGCCCCGTGTGCCCAATTCCCCTCGGGTCAAATCAACGATGCCTACTCTTTTTCCTTTGGAAACTTCCTTTGCAATGGTGGCACCGGCCCCCAATTCGGCATCATCGGGATGCGCTCCAAATACTAAAATATCTAACTTCATAGGTGTTAAGCCGTAACGGTCATGGATTTTACTTTGGCAATGGCCTGTTCTATATCAGCAATCAAATCTTCTATTTCCTCTATTCCCAAAGAAAAGCGAATCAATGAATCCTTTATTCCTTGTTTGGCCCTATCTTCTGGACTCATAAGGGAATGTGAGGTTTGCGTTGGTGAAAGCATAGTGCTCTCTATCCCCGCCAAACTCATGGATGGTTTGATTAGCTTCAATTCCTTGAAAAAGAGCGATGCATCAATTTCTGGATTCAACTCAAACGAAAGCATTCCACCAAATCCTGTCATTTGCGATTTCGCCACTTCATGGCCTGGATGACCCTTCAAACCGGGATAATAGACGTTGTCCACATTCGTATTTTGACTGAGGTATGTGGCCATTTGCATCGCATTTTCATTTTGTGCCTTCACCCGAATGGCCATGGTTTTTAAACTGCGCTCCAACAGCCAAACGGTGTATTCGCTCAAGCTACCTCCAAAACAGATGCCTGTTTGCCACACCATATCCATATGTTCTTTTGATGCCGCTACCACACCTGCCGTAATATCCGAATGTCCGCCCATATATTTGGTTGCACTGTGCACTACCACATCAATACCAAAATCAGCTGGGGTTTGATTAATGGGGCTGGCAAATGTATTGTCGATCATGGACAGGATTCCTTTCCTTTTGGCCAAATCGGCCACGCCCTTGATATCTGTAATGGTCAATAAGGGATTGGAGGGCGTTTCTAGGTACAACACCTTGGTATTGGGTTTGATTTCTCGTTCAAAATCGGATACCTCCCAACCTTCGGTGAAAGAATACTCGATTCCAAAGCGCTCCAACTGACTTACCGCAAAATGATAAGTACCCCCATAAATGGTCTGTTGCAATACCACATGGTCACCCTGCTGTAAAAAGGTCATTAAAGCTGTGCTGATGGCCGCCATGCCACTGCCAAAAATCAAAGCAGCTTCGGTATGCTCCAATGCTGCCAATTTTTGGCACAGTGCTTCCTGATTGGGCGTGTTGTAATATCTGGGATACCGTTTCACATCCACATCCTCAAATTGGTAAGAGGTGCTCATGTACAAGGGGGATACTGCCCCTTTGAATTCTTTATCCTCCAATTCTCCGACGTGGGTGCAGATGGTGTTCACTCCTTTTTTATTGGTGCTCATGAAAATCTTCTTTAGGATAAAGATACGAAACCCATCATACTTGGACTTGCTTCCATTTTCCTTTTTTGAACCATACCATGGCCAATACCGCCAATAATACTTCGGCCAAGGTAATGGCCAAGAAAACACCAATGGCACCCCACCCCAAAACCAAAGCGGAAACATAGGCCAATGGCAATTGGAAGAACCAAAATGAGATCAAATTGATCTTGGTAGGTGTTCTGGTATCCCCTGCCCCATTGAAGGCTTGAGTAACCACCATGCCGTAAGCGTAAAAAATGTAACCGAGGGCAATTATCTGCAAGCAAAGCGCGCCACTCTTTACCACCTCTGGGGTAGCGTTGAACCAAGAAATGATGGTTTTGGCAAAAATGAGGTAGCCCAAAGATACCGTTCCCATAAAAATGGCATTGTATTTCCCTGTTTTCCAAACGGAACGTTCAGCACGTTCGGGCTGTTTGGCACCCAAGTTTTGGCCTACCAAGGTCGCCGCGGCATTGCTCATACCCCAAGAAGGCATCAAGGTGAACATCATTACCCGAATGGCAATGGTGTATCCTGCCAATACTTCGCTACCGAACTCCGACATGATACGCATCAAAAAAATCCAGCTGGAAGTACCTATCAAAAACTGGGCAATGCCCCCTAAGGATACCTTGATAAGATTCAACATAACCTTAAAGTTCAATACCAAATCCTTGGCCAGTAACTTTATCTTGCCCCAACCAAAGAACAAAATGCCCAATTGAAAAAGCACCGCGGTTCCCCTGCCAATGTTGGTGGCCACTGCTGCACCTTTTACGCCCATTTCGGGAATAGGTCCAAAACCAAAGATGAACATGGGGTCCAAGATAATGTTGAGTCCGTTGGAAAGTACCAAGGCCCACATGGCAATGGAGGCATTCCCTGCACCACGGAAAATGGCATTGATCAAAAACAAAAGTGTAATAGTAATATTGCCACCAATCAACCATTGGGTATAACCGTAGCCCTCGGCGATCAGTTCAGGTTCCCCGCCCATCAAGGCCAAAATCTCCTTGGCATATATGATACCGATTATGCCTATCAATACAGAAATCAAAACGCCCAAACTGATGGCTTGTACCGCCGCAATCCGTGCGCCTTGCACATCTTTTTCTCCGATTCTGCGGGCCACAACAGCGGTTGCGGCCATACTGAGCCCTATGGCCAAGGCATACACCAAAGTGATGACCGACTCTGTAAGCCCAATGGTAGCCACCGCATTGACGCTTACTTTGGAAACATAGGCAATATCCACCAATGCAAAAATGGATTCCATGAGCATTTCCAAGATCATGGGAATAGAAAGCATAAAGATGGCCTTACGGATGCTTCCAGAGGTAAATTCGGTTTCCTTGCCCGAAATAGCTATCCAAAAATAGTGGATGAATTTTTTAAATGAATGTGTATGATGATGTGTCATTATCTAAGAATTATGTGTGAAAAAAGAAAGTAAATGTCAGATTCACCGAAGGAGTTTCGGTTACTGGTTTGGCCTAAGGCCAATGGTGACATCTATCGCGTACATAATTCTTATAACTTCATGATGGGGCAAAGATGCAAAAAAAACGGTTACATTTTCTATAATTTTTTCGTTTTGCTGAATTTCAAGTGATTATTTTCGTAGCAGAACCAACCAAAACTATTGAAGACCATGCACATTAAACGTTCAATCCTTATCGGAATACTAGCTTCCACAACATTGATATGTTCCTGTAAAAAAAATACCTCAACTGCTGAAACCAAAGAAAAAACAGGTTACCAAGGACAAGGCAAAAGTCCCGTGGTGCCCACGGTGGACAAACCGGTTCAAAAACAATGGAGAGGTGTTTGGGCTTTTAATGACAGTACCGTGTATTTTTCCAACCAGTTTGATGGTGCCCGATTAAATGGCGTAGCCTACGATGGCAATGACCACTACACCATTTGGGTAACGGCAGAAAATACACCCATCAATGTAAGCCCTTGGTATGCTTTTCAGGTTTGGTCCAAGGAGCCGCGTGAGATAACCGTTCAGTTAAACTATCAGGACTCCAGAAGCCGATATTACCCAAAAATAAGTACGGATGGAAGGAATTTTACTCCACTGGATAGCACACGGTTCAAGGCTATCAACCCGGGTGAAGGTGAATTTGGGATACAGGCAGCACCCGAGTCTGCCGAAATAACGCTCAATATTAACGAATCCCCAACCTGGGTTAGCGCCCAGGAACTGTATACCTCTGCTGTGGTACAGGAATGGGTAGACTCGTTGAGTCAAAAAGCGTTTGTTGAGAATTACCCTATCGGTCTTTCCAAAGAGAGAAGGACAATGCACCTCATGGAAATCAACGAAAATCCGGAAACGCAAAAGGCATTAATGATCATTTCCCGACAGCATCCACCTGAAGTCACCGGTTTTTTGGCGATGAAATCCTTTATCGAAACCATTGCTGGCGATTCCGAACTTGCCCAAACATTCCGGAAGGAACATACGGTTTTCGTGGTTCCGCTCATGAACCCAGATGGAGCCGATAACGGTCACTGGAGGCATAATATGGGTGGTATTGACCTAAACAGGGATTGGCAAAACTTCAACCAGCCTGAAACGAGAAATGTTCGGGACTTTCTGGTGGAGAAAGACAAAACCTATGATTTCGTTTTCGGGGCCGATTTCCATTCTACCTGGGATGATATCTACTACCCGATAGACACGACAGTGACGAGAGCAGAAGGAAAAATCATCTTTGATTGGATAGCAAACATCAGTGAGCGTTTACCTCAAAAGAAAACCAATATCAGTGCTTCGGATGAGTTGGACCCCACCATGGTATCCAGCAAATATTTCTACGTAAACCATGGGATGCCCGCCATTGTATTTGAGCTTGGGGACAATACATCCAGACCTTTCCTAAAGGAAAAAGGCAAGGTTGCCGCAGAAGAAATCATGAAGCTTTTAATGGAACAATAAATCATTTTTTAGCGTAGTGTACTTTGTACCGCCAGAAACTGATACCGCCCAGAATGAATACCCCGAGCACGGTGTACCACACAAAGCTTGGGGTTATTACTTGGTCACCGCTTGCGTAACTATGCAACCCTACCAGGTAGAAATTCACCCCAAAATAGGTCATCATAATACTGGCAAAGGCCACGATACTGGCAAAATTATAGGCCCAAGTACCCCGTAATCCGGGTACCAAGCGCATGTGCAACACAAAAGCATAGACCATAATCGAAATCAAGGCCCAAGTTTCTTTGGGATCCCAGCCCCAATAGCGTCCCCAGCTCTCGTTGGCCCATTGTCCGCCCAAGAAATTACCGATGGTGAGCATGACCAATCCGGCGGTGAGTGCCAATTCGTTGATGACGGTAAGCTCCCTGATATTGATATCCATGCGCTTTTTATTCTTCTCGGTGGTCAGGACAATCAACAATAGCGCAACCACTCCCAAAATCATACCTACCGTCAATGGCCCATAGCTACCTACAATGACCGCTACGTGAATCATCAGCCAATAGCTATCCAATACCGGTTGTAAATTGGCAATGGCCGGATCTACCCAGCTTTGGTGGGCTATCCACAACAACATAGATGTTACAAACGCACTCGATGCGATGGTAAGCTCACTTTTTCGCCCCAAAGCCAAACCAATGCCCATGGTAGCCCAAGAAACATAAAGGATACTTTCGTAGGCATCACTCCAAGGAGCATGCCCAGAGATGTACCAACGTAAAATCAATCCGATGGTATGCCAAACAAAGAACAGGATTATGGTTCCTTTCAACAAATAGGCCGTAGCGTCCAAAAATTTGCGTTCCTTAAAAATTTTGGCAATCAACACAAAGAACAACAACACCCCAACCAAGGCGTAGTACTTGTACAAACGGTTGAAAAGGTCCAGCTTGTTGTAGATGATTTCCGTCTTAATCTTGTTGTCCGAGGGCAAAACCTCCTCCCCATGATTTTTTTGGTTTTGCTTGAACGCTTCCAGCAAACGGTCGGGTTGGGAGTAATCCCCGCTGGCAATCGACTGTTGCAACGAGTTGAGATAGTACGGCATCGCATTCCTAACGAAATTGGAATAGAGCGAATCCTGGAGCTGGTATTGTCCAGAACGATACTCAACCGCAGAAATCCATTTGTTGTTCTCGTCGTTTAATAAGGGGAATATTTTTACAATACTTCCACTTAGAGCCATGTCGAGCAAGCTCAAACGCTCCCCTACTTTCTTGAAATCCTTTTCAAAGTTGGATGGATTATTCGTAGAGGTGGCCTTTTCCAGATAAGGACGAAGCTTGTACGATCCTTTGGCATCGAAAAAATCGGTTGCTTTTACAAACTCGGTTCCTTCGGGCACCCCAATTACTTTTCGGATGCTATCATTTTCCTTTTTGCCCAACGCAATGATATCAGCGGTGTACCAAACCCCTGGGTTCAACATCATGGAAAGGAAAACCTGATTGGCAGAAAGATCTTTGTACGAATCATCACCACTCAATTTTCGCAATAGTTCCGATGCGAAGGTATTGATGGGCTTCATCCGTCCGCCCTCATCCTGAACCACCAAAGCTCCAAACTTTTCGGCATGTTCCTTGGCCACCGTGGTCGCTTGAATCACCGAATCAATCTGGGCCTGAGTGGGCATGGAGCTGTGCTCATGACCATCTTCTTCTTGTGCCTGTGCAAAACCAAAGGCAAGCAACAAGGTCAAGGTAGTCAATGCCGCCTTTTTGGCTTTTAGTTTTTCCAATCGCTCCTGTAAATCCTTAAAGCGGGTCTTTCCAAAGAACATAATGCCCATCAAGCCGATATAGAGCAAGAAATAACCAATGTAAGTTATCCAAGTTCCCCACCAGTCATGGTTGACCGAAAGCACTGTACCCCGCTCATCAGGGTCAAAACTCGACTGAAAAAACCGATAGCCTTCGTGGTCGAGTACGTGGTTCATATAAATGTCATAATCAAAAGGTCGTTCGTCGTGAACAGTGACCTTGCTCATAAAGGAAGCGTAACCTGCTTCCGTACCGGGATATTTTTCTGCAATAAAGTCCTTCAACTCAACAGAAAATGGCAATTGATAGACTTTGGAACCGTAGCTCAATGTAAAGTCCAAACCACCTACATTGAACTTATCCGAAAAATTGGAAGTTCCCTTGCTTCCCAAGAGTTTGACCTCCTTGGTCTCCCCATTGGCTGAAATGGAAACCACGAGCGCATCTTGGGTGACCTTTGTGATCTCTTCATCCGGGACTTTTACAATACCATATTTCCCCTTTACGATGGGTTCAGGAACCACGAACTGCATTCCGCCCATGTTGTATAGCGAACGTAATTGTAGCGGTTGAATGCTATCGGTAACCACATCACCCTGAAACTGGTCCGCCATCCGCATAAAGTTTCCTTCAAATGGAGTTTTGATGCGATAACCATTTTCCTCATCATAAAAAATATTGATGGCGCCTTCCGTTTCATTGTTCAGCGCAAAAAGAATATTGTGTACACTGGCAATTTTACCATTCTCCAAATAATGTTCATGCCGCTGTCCGTTGCCCGCTTCTACAATTTGTAAAAACTCGGTCCCATTTTCATCGGGAATCAACCCTTTTTTGGCTCCTCTGATGAAATCCACATAGCTTATGGTGAAAGGTTGACCGTTGAAGTCGGACTTCCAAGGCAAGCTGGAACGTTTGCCTTCGGGAGTAACCAAAATATCGTCCTCCAAGACTCTTCTCTTCATTTCTCCGTTGATATCCCCATCCACATAAGCAGTCAGATACGTTTTGTCGGAATAAAAAACATTCTCGGTAGCTCCCTCCCTAATCGGCATCATCCCTTCATAACTGATATATCGGGTAACAAACGCACCAACAATAATCAAAATCCAAGAAAGGTGGAGTACTAAGACGGGCCATTTTTTCCAATCCAACAATCGATATCTGTAAATATTTCCCAAAAAGTTGATCACAAAAAAGACCATGATAACCTCGAACCAAGTGGCATTGTAAATGTAAATTCTAGCGGTTTCAGTACTGTACCAGCTTTCCACAAATGTTCCTATGGCCATTGCCGCGGCAAAAACCAGAAAAAGAACAGCCATAAGTCTAGTGGAAAAAAGCGTTTTCTTAAGAATATCGATCATGGAAATTCAATCTACTTTTGGCTTGCAAAAATACGGCCTTTTGATAACTTTTTTGTTTACGATGGGCATAAAAATCTAATAGAATTGTTAATTCTTTGGATTCTTCATCAGTCTTTAATTTGTAGTTTTGCGCATGCTTTCTATCGTGATTTTAGGAACGGGAAACCTTGCAAAACACTTGTTTGATGCTTTTTTGAAGGCTGAAGATATCCATGTGGCCCAAGTGGTGGGAAGAAACAAGGAGGCCTTGTCCCAATTTTCGGAACAGTGCAGCGTTTCCAATGATTTTGGAACCATCGCTGATGCCGATGTTTATTTGATAGCCGTAAAAGATGATGCGATTGCCGAGGTCTCTAGCCACTTATTAACTAAAAAGGGATTGGTCGCCCATACGTCGGGAGCTATCGGACTTGAAGTCATTCAAACGGACAACAAAGGTGTTTTCTATCCTTTACAGACCTTTACCAAAGGTAAACCCGTCTCGTTCCAATCCATTCCTATCTGCGTAGAGGCCGAATCCAAGCAATCATTGGAACTATTAAGGACCTTGGCCCGTTCCATTTCGGAAAACGTGCACCATATCGACTCGGAACAGCGAAAAAAATTGCATCTTGCAGCCGTTTTTGTAAACAATTTCACCAATTACCTGTACGGTATTGGTGAATCGATTTGTTTGGATGAGGGGCTGACTTTTGACCTGTTAAAGCCCTTGATTTTGGAAACAGCGGAAAAAGTTCAGCATCTAACCCCAAAGGAGGCGCAAACCGGTCCCGCACGCCGAAATGATTCCGAAAGTATGGAAGCGCATTTGGAACTGTTGAACGATGAGGAACATATAACACTATATAAATTATTGAGTCAAGCCATAAAAAAGAGGCATGAAGAAGAATTATAAAGAGCTGTTGAGCAGCATTACCACTTTTGTTTTTGATGTGGACGGGGTGTTTACCGATGGAACCGTTTTGATTACCACCGAAGGTGAATTGCTTAGAAAAATGAGTGTAAAGGACGGTTTTGCCTTAAAGACCGCTATATCCAAAGGCTATAACGTCTGCATCATCACAGGCGGGACCAACCAAGGAGTAAAAGAGCGCTTGAAAGGATTGGGCGTGACCGATTTTTATATGGGTGCACATTTTAAACAGGAAGCGCTGGAAGAATATCTGGACATTCACGGAATCGACCCCGCTTCGGTAGTGTACATGGGTGATGACCTTCCGGATATTCCTCCTATGAAAATGGTGGCCTTGGCCACTTCACCGCAAAATGCCGTTCCAGAAGTAAAGGCCATTTCCGACTATGTTTCCCACAAGAATGGTGGCGAAGGCTGTGTTCGCGACATCATTGAGCAAGTACTGAAAGTACGTGGGGACTGGAACGATAATTTCAGTGCGAAGAATGACTAATAATCCACTCAAAGAAAAACTCAAGGACAAAAAGATCATACTCGGTTCTGGTTCTCCAAGACGGAAAATGTTTCTAGAAGAATTGGGACTTGATTTTGAGGTCAGGCCCAAATCGGTGGAAGAAGTCTATCCCACCGAATTGCAAGGTCAGGAGATTTCGGAATATTTGGCCCAACTCAAGGCCTCCCCTTTTTTGGAGGAATTGGAACCCGACGAAATCGTCATCACCTCGGATACCGTGGTGTGGCACAATAACACATCCCTGGCCAAAGCCGCCGACCATGCAGAGGCTTTTGAAATGTTGCGAACCTTATCTGGAGACTGGCATGAGGTGATTACCTCGGTTTGTTTTACTACAAAAAAGGAACAGCAAACGGTGAGCGGCATCACCAAGGTGAAGTTGAAAGAGTTCTCCGATGATGAAATCAACTTTTACATTGAGACCTGCCAACCTTTTGATAAAGCGGGCGCCTACGGCATCCAAGAATGGATAGGGATGATTGGCATTACGGAAATCCAAGGCTCGTACACCAATGTGGTAGGCTTGCCCACCGATTTGGTCTATGCAACCCTCATGCAACTTTAGCCCATGATTGATTTGAAAGGGCAAGTTCAAGGAACCCGCTACTTTCTCGCTCATTGTACCATCACCGCGTATTTAAAGGGAAGCTACCATTAATTAGAAAAAGTTAAGTATCTTGAAAGAAACCGACTTTACTAGTAACTTCGAAAAAAATGCGTTTATGAAATCTGTCCTCCCGACCTTCACCACTACGTTTCTATCCTTACTATTGGTATTTGTTTTTGGATGTAAACAAGAAAACAATACGGAAACATCGGCCGAATTGCCTTCAAAAAAAGAGAAGGAACCAGAAGCTCCCAAACGCCCTATTTCCGACAACTTTAAAGAGTATTGGTATGCAGGCGAGGCAGAAATCACTTCGTACCAATTGAAACAGGCCAGATATGGAGAGCTACGCGATGGCAATGCAGTCATGATCTATGTTACCGAACCTTTTTTGTCCAAAGAACAAGTAAAGGCAAATAACAGTAATCCAGATAATGTATCGGTCATCAAATTGAACGCGACCAAAAACTTTCTAACTGGAATCTACCCCTACTCTATCATGAGTAGCACCTTTTACCCGGTGTACGACAATCAACATGCCCTAAAAACAAGTTTGTCCGTGCAGGAATGGTGCGGTCATGTGTATTCCCAACTGAACAATCGGGAAATGTTTGAATTTATGTCCCATTCTTATTTTGAAGGGGAGGCAGACCAAAATTTTACCATGGACAAAGCAACTCTCGAGAATGAAATTTGGACCAAAATCCGGATTGCCCCTGAAAACTTGCCCGTTGGGGATATCACTATGATTCCCTCCTTGGAGTTTCTTCGATTAAGACATCAGGAAATCAAAGCGTACCAAGCCACGGCTGAAATAGCCTCAAAAGATGGCATCACCACCTATTCTATTTCCTATCCCGAATTGGAACGAAATTTGATGATACATTTTACGTCCGAATTCCCGTTTTCCATTGAAGGTTGGACGGAAGAATTCAAGAGTGGTTTCGGGGCCAACGCAAAAACATTGACCAGTACGGCATCGAAAATAAAGACCCTCAAAACGGCCTATTGGCAACAAAATGGGAACAATGATTTGATGTTGCGGGACAGTTTAGGTTTGTAACACCGCGTTGCGGCTATGTTAAAACTCCTCTAAATTGACCCCTAACTAATGGTTTACTGTCTATATTTGAAGCAACCACTAAACAACCAACTATGAAGCATTTTTGGATTATCCTTTCCATGGGCGTGATGTGTTTTACGAACCTTTTGGCCCAAAAACCGGATAAGCTAACTTCGGCAGAACTTTTCCACGAAATCCAAAAACTGAATTTTTTGGGGACCGCGCTCTACGTTGCGGCCCACCCAGATGACGAAAACACAAGCCTAATCTCCTATTTGGCCAACCATGATAAAGCCCGAACGGTGTATATATCCCTGACCCGAGGGGATGGTGGGCAAAACCTTATTGGACCCGAACTCAGTGAACTTTTGGGCGTTTTGCGTACACAAGAGCTTCTGGCGGCTAGACATATTGATGGTGGGGAGCAGCGTTTTTCCCGCGCCAACGATTTTGGTTTTTCCAAACATCCGAACGAAACCCTTAAAATTTGGGACAAGGATATGGTTTTGGCCGATGTGGTTTGGGCCATTCGGAATATCAAGCCCGATGTGATCATCAACCGTTTTGACCATAGAACCCCTGGCTCCACTCACGGTCATCATACCTCCTCCGCGATATTGAGTATGGAAGCATTTGATTTGGCCAATGATCCTAACGCATATACCGAGCAGTTGAATTTGACTTCACCGTGGCAGCCAAGACGTATTTTTTACAACACCTCGTGGTGGCAATACGGCAGTCAAGAAGCCTTTGAAAAAGTGGACAAATCAGGTATGGTCAAACTGGACGTGGGCACCTACTACGCCGAACTTGGGCTCTCCAATAACGAAATCGCCGCAATGTCCCGTAGCCAGCACCTGTGCCAAGGATTTGGCCGGCTGACCGATAGAGGTTCGGACAATGAGTATATTGAACTTCTTAAGGGAGATATGCCCAAAAATAACAATGTATTCGAGGGTATCAACACTACGTGGTCCCGTGTGGAAGGAGGTGAAGCCGTAGGTGACATTTTGTATGAGGTAGAGGCCAATTTTGATTTTCAAAACCCATCAAAGCACATTCCACAATTGGTAGAGGCCTATCAGCTATTGCAACAAGTAAAAGATGAACATTGGAGAACCTTAAAGTCACAGGAGCTCAAAAATATTATACTGGCCGCTTCAGGATTATATCTGGAAGCCAGCTCGGCAAGTGCATCTGCCACACCTGGCAGCAAAGTCACGGTCAACATCGAAACCATTAACCGATCTTCCCCAAGCGTTGTGCTCAAAGAAATCCAAATGATCGGGGTTGATGCCCAATTGACTCCCAACAAGACGTTGAACGACAATCAACGGGAGAATTTTGAAATCAATTTTACCGTACCCGAAAACACCTCATACACCAGTCCTTATTGGCTCAAGGAGCCTGGCACTTTGGGCACTTACACGGTAAACGACCAAAATTTGATTGGCCAGCCCGAAACCCCAAGTGCATTTAAAGCTGTTTTCACAGTGCTGGTCTCGGGTGTTGAAATTCCCTTTGAAAAAGAAGTAGTACATCGCTACTCTCGTCCGGACAAAGGGGAATTGTACGAGCCTTTTGCCATTTTACCGGAGGTGACTTCCAAAATTGATGAAAAAGTATTGATTTTCGCAGATGCCGATTCCAAAGAAGTACAGGTAAAGATTAGAGCTGGAAAAAATGATGTTTCAGGTAGCGTTAGCTTAAGTCACCCTTCGGGCTGGGTGGTTACACCGAGTAGCATCCCGTTTTCCATTGCTCAAAAAGGAGAGGAAATTTCCGTTGCTTTTCAGGTTACTCCACCAGATACCGAAAGTGAGGGTAAAATTGCCCCAAAAGTTACGGTCGCCGACAAGGTTTATGATAGGGAGTTGATAGAGATCAATTACGATCATATTCCAAAACAGTCCGTTCTGCTACCTTCTGAGGCCAAAGTGGTCCGCATGGATATCAAAAAATCCGGAGAGCATATCGCCTATATTATGGGAGCTGGGGACAATGTGCCCGAGAGTTTGGAACAGATTGGTTACCAAGTCCATTTGGTCGACCCAAACGACATCCAGAACGGGGATTTGGATAAGTATGATGCCGTAGTGGTTGGCATACGCGCCTACAATGTGGTGGAAGCCCTCAAATTTAAACAGCCCGTTTTGTTCGACTATGTACAAAATGGAGGCACCATGATCGTTCAGTACAACACTGCTGGACGATGGGCCAGTCAATTTGAAAACATCGCACCTTACGATGTTACGCTTTCTAGGGATAGGGTAACCGACGAAAATGCCAAAGTGGATATTTTAGCGCCAGAACACCCCTTGGTCAATTTCCCAAATACCATTTCGGAAAAGGATTTTGATGGCTGGGTACAGGAACGTGGACTTTATTTTCCAAGTCAGTGGAGTTCCGAGTTCACCCCTATACTTTCCATGAAAGACGAAGGCGAATCGGAAAAGCAAGGAAGCCTTATTGTGGCACCTTATGGAGAAGGTCACTATATTTACACGGGACTAAGCTTTTTCAGGGAACTTCCTGTTGGGGTTTCTGGAGCATATAAACTCTTTGCGAATATGCTTTCCATAGGAAAGAGTGAGGTAAAAAAACAAAGCAATGTCAAAGGATAATATGGACACCAAATTTGAATGGAAAAAGGAGTACAGCATTGTGATTCTTTTAAATGCCATTTACATATTGGCCTTTTACCTCATTATGATTTTAAACAATTAACTCCCTGAATGGCATTACTCGACTGGATTATTCTTGGTAGTACCCTACTCTTCATCGTTGCCTACGGTGTTTGGAAAACGCGCGGCAACAAAAATGTGGACGACTATGTTCGTGGTGGCGACGATGTGAAATGGTGGACCATTGGATTGTCCGTTATGGCCACCCAGGCGAGTGCTATCACCTTTTTGTCCACGCCAGGCCAAGCATTCCACGATGGTATGGGCTTTGTGCAGTTCTATTTTGGACTCCCCTTGGCCATGATCGTTATCTGCTTGGTATTCATCCCCATCTACAAAAAACTTAAAGTATTTACCGCTTACGAAATGTTGGAAGGTCGCTTTGACCTAAAAACACGGACACTCACGGCCCTATTGTTTTTGGTACAACGTGGACTTGCAGCGGGAATCACCATATTTGCCCCTTCCATTATTCTTTCTGCGGTATTGGGATGGGACTTGCGTACGCTTAACGTGATCATCGGGATATTGGTAATCATTTATACCGTTTCTGGGGGTACCAAAGCGGTGAGCGTTACCCAAAAGCAACAGATGTTCATTATTATGTTGGGGATGTTCTTTGCATTTTTCTTTATCATGGGAGCATTACCAACGGATATTTCCTTCGGAAAAGCGTTAAAGATCGCTGGTGCCAACAACAAACTCAATATTCTTGATTTTTCTTTTGACACCAATAACCGTTACACCTTTTGGAGCGGCATTACCGGTGGCTTTTTCTTGGCCTTGGCCTACTTTGGCACCGACCAAAGTCAGGTGCAACGCTATCTATCCGGTAGGTCGGTTCGGGAAAGCCAGTTGGCCCTGATTTTCAACGGTATTTTTAAAATCCCGATGCAGTTTTTTATCCTCTTGGTGGGTGCCATGGTCTTTGTGTTCTATCAATACAATTCCTCCCCCCTAAATTTTAATCCAGCCGCTACGGAAGCTGTCATGCAATCGGAATATGCCAACGATTATAGGGCACTTGAGGAGGACCATAAAGTACTGGAAAAGGAAAAGAGAATGGCACAACATTCCTTTTCGTCAGCCTTGGAACTGAAAGAGTACAACGCTATTGAACAGGCCAAGCAAGACATCATAAAAATCAACGAAAAAGAGAATGCAAGCCGGGAAACCGCCAAAGATTTGATTGCTAAAGCAGATGCCAAGGTAGAAACGAATGACAAGGATTATGTGTTCATTCACTTTATCCTAAACAATTTGCCCATGGGACTAATCGGCCTACTCTTGGCCGTCATCCTATCCGCAGCCATGTCCTCTACCGCATCGGAGTTGAACGCTTTGGGGACCATTACAGCTTTAGATCTTTACAAAAGAAGCATCGGAAAAAATCACTCTCAAGAACATTATCTCAAAGCGACCAAAGCCTTTACATTGCTTTGGGGTATCATCGCTATTATCATCGCAAACGTAGCCAACCTTTTTGACAACCTGATACAACTAGTAAATATTATCGGTTCCATTTTTTACGGGAACGTTTTGGGAATATTCCTATTGGCCTTCTTCTTTAAGTTTGTGAAAGGCAATGCTGTATTTGTAGCTGCCATTGTCACCCAAATTATTGTAATCATTGGATGGTATCTGGATTGGATGTCCTATTTGTGGTTGAATGCATTTGGCTGCTTGCTCGTAATCATTTTGGCCACCATTACACAGGTGTTCGATAATTTCCTAGGCAATTCATCGGCTATTGAGGAATAAAAAAACCCACTTAAAAAAGTGGGTCTTTATATCAACTTGAATGAGCTTGATTACATTTTGGCCCACTCTTGCAATGAATCCTTGTTCATTTTTACATAATCTTGGTTACCCGCGGCTTGCGCAGCGGCCAATGAACGTTTGGCAGCCTCGATGGCAGCTTCCTTATCCCCCATCTTTGCATAGATAAGCGATTGTGTTCTCATCATCCAATACGCACTTCCATCGCCCATTTCAACGGCCTTGTCCACCCACTCTTTGGCTTGCTGCATGTTCATACCTTCAGCAAAATAGTAGGAACCGGCTGCGAAATAATCGTTTGCGGTCAAATCCTCCTTGTTGGCCATGGTTTCCTCAATGCTCTTAGTGGCCTTGCTCACGGTAGGAACAGTGAAATCCACCCCAACATAGGTGTTCTCCCACATGATGCCCAAAGTAGCACCATTGTTGTGCAAATCATCAATAGTGATGGTGAAGGACTCAATGGGCATTGGGATATCCATAGTCTCCACCTTTACGGTAGCAGCGACTTTGGAAGCATCCCACTCTTGGGGAGTACCCCAGTTATCGGTAGCAGTGTAAAAGAAAACTTCCCAAACAGCTTCGTTGGGTCTGGTAAAAATAGCGTAAGTACCTGCTTTCAATTCCTTTCCTTCTACGGTGACATCATCGCTAAAGGAGATGGTCGTGTTCTGGTTGGCACCAGTTCTCCAAATGGCATCAAAAGGAACCAAATCACCAAATACTTTCCTTCCCTTCATCGCAGGGCGGGAATACTTAACGGTTACGTCGGTCAATCCCACTTTTTGTTCCAATGTGGAAAATGGGCTCGGAGCCGGGGTCTGTATCTGCGCTTTCATAAAAAAGCCGATAGACATCATACATAGTAAGAGTGTAAATTTTTTCATAGTTATTGTCTGTATTATTTGTTCAGCAAAGCAAAATTAATACAAAGCCTTGCTCCATTTGTTAATTAAACCTTAAAACAAAAGTAGGTAATAAATAGGTAGGTTTTAATTTTTGTTTAACTATTTATAGTTTTAATTAAACATTTTACTCCTATCTTTGTGTAAATTCTAACGAATGCAACTGTATCAACTACAATCTAAGCAAGTTTTTCCCATTAGTCAACAAGAAGCATGGGAATTCCTATCAGACCCCAAAAATTTAGCTGTCATTACACCTCCTCACATGGGGTTTCATATTTTGGCAGGAGCCGATAGGCCCATGTTCCAAGGTCAGGTCATTCAATATATAGTGAAACCCTTCCCCATGGTTTCTACCAAATGGGTAACAGAAATCACCCATGTAAAAGAAGGGGAATATTTTGTGGATGAGCAGCGTTTTGGGCCTTATGCCCTTTGGCACCACAAACATTTTCTCAAAGAAGTGCCAGAAGGCGTGGAAATGGAAGATATTATTGATTACAAATTACCTTTTGGTATTTTGGGGCAGTTGACCCATCCCCTACTGGTAAAAGGTCAGCTTCAAAAAATATTTGAGTTTAGGGAGAAGAAACTTGCCGACCTATTTGGTACGGTTGAAGGAAAAGAAAACTATTTAAGCATCAGAAAGATATAATATGGAAAAGAATATACTATTGATCGGCGGATCGTACGGAATTGGATTGGAAATGGCAAAAACACTATCCAAAGACCATAAGGTGTATGTTGCCAGCCGAAGCAATGATGAACTCAGCAATCTCGACATCACCCATATTCCCTTTGATGCCTTAACGGATGACCTTTCGGAAAAGCAAATTCCAGAACAACTGGACGGCTTTGTATATTGTCCGGGAAGCATCAATCTAAAACCCTTTAAAACGATGGGAATGGATACCATCCAAAAGGATATGGAAATCAATTTTTTTGGACTGGTCCGAACCGTGAAAACGATTATGAACCGGATGAACGAAGGTTCCAGCATGGTGTTTTTCAGTACTGTGGCCGTGGGGACCGGAATGCCCTTCCATACCAGTGTATCTGCAGCCAAAGGAGCTATCGAAGGTTTTGCACGTGCTCTGGCAGCAGAATATGCCCCAAAGGTAAGGGTGAACGTCATTGCGCCATCTTTGGTAGATACCCCCCTATCTGAACGTTTATTGAGCAATGACAAGAAAAAAGAAATGATGTCCGAGAGACACCCATTAAAACGAGTGGGCACGGCACACGATATAGCCAACATGGCCACTTTTCTGCTGGATTCCAACAATTCATGGATTACGGGCCAGGTAATCGGGGTAGATGGCGGAATGTCTAGCTTAAATGTGAGTTCATGAAAGACAGCATCATCGTATTTTGGTTTAGACGCGATTTACGGTTGGATGACAATGTAGGTCTGTACCAAGCCCTTCAAAATGATGCCCCTGTGCTTCCTATCTTTATTTTTGACAAGGAAATTTTGGAAAGTCTGCCCAAAAAAGATGCAAGGGTTACCTTTATCCACGATCAAATCCAAAAAATAAGCAAGCAACTCCGCACCAATTACGACAGCGGCGTAGCGCAATATCACGACAAACCCATCAAAGTGTTTGAACAGCTTATCAAGGATTATGATATTGAAGCTGTTTACACCAATCATGATTATGAACCTTATGCCAAAGAACGCTATAAAGAAATCGCCGATTTTTTGAAGGAAAACGATATACAGTTCAACACCTACAAAGATCAAGTCATTTTTGAAAAGGAGGAAGTGGTAAAGGACGACGGAGACCCCTATGTCGTTTATACACCTTATATGCGCAAGTGGAAGGAAAATTTTAATCCCTCCATTCATGTAGTGGAGTACGATACGCTGAAAGATTTGGGCAAAAATTTGCATCAGTCCAAATCCTTGCCCCAACTCTCCTTGGAAGCTATGGGCTTTGAAGAATCTGACATTAAAGTTCCCGATTTTACCGTGACCTCCAATTTAATTCAAAATTATGAGGACACGCGCGATTACCCGGCCAAGGAAAAAGGAACCTCCCGTTTAGGTCCCCACTTGCGTTTTGGTACCGTTTCCGTTCGAAAAATGGTGAAAAAGGCCATCGATGAAAAGAACGAAACCTTTTGGAACGAACTGATTTGGAGGGAATTTTTTATGCAGATCCTATGGCATTTTCCCCATACCGTAGATAATGCGTTCCGTTCCAAATACGACAGAATCGAATGGCGCAACAACGAAGAGGAGTTTGAAAAGTGGAAAGAGGGCAAAACTGGATATCCTTTGGTAGATGCAGGTATGCGCGAACTCAATGAAACGGGCTACATGCACAACAGGGTTCGTATGTTGGTGGCCAGTTTTTTGTGCAAGCATTTGCTGATCGATTGGAGATGGGGCGAAGCCTATTTTGCTGAAAAACTGTTGGATTATGAAATGGCGAGCAATGTGGGCAACTGGCAATGGGCCGCAGGCAGTGGTGTGGATGCCGCACCTTATTTTAGAATCTTTAACCCGACCACGCAGATAAAAAAATTCGATAAGGACAAAAAATACATCAACAAATGGGTTCCCGAACTACAGGAACTCAACTACCCGGACCCTATGGTCGACCACAAAATGGCTCGGGAACGCTGCTTAAAAACCTACAAGGAAGCGGTAAGTTGACGCATTTTCTTTAAATTTAGGAGCTGTTGTAATTTTATGTGACGTCTTGTTGACAGCACATCAAACAGCGGTAAATAACTAACTCAAAACCTAAATGATGAAGAAATTTTCAACCTTACTCCTTTTGGGACTGGTCTCATTGAACCTATCCGCCCAAAAAATGTCAAAGGACAAAAAAGCGGTCGTCGCTTCCGTGGAAAAGCACAAGGAAAACCTTATTCAAATCAGTGATTCCATCTGGGCACTGGCCGAAACAGCATTCGAGGAATCCATTTCCTCAGAATTGTTGGCCGATTATGCCGAGAAAAACGGAATGACCGTCATACGTGGTGTAGCCGATATCCCAACCGCCTTTGTTGCTACCTACGGTTCAGGAAAACCCGTAATCAGTGTCTTGGGCGAGTTTGATGCCCTACCAGGCCTTTCACAGAACACGGTTCCCACCAAAGATCCACGAATTGATGGCGCTCCCGGACACGGATGCGGACACAATATGTTCGGGGCAGCCAGTTTAGGCGCTGCCATAGCTATCAAAGAACAAATTGAGGCAGGAAACATTAAAGGAACCGTCAAATTCTTTGGGACACCGGCCGAAGAGAAATTTTTTGGAAAAGTTTGGATGGTAGAAGCCGGACTTTGGGACGATGTTGATGTAAACGTAAGCTGGCACCCATCTGCCGAAATTGAAGCCGACGTACAAAGTGGATTGGCACTGGTCGATTTCATGATTGAATTTTATGGTCAAGCTGCCCACGCATCTTCCGACCCATGGAATGGACGCAGTGCCTCTGACGCCTTGGAACTGTATACCACGGGCATCAACTATTATCGCGAGCATATAAAACCCACTTCGCGTATTCACTACCATATTCAAGATGGAGGCCAAGTAGTAAATGTTGTTCCCGACTATGCCCGCCTTTGGGTGCGTGTGCGTGACCCCAAAAGAGATGTGATGCTTCCCACCTTTGAAAGGGTAAAAGCCATGGCAGAGGGAGCCGCAATCATGGCTAATGTGGACTATAAATATTCCTTGATTTCAGGAATTTATGAAACCTTGGTCAACCGTGAGGGAGGCCAAATCATGCAAAACAATCTGGAGCTTTTGGGACCCATTACCTATACCGATGAGGAAATTACCTATGGTAAAGCCATTCAAGAGGCCACCGGAAAACCCCAAGTGGGCATGGATGGTGAAGTACATCCTTTGAAAGAAACCGAGGAACTGCCCGGAGGAGGCTCTACCGATGTTGGTGATGTAAGTTGGAACGTACCCAACATCAACCTAGGCGTAACGGTTGCTCCGAAAGGAACACCTTGGCACTCTTGGGCCGTTGTGGCCTGTGGGGGTATGAGCATTGGCCATAAGGGAATGATTTACGCCTCCAAAGCTATGGGCATGACAATGTTCGATCTTTTTGATGACCCAAAATTGGTAGAAAAAGTAAAAGAAGAATTTAAGACGAGAAAAGGTGATGTTAAATACGAGGCCATGATCGATGGTCCGCCACCAATTCCCGGTAAATAAAATTATTATATTGAAAGGCCTGCGTTGCGCAGGCCTTCATTCATAAAAATTGCATGATGAAAACTCCTGTTCTACAAACTTTTCCATTAAGCACCCCTTGGCAAACCTTGGATCCTTTTCTTTTTAGTGTGTATCATTTAGATCATTTCCCAAAGGGAAATGGGGAAATGGGACCCGACCCATCCCTTTTGAAAGGACGGAACTTAGGAAGTGATTTTGACCCGACCCAAAAGTGGCGTATGTATCACGGGCAGTCCATTCCAGGATTTCCGTACCATCCGCACCGTGGTTTCGAAACCATCACCATTGTGAACAAAGGATTTTGTGACCACTCGGATTCTTTGGGTGCCGCAGGCCGATTTGGCGAAGGCGATGTACAGTGGATGACCGCTGGAAGGGGCGTTCAACATTCTGAGATGTTCCCCCTGCTCAAAGATGAGGAAGAAAATCCCTTGGAACTCTTTCAAATATGGTTAAACTTGCCCAAATCGGGAAAATTTGTCGACCCACACTTTAAGATGCTTTGGCACGAGGATATTCCCGTTGTGGAGGAAGAAAATGCAAAAATCAAGGTGATAGCCGGTCCCTACAAAAATGTTGCCCCACCGCACCCTGCCCCGGATTCCTGGGCGGCCGACCCGGACAATGAAGTGGCCGTTTGGAACATTCATGTAGAGCCTGAAGCCGAATATATCCTGCCGAGTGCAAGTGCATCGGTAAACCGCGTACTTTACTTTTATGATGGTGTTAAAATGCATATTGGAGATAAAAAAATAAATCCCAGTTTTGGGATTGTTTTGGACCCCACCACCGATGTGAATATCAAAGTTGGTTCCGAAACCGCCCATTTTATGTTACTGCAAGGAAAGCCCATTGGCGAGCCCGTCGCCAAATATGGTCCCTTTGTAATGAACACCCAAGAGGAAATCCAAAAAGCGATGGAAGAATACCGCCTTACCCAATTTGGGGGATGGCCATGGCCCCACCCGGACCATGTTCATGATAAAGACAAGGGGCGATTTGCATTATACCCCGATGGGAAAATGGTTGAGAAAAATTAAAATTTTTCTGACAAACCCTTATTTTTTAGGGGTTACAGCGCTTTTTTTGTTTTTGATAATAAGAATTATTTCTATTTTAATTCCTGACAATCAAAGTTTTGGAACAAGCTTGCTTATCTCGTCAGACAAATGGAAATCAATTCATTCCGATTTTTTCATATTAAATTCTTTCTACTATTTCTTTTGATGGGAAATATGGGTTTTTCCCAAACCAAGGAAATGGATAGCCTTCAAAACCTCCTGAAAACGGCGGATGACACGACCCAAGTCAACCTACTGAGGCTTTTAGGGATAAAATCCAGATTTATAGACAAGGGGAAAGCGGTTGCTTACGGGTTACAGAGTCTGGAGAAATCCAAGGAAATTGGTTTTTCGGTAGGTGAGGCCAAAGCGCTTTATTCTTTGGGGCTGACCCATGGCATGACCGATAGCTATGCAAGCTCCTTGGAATATCTAAACAAATGTCTTTTGGTAGCAAGGAAAAACAACGACTATAGTCTGGTATGCGATATATACAATTCGATGGGCATTGTATACAAGCGAATCGGTGATTATCCTTCTAGCCAGGATAGCTATCTAAAAAGCCTTAAGGTAATCGACTCGTTTGACCTTCAAATAAATGCTGCTTCGGTTTACATCAATCTTGGGGTTTTACACGATTTGATGGATGAAAGGGAGGAGGCAATTGCTAGCTATCAAAAGGCTCTGGAAATCTACGACGGTCCAGATCCCGAAGCCATGAAGAACGATGTGGAAGTAAATTTGGCCATCATGAGCTATACGGACGGAGACTACCGAGCAGCCTTGGACAAATTTTTAAAAATTGTACCCTATTGGAGCCAAGAGGGAAACAACATCAAATTGTACGACCTGTATAGCAATATTGGGCATTGTTACCTTCAATTGGAGCAATGGGATAATGCTGAGGAATATCTTTTCAAGGCTCTGGATTTGGCCAATCAACTTTCCCTAAGGCAAGGCCAAGCGTTCGTATACCAAAATTTGGCCAACCTGATGTTGCAACAGAACAAGTTGAATCAGGCCATGCGTTACTCGAACGATAACCTCAAAGTCTTGGAAGGTATGGAGGGTACCTACGAACGGAAAAAAGAGGCACACGAAAAAGCCTACGAGATTTACCAAGCCTCAGGTCAACTAGAAAAAGCCATTTTCCATTTGAACAAGACGATGGATTATAAGGATAGCCTGATGAACGAGACCAAGGTAAAGGAGATAGAAAATTTACAAGTAAGGCATGAAGTATACGTGAAAGATCGTGAAATTGAGGCCAACACCTTGGAATTGGCCCTGCTCAACACCCGTGTAGAACAAAATAGAAAACGAACACTATACCTTATTATCATATCTGCCCTATTGCTTTTTTCAGCTAGCCTGCTCTATTTCCGATATTTGGCAAAGAAAAGATCTAATGCCATTCTTTCCGAAAAAAATAGATTGATATCTGAGCAACGAGATACCATAGGCCAAATGAACAGGCAGTTAGAAAAGCGGATGTTACGGGCCCAGATGAATCCCCATTTTATTTTTAACTCCCTCGGTTCCATACAACACCTCATCAGCACCAACGATAAAAAAGGGGCCCTCACCTATCTCTCCAAGTTTTCAAAACTGCTTCGTCAGGTGTTGGAAAGTTCGGTGAACATAAGTTTGGTGCTAAGTGAGGAAATAGAGCTGCTAAAAATTTATGTGGAACTGGAAGCTTTGCGTTTTGACCATTCCTTTTCCTATCAATTTGAAATCGATGAGAATTTGGATATCGATGCCCATGAAGTTCCCATGCTTTTGGTACAGCCTTATATCGAAAATGCCATCATACACGGATTGATGCCAAAGGAGGGAAACAAGGAGCTTAAAGTTTCTTTTACCGATAAAGGAGATACTATCGAATGTGTGATTGATGACAATGGCGCGGGACTGACCCAAACGGAAGCACGAAAATCCAACCGAATATCCCGTGGCATGTCCATTACGGAACGAAGGATACAAGCACTTAAGCAGCACTCTGCCCAACAATTGGTTAAAATAGAGAACCTTTCCGACGAGAACCGCTCAGGTACCCGTGTAACCATCTTGATCCCGAAAGAATAAGTTTAATTATACCCTTACGATATTGGCTCCAATGGCACGCAAACGCTCATCGATGTTTTCGTAACCACGGTCAATTTGCTCAATATTGTGAATGGTGGATGTTCCTTTGGCCGACAGTGCTGCAATCAAAAGGGAAACACCCGCCCGGATATCTGGCGACACCATGGTGGTGGCCTTTAGGGTGGATTTAAAGTCATGCCCAATAACCGTGGCCCTGTGTGGGTCACAAAGGATAATCTTTGCCCCCATATCAATAAGCTTGTCCACAAAGAACAATCGGCTTTCAAACATTTTCTGATGAATCAGGACTTCGCCTCGGGCCTGTGTGGCCGTAACCAAAATAATACTCAATAAATCAGGGGTCAATCCAGGCCATGGCGCATCGGCAATAGTTAGGATAGAACCGTCAATAAAATTTTGGATTTCGTATCCATCTTCATGCTTGGGAATAAAAATATCATCGTTTCTTCGCTCTACTGTAATTCCCAGCTTACGGAAAACAGTTGGAATCTGGCCTAAATCGTCCCAACTCACATTTTTAATGGTCAATTCGCTCTGGGTCATGGCCGCCAGTCCAATCCAGCTACCAATTTCAATCATATCGGGAAGCATGGTATGTTCGGTACCTTTTAGCGATTTTACCCCTTCAATGGTCAACAAATTGGAACCGATACCTGAGATTTTGGCCCCCATGCGGTTCAGCATTTTGCACAACTGCTGCAAATAGGGCTCACAGGCTGCATTGTAAATGGTTGTGGTACCCTCGGCCAAAACGGCTGCCATCACAATGTTGGCCGTACCGGTTACGGATGCCTCATCCAACAACATGTAGGTGCCAGTAAGTTTTTCGGCCTCCACACCATAGAAATACTCTTCTTTGTTATATCTAAATTGGGCTCCAAGCTTAATGAAACCTTCGAAGTGTGTATCCAAACGGCGCCTTCCTATTTTATCCCCTCCTGGTTTGGGGATGTATCCTTTTCCAAAACGGGCCAACAGTGGACCAACCAACATAATGGAACCGCGAAGACCTCTTCCATCCTCCTTGAACTTGGCCGATTGCAGATAATCCAGGTTAACGTCATCCGCTTTAAAGGTATAAGAGCCTTTTCCTTTCTTTTGAATCTTGACGCCTAAATCTTCAAGCAGTGCAATGAGTTTATTGACATCGACAATGTCCGGAATGTTGTTTATGGTAATTTTTTCTTCTGATAGCAATACGGCACAAAGAATTTGAAGTGCTTCGTTCTTTGCTCCCTGGGGGGTGATTTCACCATGCAACTGGTGGCCGCCCTCTATTCGAAATGTACCCATGTATTCCTTTGGAGTTTAATATCTTTTTTTACGACCTCTTTGACTTTTTTTGCCCCGATTATTGCTGGTGTTCGAACGGCTGGGCCTATTTTTCAAAAACTGTCCGCTCTCCGTCAAACTCTCATCGCTCTTGGCCAAATCAATCTGACCATCACTGAGCTCTTTCAAGTGATTAAAAATTACGGTGTCCTCCACGGTATCCTTGTTCCATGTCAAATAACACTTTTTCATGTGGTTGGCAATGGCATACTCCAAGCCAGACCGCATATCGCCCTTTTCCCAATTTACCGCCACATCAATCATCCGTTTGATGTTGTTTCCATAAAAACGGTACTTGGGATGGTTCTGAGGATATTCCAAGGGTTCAGGACGCTGCTGCAAGGTCTCTTTGGAGGTTATGGGAAAGGGAGAGTCCACATCCAATTTAAAATCGGACATAATGAAAAGCTGGTCCCAAAGTTTGTGCTGAAAATCCGGCACGTCCCTTAAATGGGGCTGCAAATTACCCATAACACTAATAATGGATTGTGCCACTCGGTTTCGTTCATCACGATCTTCGATGGCTACGGCATGGTCCACCATTTTTTGAAAATGGCGCCCATATTCGGGAATAAAAAGCTTTGGACGCTCTGTATTGTATTCTAGGGTATATACTTCGTTCAAACTACTGGATTTTGTGAATTGATAATTGGAAAGTCAAACTGATAACGAGTGCAAATTAAGAAAATTATGGCAAACTAAGGACCTACAGGGAAATAACACCTTCCACAACGGAAACTTCCTTGTACTTTTGGATAACTTCGTCCGGATTCTTCAAATGTACGGTAATGGACAAGCTGGTGTACGTCCCCTTTTTGCTCTTTTTGGATTCTATCACCGCCCCTGTATTATCGAAAATATCCTGGATTTGCGATATTTTGGCCTCCTCTGTGGGAACAATAAATTTGTAGAGGTAGGTTGATGGCCAACTCGTGGTCTCCAACAACTGCTCCTTTAGCTTCGCGTAAAATTCTTCCGTCTCTTTCTTATCCATACCGCAATTTTATACAAATATATGGCTTACCCTTCAATTTTTTTTCCTTGGGGCGATTTCATTACTTTGTACCATCAATTCTAAGGTCTTTGGGAAAAAACAAGGTAGTTATAACGGGAGCTCCCGGAACTGGGAAGACGTCCATAGTAAACGGTTTGGAACAGAGAGGTTTTCACTGCTTTCACGAAATCATTCGGGATATGACCTCCAAAGCGAAGCAGGAAGGGCAATCGGAACACCATATTTCCAATCCGCTGGTGTTTGTGGACGATGCCTTGCAGTTCAATAAAGACTTGCTGGAAGGTAGGACGTCCCATTACCGACAATCAAAGCACATCAATGCGCCCATCAGCTTTTTTGACAGGGGCATTCCCGATGTGCTCGCCTATATGGATTTTTTCGACCAAGCATATGACGACTATTTTATTTCCCATGCCGAGAACCATAGGTATGATTCCGTTTTTATAGTTCCGCCTTGGAAAGAAATCTATGTTTCCGATAATGAGCGTTTGGAAACTTTTGAGGAAGCGGAAAACATACACCATTCCTTGCTTAAAATTTATACCCAATTTGGCTATAACCCCATCGAAGTGCCAAAAGATGATGTCCTAAATCGGATTGATTTTATTTTGGAAACACTTAAAATAACATAGTGCACAAGAACATCACAAGCGTTTTACAACAATACTGGGGATATGATGATTTTAGGGGTTCCCAGAGGAAAATCATTGATACGGTCATTTCTGGGCAAGATGTACTCGCCTTGATGCCTACCGGTGGCGGAAAATCCATTTGTTACCAAGTGCCTGCACTGGCCATGGAAGGTATTTGTATTGTGGTCTCACCTTTGGTGGCCCTGATCCAAGATCAGGTGGCCCAATTAAAAAAGAGAAATATCAAGGCAATCGCCTTGACCGGGGGCATCCGTTCCAACGAAGTAAACGACTTGTTGGACAATTGTGTGTTTGGCAACTACAAATTCCTATACCTATCCCCAGAACGCTTACAGCAGACCGTGGTAAGGGAACGCATTCAGCAGATGAACGTGAATCTTATTGCGATTGACGAGGCACATTGTATCTCCCAGTGGGGAAACGACTTTAGGCCTGCTTATTTGGAATGCTCCATTTTAAAGGAATTGGCTCCTCAAACTCCTATGATTGCTCTTACGGCGACAGCTACGCCCCGTGTTGTGGATGACATTGTGGAGAATTTGGAATTGAAAGAGGTCCGTATTTTTAAAGATTCGTTTTCCCGCTCCAACATCGCATTCAAGGTAAGGCGTTCGGAGGACAAATTGTACCAGCTCAAAAAATACATGGAAAAAATCCCGGGAAGCGGCATCGTCTATGTACGTTCCAGAAAAATGTCCATCTCCTTGGCCAATTTTTTGATCAAGAACGGGATATCGGCTTCTTTTTACCATGGGGGCATTCCCAAATCGGACAAGGAGGAAAAACTCAATCGTTGGTTGAATGGCAAAGACAGGGTCATGGTGGCTACCAATGCCTTTGGCATGGGGGTGGATAAACCAGATGTGCGCTTGGTGATCCATTACCAGATACCCGACAGTTTGGAAAGCTATTTTCAGGAGGCGGGACGTGCTGGTAGGGATGGAGAGCCTTCAACGGCCATCATCCTAACCTCCAAAGAAGATGCGGATAGGGCCAAACAGCAGTTTTTGTCCACCCTACCCGATGTGGGTTTTGTGAAAACCGTTTATTCCAAGCTCAACAACTATTTTCAGATTTCCTACGGAGAGCTTATTTCGGAACCCCAGGCCTTCAAGTTCAATGAGTTTTGTTCGCGATATGCGTTTAATCCCAACATGGCGTTCAATGCCCTTCGTATTTTAGATCAAAATTCCGTGCTATCGTTGGCCGAAAACTTTAAGGAGAAAACTACGCTTCAATTTGTAGCTTCCAAGGCCGAAATATTCAATTACTTGGACAAAAACCGCAAAACGGCTCCCATCATTCAAACCATTTTACGGACCTACGGAGGTATTACGGATTATGTGACCAAGATCAACCTGTATATGCTGTCCCAAAAAACGGGCACGGGCGAAGAACGTTTAAAACAACTATTACAGCAACTGGCGGACGATAACATTGCGGAATACTACAACCATAGTTCCGATTTGGAAATTACCTTTTTAGTGCCCCGTGAAGACGACCATACCATCAACCCGTTTGCCAAAAAAATAAAGGATTTCAACCAGGTGAAGGTGGATAATATGGCCGCTATGTTGGGGTACATTGCCAATCAGAAAATGTGCCGTAGTGTTTACCTACTGAATTATTTTGGCGAAAAGTCCGCCGAAAAGTGCGGCACTTGCGATATTTGCACAAAGAAGGCCAAAGTATCCTCTCCACACGACTTGGAACAAAAAATTCTGGAACTCTTGGAAATTCGCCCCCATTCCTCCAGACAGTTGGAACGCGTCACGGGAACAAGTGAAAAAGAACTTTTGAACCTGCTCGAGCGGTTGCTGGAAAATGGATTGGTCTCGATAAACATTAAGAATGAGTACATCAAAACATAATTCGCTTCGTATCGTATTTATGGGTACCCCCGATTTTGCGGTGGGCAGCCTAAAACAACTTTTGGAAGCTGGCTTTAAGGTGGTGGGTGTAATTACCGCCCCGGATAGGCCAGCGGGAAGGGGGCGCAAGCTCCAAGAGTCAGCCGTGAAACAATTCGCTGTTAAACACCAATTAAAGGTGTTACAGCCGACTAACTTAAAGGACGAGGCATTTTTGAAGGACCTCAAAAGCCTTGATGCCAACCTTCAAGTAGTGGTCGCTTTTCGGATGCTGCCCAAAGTGGTCTGGCAAATGCCAGCGCATGGCACCTTTAACCTTCATGCTTCGCTCCTGCCCCAATATCGGGGTGCAGCTCCCATTAATTGGGCAATCATCAATGGTGAAACGGAAACTGGGGTAACTACCTTTTTTATTGATGAAAAGATAGATACCGGGAACATCATTCTTCAAAAAGGAGCCAACATACGGCCAGAGGACAATGCCGGAGACCTGCACGACAGGTTGATGGAACTGGGCGCCCATTTGGTCGTGGATACCTGCAAACAGATTGAAGCGGGGACCGTGTCCCTACAAAAACAGGATGAGAGCATGGAATTAAAGCCCGCTCCAAAAATCCATAAGGATACCTGCCGAATCGATTGGAATAGTTCCATGATGGATATTTACAATCATATTCGGGGGTTGAGTCCATATCCAGGGGCATGGACGGAGTTGGTGAACGATGGAAAAGCAGAACCCATGAAGATTTTCAGGACCAAAATGGAGACCTCCGAACACGACTACATCGTTGGAAAACTGGTGGTAGGAAAAAAATCGCTCAAGGTTGCGGTTAAAGAGGGGTACCTAAACTTGTTGGAATTACAGCTTCCCGGCAAACGAAGAATGCAGGTAAACAAAGTTTTGAATGGGCTAAATCTGGAAAAAGAGGCACATCTCCGCTAAAGCCTTGCTATGATTGGGCTGGGAAAAGTTGTCGTTTTTTTCCCACTTTATCAACAAACGTTTCAAGTTATCAACAAAAACCCCTATTTCCCTTGGTTTTACTTGCGTGAGACCCAAATCCATATAAATTTGTTCAGCATTAAAATTATATTAACAACAATTAATTTAATTCCATTATGAACAAAACAGAATTAATCGATGCTATGGCAGCTGATGCTGGCATCACTAAGGCAGCAGCAAAAAAAGCATTGGAATCTTTCTTGGGAAATGTAGAAGGAACGCTTAAAAAAGGAGACAGAGTTTCCTTGGTAGGTTTTGGTTCTTGGTCAGTTTCTAAAAGAAGCGCTAGAGAAGGTAGAAATCCACAGACTGGAGCTACTATTAAGATTGCCGCTAAGAACGTTGTAAAGTTCAAAGCAGGTGCTGAATTGAGCAGTGCAGTAAACTAATCAATTTATTTATTGAATATACGAAAGCACTCCTTTTGGGGTGCTTTTTTAGTTGATAACAGCTTTGTTTTTTTTGCATATGTTGAATAATATGTTAAATTTAGAAACATGAATTCAGGTAAATGGTAACTCAGAAGCCAAAAAAGGGGAATTTACTTGTTGCGGAACCTTCGCTGACCGGCGATGTTTCTTTCAATAGATCTGTTGTACTTATTGCCGAACACAACCACGAAGGTTCGGTCGGGTTTATTTTGAATAAGCCTCTCGACTACACCATTTGCGACTTGGTCTCGGACATAACCATTCCCTTCCAAGTGTTCAATGGTGGCCCCGTAGAGCAGGACAACCTTTATTTTATCCACAAGGTGCCCCATTTGATAGAAAATAGTATCGAGATCTCCGATGGTATTTTCTGGGGCGGTAATTTTGAAGTGACTATCGAACTCATCAACAATGGAACCATCACCGAACAGGATATCCGATTCTTTTTAGGGTATTCCGGATGGGGAACCAGTCAATTGGATCAAGAACTCTCGTCCAAATCATGGGTGGTACTGCCCAACGAATACGAAAGCAGTATTCTAGAAAAAGCCGCTAACGCCTTCTGGAAAGAAAAAATGGTGGAATTGGGCGGCGACTACCTGCTTTGGTCCAATGCTCCCGAAAACCCTTCACTCAACTAGCCAATTCTGGCCTTAGCATTTAATTTACCCACCAAACTCTTGGCAACTTTGGTGCCGTACTCCTTTTTTCTGTATTTGCTGATGGGCTGAATCCCCACAATGGAATTGGTAAGGAACATCTCGTCCATTTTTTGAAGCTCAAACGGCGAAACGGAATCCTCGACCAAATCATAGTCTTCCGACCCAGCGATCAGCTTCATCAGGTTTTTTCGGATAATCCCGTCCAAGCAACCATCACTCAAAGGAGGTGTCTTTATTTGGTTGCCCTTCACCAAAAATAAATTGCCATTGATGGTTTCTACCACCTTTTTGTCCGTGTTCACCAATAAACAATTGGCATATCCATTTTCCTGGGCATAGACACCGGCCACCACGTTCAAAATTTTGTTGGTGGTTTTTAGGTTGGAAAGCATATCCGTATTGACGTAATAATCCTTGAAAAGTTCCACTTCATAGGGTTTCTCCTCGATGATGAAGAAAGGAGACTCCATAGCATTGGTTTCAATCACGTAGGAAACATCGTTGGTAGCTGGGGTATACAGTCCACCGTCGTTTCTAAAAACTGTTAATCGAACGCGGACCGCTCCGCTTTCCAGCTGATTGGATTCGATGGTTTTCTTGATTTCTTCCTCTAAAAATTCCAGGGTAAAATCCATTGGGATTTCCATCCGAAGGATACGCATGGAAGCCATCAACCTAAAATAATGATCCTCCCAAAAAAATAAGGTCCCGTTCACATACCTGACCGTCTCAAAAAGAGCGTCGCCATATTTAAAGGCCCTGTTGTTGTGGGTGAAAATTGCTTTCTCCGCTGCTTGTAGTGCTCCGTTACAATTGACCATAAAAAAGTCCCGATTTTTATCGGGACCAAAGATACGGTTTACTGAAGAATCGGGCTAGGTGGAACCTAGAACTTGTTTAAGGTCCGATACCTGGTTCTCCCACAGCATTTTCGCTTCGTCCACTTCGTCTTCCTCGGCAAAATCGGTAATGAACAAGGAAACATCCTTTGTAATCTCATCCACAATGATGCGCATTTCAAAAAAGGAACCATCTTCGTTTTCTTCCCATGCCAATTTGACGAATTCCTCGCTCTTTCGCTTGAGCAGTTTGGCCCGCTCCTCGGAGCCATCCCATATAAATGTAAAAATCTCCCCACGGGAGTTTACATTATCGGCATACCATTCGGAAAGTCCTGATGGGGTGGAAATATATTGGTAAAGCAACTGAGGTGAAGCCTGGATCACAAATTCCAGTTCAAATTTAACCTTATCACTCATTGTCGTGTTCTTTAGAAGTTTTTTCAGCTTAAGTATAGTTTGGGAAGATATAAAAATAAATATCAAATAATAAATTAATAATGAATTTTGATTCAGCGAAAATTTAAACCTATATTTGCACCCGCTTAGCAAAAACACGGCGAGGTAGCTCAGCTGGTTAGAGCGTCGGATTCATAACCCGGAGGCCGGGGGTTCAAGTCCCCCTCTCGCTACAAAAAAATAAAGCCATTTAACGATTTATTAGTTAAGTGGCTTTTTTATTTTTCCGTATTTTTTTTCCTAACTTCAAGACTTTAAACCAACCTTCGAATGAATTACTTTAAAAAGTTAGGGACTCCCAATTTGCTCATGCTTTTGCTCTGCGCCATGATCATTATTGTGGCGGAATACCTCTTCCTTACCGGCAACACGGAGCATGGCCTTTTTGTGGGGCTATGGGCACCAACCCTTCTGGGCGTGATGATCTACCTAAAACTTGTGGACAATGACAGCAAATGATATCGTTTTAGGGTTTTCCATTGTTGTGATTGTTCTGGTGGCCATCTGGGCCATCCTCATGATAAGGGCCTACAACAGGGCAAGCAACGGAAAATAAAATTGCTCCGCCCATTGCCCGAATACCAAAGCATTTTGATGTAAGTGAACGGAGTTGTTCATATTTCCCTTAATTTTAGGTGACTATGAAGAATACCATTTCCGAGCGCATTGCCGATTTTCTTAAAAACTATCCTCCCTTCAATGCCATGGAGCCCAAACAATTGGAGCAATTGGCCTTGGAGGTAACCATTATTCATAAAGAGACCAATACGACCGTTTTTTCGCAGAACGAAAGCCCCCATTCCCATTTCTACGTGGTAAACAAAGGGGCTGTTTCCCTTTCCAAAGCAGGTTCCAGTCAAATATTGGATATCTGTGATGAGGGCGACGTATTCGGACTTCGCCCCCTTTTGGCCAACGAAAGCTACAAATTGGAAGCCAAGGCCTACGAAGAAACCATCCTGTACGCCATCCCCATTAGCGACTTTAAACCGTTGGCGCTCGAAAACAAACGTATTGGCAATTTCTTGATAGAAAGCTTTGCTTCCAACACAGGTAACCCCTACTCCATCAAACATCGAGGCAAATTGTATGGGGAAAGCGGTGATTCCAATCAATATTCCAGTGATAAAATATTGGATCTTCAACCCATCAAATACTCCACGGACCTTATCACCTGTAAAAAGGGCACAAAAATTAAGACCGTAGCCGATAAAATGACCAAGCATAACATTAGTTGCTTACTGGTGATGAAAGATGAGCTGCCGGTTGGCATCATAACCGATAAGGACCTTCGGAAGAAAGTGGCAACCGGCCTATTTCCCATCACTGCCACGGCCAAATCCATCATGACCTCACCCTTGATTACCTATCCCAAAGGCCTCACTTTGGCACAATCCCAGATGGCCATGATGAAGAGTGATATCAGCCATCTGGTGCTCACCGAAGATGGTACTACGGATACCAAAGCAGTGGGCATTCTTTCCAAACACGATATAATGGTGGCCGTTGGGAATAACCCGGCCGTGCTGTTGCGCGCCATCAAACGTGCGACCAAATACAAGAGGCTCCGCAACATACGGCATGGAATTATGAACTTGCTACAAGGCTATCTGGACCAAAATATTCCTTTGGGATTGGTGGCCAAAATCATTTCGGAACTGAATGATGCCTCTACCAAACAAGTCATTAAAATAGCCTTATCAAAAATGGAAACGGAGCCTCCCGTTCCATTTACATGGCTGAGTATGGGCAGTCAGGGGCGTGGTGAGCAATTATTAAATACGGATCAGGACAATGCCATCATCTTTGCGGATGTGCCTGAGGAACAATTGGAATCGACACGGAGCTATTTTTTGGCCCTTGGTGAACGGATTTCGAAAGGATTGAACACCATAGGGTTTGAATACTGCCCTGCCGAAATGATGGCTTCCAACCCGGCTTGGTGCCACAGTTTGAATGAGTGGAAAAAGGTGACCCGACACTGGATCCATAATCCAGGACCGGATGAAATCCTGTTATCCTCTATTTTTTTTGATTACAATGTGACCTTTGGGGAAAAGGCGTTGGCCGACGAACTCTCCCAAAGTATTTTTGAAAATGTCCAAGGTTATCCCCAGTTCTTTACCCATTTGGCAAGCGGAGCCCTACAAAATCCTTCTCCCTCCGGATTTTTCAGGGATTTCTTAGTGGAGCAGGACGGCGAACATAAAGACTTTTTCGACTTAAAATTGAGGGTGCTCATGCCCATTATAGATGCGGCCCGTGTGCTCATCCTATCCCATTCCATCAAATCCATCAACAATACGGCAGAGCGTTACGAAAAACTGGCAGAGCTGGAGCCCAACAACAAAGAACTGTATCTCGCCTGTTCCTACGCCAGCAAGGCATTGCTGAAATTCAGGACCCGTCAAGGGCTTCTGCACAACGATTCGGGAAGATATATTGCTTTAGATAAATTGAACAAAGAGGAAAAAATCAAACTCAAGCGAACCTTTAAGACCGTCAAGGAAATCCAATCCCTCTTGGAAATACGGTTCCAAGTCAAAAATCTATTGCGCTAATGTGGCCATTCACCAAAAAGAAACCTTTGGAACTACCTGATTTTTGGTGGGAGTATGAAGCGTATTTTAAGGAACCGCTTCCGGATGATATCGCAGAAAATACGTTTGTGGTCTTGGATACGGAAACTACGGGTTTTAGTTTGACCCGAGACCGGATGCTTTGCATTGGAGCATTAAAATTGAAAGACAACACCATTGTGGTGAAGGACAGTTTCGAGGTTTATATCGCACAGGAACATTATGACTCCGAAAGTGCGGAAATCCATGGTATTCTCAAAAAACACAAAAAGGACTCCTTAAATGAACTAGAAGCCCTGAAACGTTTTTTGGTATATGCCAAAAACCATGTTTTAGTGGGGCATCATGTGATGTTCGACATTAATATGATCAATGCCGCACTCAAACGGAACGGGCTTCCCAAGCTGAAGAACAAAACATTGGATACCGAATCACTTTATATTCGGACGCTTTTGATCTCTACCGTAGTTCAAAAAAAAGAGCGGTATTCCTTGGACGATCTGGCCAAAAAGTACAGTATCTCCAGAAAGGATAGGCATACGGCGTTGGGCGATGCTTTTATCACTGCCATTGCATTCTTGCGAAGCGTAGAAAAACTAAAACCCAAAAAAATAAAGGACCTCTTACGATAAGAGGCCCTTTACCCATATCTGATAATGTCTGCTTACAGACTTTCCTTCATGATGGACTCCACCACTTCTGGGTTCAACAAGGTTGATGTATCGCCCAAATTGCTGGTATCCTTTGAGGCAATTTTTCGGAGAATCCTTCGCATGATCTTACCGCTTCGCGTTTTGGGCAGTCCTTCCACAAATTGGATTTTATCCAACTTGGCAATCGGGCCGATATGCTCGGTGATCAATTGGTTGATTTCCTTTTTCAGGTTATCCCGATTACGGTCCTCCCCTGTTTCTTTCAGAATAATATACCCGTATAGTGCATTTCCTTTAATGTCGTGCGGGAATCCGACAATGGCAGATTCAGCCACAGCAGGATGCTCATTGATGGCATCTTCAATCGGAGCGGTACCCAGATTATGGCCTGAGACAATAATCACATCGTCAACCCTTCCCGTGATTCGGTAGTAGCCCACCTCATCTCGTAGAGCGCCATCTCCCGTAAAATATTTGCCTTCAAAGGCAGAGAAGTAGGTATCCTTGTACCTCTGGTGATTGCCCCAAATGGTCCGGGCTATGGAGGGCCATGGAAATTTGATGCACAATCTGCCATCCACTTGGTTTCCTTTGATCTCCTGACCGTTTTCATCCATCAATGCGGGTTGTATTCCCGGCATCGGAAGGGTCGCATAGGTGGGTTTGGTCGGCGTGGAAAATGGAATGGGCGAAATCAGTATACCCCCTGTTTCAGTTTGCCACCACGTATCTACAATGGGACATTTCTTTTCCCCAACATGGTCGTTGTACCAGTGCCAAGCTTCCTCATTGATGGGCTCTCCAACCGTTCCCAGAACTTTGAGGCTGGAAAGGTCATACTTGGTCACGAAATCAAGGTTCTCCTTGGCCAAGGCCCGAATGGCTGTTGGTGCCGTGTAAAACTGGGTCACTTTGTGCTTTTGCACCACATCCCAGAACCGACCAAAGTCGGGATAGGTAGGTACTCCTTCAAACATTACCGTAGTGGCGCCGTTGGCCAAGGGTCCATAAACAATATAGGAGTGACCAGTGATCCAACCAATATCTGCTGTACACCAGTATACATCTTCCTCTCGATATTGGAAAACATTTTTAAAGGTGTAAGCGGTGTACACCATATAACCTCCCGTTGTGTGGACCATACCCTTAGGGCGTCCAGTAGAACCAGAAGTGTACAGGATAAATAATGGGTCTTCCGCATCCATAATTTCGGGTACGCAGTCCGAATAGGCTTTATCCAAAAGTGGTTGCACCCACTGATCACGACCTTCTTTCATAGTAACTTTCCCTCCTGTGCGCTTGGTCACCAAAACGGTTTCCACATCAGGACATTTTTCCAATGCTTCGTCCACTATGCCTTTAAGGTCGAGTACCTTGGCTCCTCGGTAGGAACCATCAGAAGTCAATACAGCTTTCGCGCCACAATCGTTTATCCTGGTGGATAGTGCGGTAGAAGAAAACCCTGCAAAAACAACGGAATGTATGGCCCCTATTCGCGCGCACGCCAAAACAGCGATGGCTAAATCTGGAATCATGGGCAAATAAATTACCACCCTATCGCCTTTTTTAATCCCTTGTTCTTTTAGGACGTTGGCATATTTACACACGCGCTCATGCAATTCGCGGTAGGTAATGTGTTCTGCTTCCTCGTTTGGGTCATTTGGTTCGAAAAGGATGGCAGTCTTATCTCCTCGGATGCGAAGATGTCTGTCGATACAGTTTTCGGTGATGTTCAATTGGGCTCCTTTAAACCAACTGATTTCTGGCTTTGAAAAGTCCCAATCCAACACCGAATCCCACTTTTTGCGCCATTGAAAGTGCTCTTCGGCCACTTCTTCCCAAAATCCCTCGGGATTCCTCACTGATTTTCGATACACCTGAAAATATTCCTCCAAGTGTTTGATATGATAATTACTCATCTAATATTGTGTTTGGTTATTATGTACATTATTCGTTTAGTTTCTAGTTTTTAATTGTGCTAGGCCAATAGCTCCTCTATTTCAGAAATTACCTTTTTCATGGAAAATGGCTTGGTCAAATAACGGTCCGCACCCATTTTCAAGCCTTTTTCAACATCCTTCTCCTTACTTTTTGCCGATAGGAACACAATTTTGGTGTGTGCCAAATCCTCGTTGTCCTTAACCTGTTTCAAGGTCTCGTACCCATCCATTTCGGGCATCATGATATCCAAAAGAATAAGGTTTGGCTTTTCCCGGTTCGATATTTCTATGGCCTCCGTACCATCCCGGGCGATAAAAACCTCAAAATCCTTCTTTTTGAACGCATACTCCAACGACATCAAAATGTTGGGTTCATCATCCACAATCAGTATTTTTTTCTGCTTCATTGTTCCTTCGGTATTGAAAATCGTATAAGTGCTCCTTTTTTATGGTCTTTGTCCACGGAAATAGTCCCTGCATGGCTCTCCACTATTTTTTTGCAAATCGCCAAGCCCAATCCACTTCCTTGTGGTTTTTTGATGTTTTGGTTTTTTGACTGATAGAATTTATCGAAGATATATGCCTTGTCCTCATGGGGAATCCCTCGACCATTATCCTTGACAATGACAGATATTTCTGTTTTGAGCTCTTCCAAAAGAATTCTAATTTTTCCCGTTTGTGGTTCCGTGAATTTAAGGGAATTTGACAACAAGTTGGTCAACACTTGCAAAATTCGGTCTTCATCATAGGTCGCAAATACGTTCTGTTTTTTTGAAAATTTGATGCTCACCCCTTTTTTTGATGCAATCTGCTCCACTCCATGTATCGCCTTTCGTATAGTATCCGACATATCGTGTTCTTCCATTTCCAATTCCGTTCGGTTACCTGACAGTTTTTCCAAATCAAGAATGTTCCGAATCAAGGTGTCCAATCGGTCACTGTCCTTGTTTATATTTTCCAGAAACTTTGCCCGCAGTTCGGCTGGCATATCGGCATCCTCCAGAACTTCGGAGGCGGCCTTGATGGACGTAACCGGCGTCTTGAGCTCGTGCGCAACAGTATCCAAGAATTCATCCTTTAGTTTGTCCTGTATGCGAAGCTCCTCGTTTGCCGATTTGAGCTGCTGTGCCATGGCAGCCAATTCGTTGGACTTTTCCTGCAGCAATTTGTTGTTGGCTTTGGTCTCCTTGCTCTCCTCCAAAATATGAAGCACCTCCACCAGGCTTATGGGGGTTTCTTTGGAAACAGAAGCCAATAGTATTTTTGCGGAGGCACTCCCAATGCTTCCGGTTAAAAGTTTCTCCGAAAAATTGATCAACCGTGCATCCGCACGTTCCTCGGTTTCCGAAATATTATATTTTCTATTGAACAACTGCAAGGCCCTGTTAGTTCGTTGTTCTCCCAAAAATCGGTTCAATAGACGTTTGATATCGGCCACATAGGCCTCGCCCTTCCAGATGAATCCTCCTTCTTGTAGGTTTCCATAATTTTCATGGTTGACAAACATCTCAGCGTAGTTCCTTTCCCTATAGTTCCCTTTGGTATTAAGCGAAAAAGCAACAAAACTCAATGTGTTGAATGCCATACTCCATAAAAAGGCATTGCTCTCCGGCGATAAATAGTCAAATCCGAAGGTCTGGGCAGGTTTGAACCATGCGTATCCAAACAACCCCTCCGATAAAATATCTACATTCGGCCTAACTATATTGCTGATTACAGGAAGAAATATGGTATAGAAAACAATCGCTAAGCCAACAAGCATCCCTGTTTCTGCCGCACGAGCCGTTCCTCTTCTCCATGTTAATCCCAAAAAGAAAGAGGGTGCCAGTTGCGCAATGATCAAGAATGATATCAAACCAATGGAATACAACGATAATTGCACGGAAAAGCGGATATAGAAAAAATAGGCCGCGATAATCAATAAGAAAATGGAGATTCTTCTAATATTCTTGATGCGCTTCGCATTCTCCTCAGGGTTTCCCTCTACCAATGTTTTGATAAAACCGTAGGGAATAACAATATTGTTGCTCACCATGGTGGATAGCGCCAAAGTGGAGACCACGATCATGGATATTACCGTGGTGAATCCACCAATAAAAACAATAACGGCCAATCCGTAGTCGTTTTGCTGCAAGGGCAACAACAAGGAATAATAATCATGGTTCACTGTTGCATCCAAGCGTATGTTGCCTGCCCATGCGATACTGATTACAAACACATTGAACAAGAGAAGGTATAGCGGAAACAGCCAAATCGCCTTGCGCAAATGGTTCTCGTTGTCATTCTCCACCACGGCAACATGGAACTGACGAGGCAACAAAAAAATGGCGAAAAAGGATAAACAAATGGTGAACAACCAGTCAAAACCATTCCCAAGTCCTCCAAAGGTGGTCAATTGGTCAAAATTTTCGCGTAGGCTTGCCTGTTGGTAAATATCCGTAGTGCCATCAAACAGATAAAAGGCAACATAGAACCCTATCGCCAAGAAAAAACAAAGTTTTAATATGGACTCCAAAGCCACCGTGGCCACAATTCCTTTGCGGTGTTCTGACGTATCGGTGGATAAGGTTCCGTAAAAGGCCACAAAAACGGCGATGAGCAATGCAATGTAAAAGGTGGAGTCGTCAAAAAATCCGGTAGATTGATAACTTCCCTTGGCCGAAATCAAGGAAAAGGTTTCGGAGACTGCCTTTAACTGTAGCGAAATGTAGGGTATAATGGCAAACAAACAGGTTAAGGTGACCAATGCACCCAATTGACGGTTATTCCCATATCTAATAGAAATAAAGTCGGCTATGCTCGATATTTTGTGCTGCTTGGAGATGCGGATTACCTTTTTCATAAGGACTATCCAAAGTGGCATGGCCAAGACAGGACCCAAATAAATGGCCAAAAAACTGATTCCGGAGCTCGATGCGATTCCCACACTGCCGTAATACGTCCAAGCCGTGCAATACACCGCTAGGGAAAGTGTGTATACATAAGGGTTGTTAGTCCATTTGCTTCTTTTGTTTTTTTCGGCAACATAGGCGATAACAAAAAGCATGGACAAATACAGCACAATGACCAATCCTACGGCATAGTTACTCATAGAATCGTTTTAAAATTATATACATCAAAACGACGGCAATCAACCAACTCGAAAAAATGAAAACGTAAAATATGGGAAAACCCAACACCTGTCCCTCTCCATCGAATAAAGTGACGAAGGGTACGTTCCATAAAAAGAAAAGTACTATGGAAATGAGTATTAATTTCTGCTGATGTCGCTTTTTCATTTTTAACGTATGCTTGGCTCCATGGAAAATTACAAAAACGGTACGGTAAATTGATACCGCACCGTTTTGGCAACCGATTATTAATGTGAAGACGCTTCTCCTGCACCGCTTGGTATACGGATACGCTCCACTATTTCCTGTACTTCTTCCGGTGGTTCTGGAGTAAACCTGTTGACCACTAGCGCAACGATAAAGTTCACTATCATCGCAATGGTTCCAAAGCCTTCGGGAGATATACCAAACCACCAACTATCCTGAAGTCCGGCAACAGCTTCCTTACCACCGTCAAAAATTCCAAATTTGAATTTCAGCATGTAGAAGAGCATCAAACATAGACCGACAATCATACCGGAAATAGCTCCCTTGCTGTTCATTTTCTTATAAAAAATACCCAATATGATGGCTGGGAAGAACGATGCCGCCGCGAGACCAAAGGCAAGAGCGACCACGGCTGCCACAAAACCGGGCGGGTTGATTCCAAAATAACCTGCAATAACCACTGCAACGGCAGCAGAAAGTCGTGCTGCCCATAGTTCACCCTTTTCAGATAGGTCTGGTTTCAATACGTTTTTGATCAAATCATGGGAAACAGATGATGATATGACCAACAGAAGTCCAGCTGCTGTTGATAGTGCCGCGGCAAGTCCACCAGCTGCAATAAGACCAATCACCCACGCGGGAAGGTCAGCAATTTCTGGGTTGGCCAATACCATGATATCACGGTCTACGGTAAGCTCATTTATTTCTGGTGCGGCCACATACTGTATTTTACCGTCGCCATTTTTATCGTTATGGGCTATCAATCCCGTGGTTTCCCAACGACTAAACCATTCCGGCATATCATCATAAGCTTTTCCGCTTACCGTCTCAATCAGGTTGGTTCTGGCAAATACAGCTACCGCAGGGGCCGTTGTATACAAGATGGCAATGAACAACAACGCCAATCCTGCCGATTTTCTCGCATCACGTACGCGTTTCACTGTAAAAAAGCGAACGATTACGTGCGGTAATCCTGCCGTTCCTACCATAAGAGCAAGTGTGATGGCAAAGACATCAATTACACTTTTGGAGCCATCGGTATACTCTGCAAAACCAAGTTCGGTGGAAAGACCATCCAATTTATCCAACAGATAGGTTCCCGACCCATCGGAAAGGGTGCCACCAAAGCCTAATTGTGGAACGGGGTTGCCTGTCATCTGAATGGAAATAAAAATCGCAGGGACCATAAAGGCGAAAATCAACACACAATATTGTGCTACTTGGGTATAGGTGATTCCTTTCATACCACCCAAAACGGCATAGAACAAAACGATTACCATACCAATCACTACTCCTGTGGTGATATCCACCTCCAAGTATCTGGAAAACACAATCCCCACGCCGCGCATTTGTCCGGCCACATAGGTGAAGGACACAATCAAAGCACAGATTACCGCAACAATCCGAGCGGTTTTGGAGTAATAGCGTTCACCAATAAAATCGGGCACGGTAAATTTTCCGAACTTTCTCAGATACGGGGCCAATAAAAGGGCCAAAAGCACATATCCACCGGTCCATCCCATCAAATACACTGCACCATCATAACCCGCAAAGGAAATGATACCCGCCATGGAAATGAACGAGGCGGCTGACATCCAATCCGCTGCTGTGGCCATTCCGTTTGCCAAAGGGGAAACTCCTCCTCCTGCTACGTAAAATTCTTTGGTAGATCCTGCTCGGGACCAAATGGCAATTCCTATATACAGACCAAATGACAAGGCTACCAAGACATAGGTCCAAATTTGTACATCACTCATAATTGTAAATTTTGTTGGTTAATTACTTCTCGTCGTATCCGTATTTTTTGTCCAGTTTGTTCATGAGGCGAACGTATACAAAAATGAGTATGACAAAGACATAGATTGATCCTTGTTGGGCGAACCAAAAACCTAATTTAAACCCACCCAATCGGATGGTGTTCAATGCATCTTTAAATAGGATGCCGGCCCCGTAAGAGACGAGGAACCAGATAATCAGTAGTATCAATAAATATCTGAGGTTTTCTTTCCAATAGGCCTTGGCCTTTTGCTGTTCTTCTGACATAATTTGTTGGTTTAGTTGTTATAAATAAATGTGTGCTTGTAACGTAATCATTCCCATTCCATCGGCATTACCTACCTTGGAATTTGCATACTCCAAGGTCAATTTGGAGTGATGGCCCGTCATATATAGATTGGCTCCAACGCCCCATCTTGTCGTATTGTCGTCAATGGCATCAATGGTCCTGGTTTGATAAGACAAGTAGGGTTGTAAGCGTGATTTGGTGTTGGGCCCAGGAACCAAATAGCCCACATGGCCATAAACCATGTTGCCGGTTCCATACGGTCCCAAGTTAAAGTTACGACCATAATCATTATTTTGATACACCGCATAGGCTGTTATTGCTGAACCATCCTCACCAAGTGGTGCATCGTAAAAGGCATCCACCGCAAAAATGTCTACATTTTCCCCTTCCATATTGCCAACCTCATCCATAACCACAGCCCCATTTCTGTGATTGAGAAAGCCTGCCCCTAGATTGAATATTCTTTTGGTACCGAGGTACGAACCTACTTTGTAGGGCAGAAAGTTGGACTCCTCGTCGAGAAAATGGTAATCAAAATAACCTTGAACCACCTTGCCAGCTTCCCCTGCCCCCAATAGTTCACGTCCACGGTACACTGCTCTGCCGTTCGGAGTAGGGTCATTTCCAGAGTCGAGTGTATTGGTGATTGCCTCATTATAGGACACTCGATACTGAAGACGACCTATTTTTCCCTTGGCATAAACACCCAAGTGCCTGGCAAACTGATCACTTAGGCCCAAGGCAGCCCAAGAAGGACGGTTGTTGTCCAATGTCATAAAGTTTAGGGTGCTACTATTGTTCAAACGAGAAATACCATTCCAATAATGGAGTCCAGCCCCAATCGCTGCATTTTTGCTTAGAGTCCATTCTCCCCAAAAATCGTGGAAGAACAGTTGCGCGGATTCTCCTTTACCCGTAGGGCTCAAATTAGATCCGTTTAAGCTATTGAGACCGAAATGGGTCAAAATCAAAAACTTCTTGTTCAATTGGGTGTAGGTGAGAATCCTGGCGCGTCGCACACTCAGGTTAAGATTACTGGCATCTTCGGGCACGTTGTCTGAATACTGGGCCCAGAATTGTCCCCATGCGATGATACGGAGATACTTGGTACCATCTTCATTAAAACTCACTTTGTAACCACCGGTGTACTCGGTATTCCCTTGTGAGAAAGACTTAGGAACGACGCATAAAAATAAAGTCATTCCGATAAGCATTTGTTTCATTTCAGTTTGGTTGTTAGAGGGTTATGTGCCCTACGAACATCCAAAAAAATTAAGCTGAAATAAAAACCAGTATACTTTTCTGTAAAATTACTATACATTAATCCCTGAACCTATCCCATTTTATGAGCATAAACTTGTCCCCAAGCTCGGTTACCAACTGGCCAGCACCTTTGAGATTTTCAGGGTTTTGAAAGTATTTTTGTAGCTCGGAGTGGTTCAATATTTTGTAGGTTGGATGGTATTTGGAGTTGTATGGTCGTTTGATATTGTACTTTCGGACCCAGTTCATCACGGACACATGCGAAACACCGAGAATACGTTCGATTTCCCGATAGGCCAACCCCTCCAAATACAGCTGTAGCGCCTTATTTACAAAATAATCATCAATTTGTTTGCCCAACTTTGGAACCGTAAAATAGTAGTTGCAGGATTTACATTTATAACGCTGCCTATCTTGTACGACCCCTGCTTTGGTAAATACGGTTGAAGAGCAATTAGGACAACTTTCCATTGTAGATATATTTACTTAGCATAAATATATCAATTTAGCTTTAAATATGTATCAACAGGACTGTGAAAAAGAAGTAAAATCCCTAAAAAGGATGCAGTTTTATTGGGTAAATCTTAATGTTAGTAAACTATTTTTCCAAATACTCCATTACGTTGGATAAAATGCGTTCTTGGAGGTTGGAGATATCACTTTTTACAAATGGTTCGCCCGTAATATTTTCATAGAGTTCGATATATCGATTGGAAACCGACTCAATATAGTCATCAGACATTTCGGGAACGGACTGCCCCTCCAGTCCTTGAAATCCGTTGGAAATCAACCATTGTCTTACAAATTCCTTGGAAAGCTGCTTCTGGGCCTCCCCTTTTTCTTGCCGCTCTTCGTATCCATCAGCATAAAAATAACGGGATGAATCGGGCGTGTGGATTTCATCGATCAGCACAATTTTGCCATCCTTGGTCTTACCGAATTCGTATTTGGTATCCACTAGGATAAGGCCTCTTTTGGCCGCTATTTCAGTCCCCCTTTGAAACAGGGCACGGGTGTACTTCTCCAGAATTTCATAATCTTCTTTGGAAACAATCCCTCTCTTTAAAATATTTTCTTTGGAAATATCTTCGTCGTGGTCGCCCTTTTCGGCTTTAGTGGCCGGGGTAATCATAGGTTCTGGAAACTTATCGTTCTCCTGCATCCCTTCGGGCATGGGAACACCACACAGCATTCTTTTTCCAGCTTTGTACTCACGGGCGGCATGGCCGGACATGTACCCACGAATAACCATTTCTACCTTAAACGGTTCACAAGCCTTGCCCACTGCCACATTGGGGTCGGGCGTGGCCATCAACCAATTGGGAACAATGTTCTCGGTATCCTTCATCATTTTGGTCGCAATCTGGTTCAATATCTGCCCTTTGTAGGGGATGCCCTTGGGCATGACCACATCAAAAGCGGACAAACGATCTGTGGCCACCATCACCAAAATATCATTTTCCAAGGTGTAGACCTCCCTTACCTTTCCTTTATAAACAGATTTTTGCCCAGGAAAGTTAAAATCCGTGGACATCAGCGTATTCATTCCCATATTATTCCCTAAAATTGATTTTGGTGCTCTATGTTCTTGTAGGCATCAATTACCTTTTTCACCAATTTATGACGAATCACGTCTTTATCATCCAAATAAATGATACTGATTCCGTCTACGTTTTTTAAAATAAGAAGTGCCTCTTTAAGGCCAGAGATTACCCTTCGCGGCAAATCAATCTGCCCTGGGTCACCTGTCAACAAGAACTTGGCGTTTTTCCCCATCCGGGTCAGGAACATCTTCATTTGCGCATGAGTGGTGTTTTGGGCTTCATCCAAAATCACGAAGGCATTGTCCAAGGTGCGCCCTCGCATAAAAGCCATAGGGGCAATTTGGATGGTCCCATCCTCAATGTATTTTTCGAGCTTTTCCGAAGGAATCATATCCCGTAACGCATCGTACAAGGGCTGCATGTAAGGATCTAGCTTCTCTTTGAGGTCACCTGGTAGAAATCCAAGATTTTCCCCTGCTTCTACGGCGGGGCGTGTCAAAATAATACGTCTTACCTGCTTTTCCTTGAGGGCCTTAACTGCCAAAGCGACCCCTGTATACGTCTTTCCCGTACCTGCAGGACCTATGGCAAATACCATATCGTCCTTTTTACAGGCATCTACCAAGCGTCTCTGGTTGGCTGTCTGTGCCTTGATCAACCTGCCGCTCACGCCATGAACGAGCACATCGCCGCTACTAGAGGATGAGGCATAATCTGCCTTACTGGTGCTCGTAAGCACCCGTTCGATCATATTCTCGTCGAGTTTATTGTACTTGGCAAATTGGCTGGTGAGCTCATCAAAACGCTTATCGAATTCTTCAAGCAGTTCTTCGTCACCAAAAACCTTGATCTTGTTGCCCCTTGCTACAATCTTTAATTTTGGGAAATACTTTTTGAGCAGCTCAATATTGGAATTTTGTTGTCCGAAAAATTCCTGGGGGCTGATTTCCGTAAGTTCAATTATCAGTTCGTTCAAAAATAGTGAGGTGTTACAGTTGTTTTTGAAGAATCTCGTTCTTTCTTTTTTGACTAATTTTACAAACAAACTTAACTAAAAATCACTTTGAACGCGGAAAAACATATCAACAGTATTGTATGCCAATCATAACCCTAACTACCGATTTTGGATACAAGGACCACTACGTGGGTGCTGTTAAAGGGGCCATACTGAGCAACCTCCCCGAAACCAATGTTGTTGATATTTCGCATGCCATCAGTCCCTTCAATATTCAGGAATGTGCCTATATCCTGAGGAATGCCTACCATTCGTTCCCAAAGGGAACTGTGCATATCGTGGGGGTAGACTCCGAAATTTCTCCCGAAAATGAGCATATAGTGGTATTGGTGGACGGACACTATTTTGTGAGTGCCAACAGCGGGGTGATTTCTTTGATAACTTCTGAGGTAGAGCCCGAAAAAGTGGTGGAAATCCATTTACCAAATGCCGAAGCAGGCGCCTTTCCGGTACTGAATATTTTTGTGCAGGTGGCCTGCCATATTGCACGTGGCGGTAAATTGGAAGTAATCGGAAAACCATTCAGTAATTTGAAGGAACTCCGTGATTTTGAACCCCGCATCACCAATGAAGGGAGAACCATCTCCGGTAATGTCATTTACATCGATAACTACGGCAATGTGGTGACCAATATCCAAAAAAGTCTGTTCGAAGCCTACCGAAGTGGACGTGAGTTCGAAATTACCGCAAGGACCACTAAAATACGGCAAGTACACCAGAGCTATAACGGAATCATCAACTACAATCTGGAGCGCAACCAGCGCAAAGGTCCGGGTGACGCTTTGGCACTGTTCAATTCAGCCGGCTACATAGAACTGGCCATTTATAAAAGTGACCTCAACTCGGTTGGTGGAGCCTCTTCCCTTTTGGGACTCAATTACAGGGACACGGTAACCATAAATTTCCTTTAAATGTTGATACGCATCGTAAAACTGACTTTTAAACCCGAAAATATTGCTAGTTTTGAGCAAATCTTTGAAGCATCAAAAAGTGGTATTTTAGCTTTTGAAGGCTGTACTATGGTAGAATTGTATCAGGATATCAAAAATTCCAATATATTTTTCACCTATAGTTTTTGGGATACGGAATCGCACCTGAACAACTATAGAAATTCCGATTTCTTCCAAGAGGTTTGGGGCAATACCAAAAAACTGTTTGCCGATAAGCCCGAAGCTTGGAGCGTAACTAAAATTCAATCAACAAACCCATCTTAATGTTCGCAATTTTTAAGAGAGAGGTACGGTCCTTTTTTACATCGCCCATCGGTTATTTGATCGTGGGGTCCTTTTTATTGCTCAACGGTCTTTTTCTTTGGGTGTTTAAAAACGAGTACAACATTTTTGATTACGGCTTTGCCGATTTGGGCAACTTCTTTTTGCTGGCGCCTTGGATCTTTGTCTTTTTGGTGCCGGCCATCACCATGAAAAGCTTTTCAGAGGAACGCAAAATGGGAACCCTCGAATTATTGCTCATCAAACCTATCTCCATTTGGAAACTCGTCCTTGGAAAATTTTGGGGAGCCCTTCTGCTGTGCATCATTGCCGTTGTTCCAACCTTGGTATATGTATTTGCCATATCCAAATTGGGGATGGTGGAAGGCAACTATGATCTTGGCGTGGTGCTGGGATCTTACTTTGGATTGCTATTTTTGATGGCCTGCTACACATCCATCGGAATATTCGCCTCTACCCTATCCGATAATCAGATCATCGCTTTTTTGGTGGGAATTTTGGTCTGCTTTCTGATTTTTAACGGGTTTGATGCCATAGCGACGTTGTTTTCCGATGGGGAAACCCAACAAACCGTTCAATCGCTCGGGGCAAAAGCACATTTTGATAGCATTGCAAGAGGCGTGATAGACACCCGCGACCTAGTGTACTTTATCTCGCTGACCTTAGTGTTTCTGCACCTTACTTTTCAACGTTTAAAACAATTGCCAAGGTGATGGGAAAGTTTGCCGTAACCCTTTTAAAAGTAATAATGGCCCTTGTGGCCGTCAATTTGTTGGCCAGTTTTGTCTATACGAGGTTCGACCTTACGGAAGACAAAAGGTATACCCTCTCCGAGCCTGCCGTTGAAGTAGCGCAAAAGTTTGAGACACCGATTATCGTGGATGTATTGTTGGATGGAAATATTCCTGCAGAGTTTGCCAAACTGAAGGCCGAGACCATCCAATTGTTGGAATCCTTCGCATCCAAAAACCGTAATATCAAATTTAATTTGGTAGACCCCATGGAGGATAGCGAAAATCCGCAGGAAACCGTTGCGCAGTTGCAAAGTTTGGGTCTTCAGCCAGCAAACGTAACCGTTGAGGAAAATGGAAAGGTCTCCAACGAACTGGTTTTTCCTTGGGCCATGGTCAATTTTAACGATCAAACGGTGAGAGTGCCCTTGCTCAAGAACAAATTGGGTTCCACGGCAGAGGAGCGCATCAACAATTCGGTACAGCAACTCGAATATGCGTTTGCCGATGCCTTTACCAAGTTGAGCATTGAAGAAAAAAAGAGCATTGCCGTCATTAAGGGAAATGGCGAACTGGACGATATTTACATTGCCGATTATCTTACTACCATTCGGGATTATTACAACATTGGGGCCATTACCCTAGACTCGGTGGCTACCAATCCGCAAAATGTTTTGGACAAACTGAAAGAATTCGACCTTGCCCTGATTGCCAAACCAACGGAAGCATTTAGCGATCAAGAGAAGTATGTACTGGACCAATACATGGTTCAAGGTGGCAAATCCATTTGGTTGATAGATCAGGTAGCTATGGAAATGGACAGCATTTATGCCGGTGGCGGAGAGGCCATAGCCATTCCCAGAGAGCTTAATTTGAAAGATTTGTTTTTTAAATATGGAGTGCGTATCAATCCAGTGCTGGTGAACGACCTCTATTTTACCCAAATTGTTTTGGCCACGGGCGAAGGAAACGATTCACAGTACAATCCGTTGCCTTGGTTGTATTACCCTATGGTGTTCTCACAGAACAATCATCCCATCAACACCAATATTGAAGCGGTACGCTTTCAGTTTACCAGTCCCATGGACGTATTGGAAAACGATTACCAAAAAACCATTTTATTGCAGAGTTCACCCTTGTCAAAAACAGATGGAATCCCCAGAGTGGTCAGTTTGGATATGATCAACCAACAGCCCGACCGGGAAACCTACACCAATGGCAATTTGCCACTAGCGGTTTTGATCGAAGGAAGTTTCACTTCCATGTACAAGAACCGGGTCAAGCCAATCAAGCTGCAGAACACCTTGGAAGAGGGTCCAGAAAATAAAATGATCGTGATTTCCGATGGGGATGTCATCAAAAATCAATTGCGCAACGGTAGACCGCTGGAACTAGGTTACGATAAGTGGACCAGTAGCTTCTACGGCAATAAGGAGTTCTTGGTGAACAGTACAAATTACATGTTGGACAACACAGGGCTTATTAACATTCGAAACAAGAAAGTGGCCATCCCCTTATTGGACGTAAAGAAAATCGCAGCACAAAAAACCAAATGGCAGCTTGTAAACATAGGATTACCAGTGGTTTTGACCTTGTTGTTCGGTGTCTTTTTTGGGTACTACCGTAAACGCAAATTCACCGCTTAGGTGTTAATAAATTTGTTTCTCTGCTAAATCCATTTGGGATATATTTGTTTTTATTGATTTTATAGGCCCTTTGGAAGGGTTAAATTGCTAAAAAAGCAACTATACTAAAGTATTTCTTTGATGAAGTTTATTGTATCCAGTACATATTTATTGAAACAATTGCAGGTTTTGGGAGGAGTTATCAACAACAGCAACACCTTGCCCATCCTCGACAATTTCCTGTTCGATTTAAAAGAAAGTAAGCTCACTGTTTCGGCTTCCGATTTGGAGACCACCATGAGTTCCGTCTTGGAAGTGGACTCCGATTCCGAAGGAACCATTGCCGTTCCGGCCCGTTTGCTTTTGGATACCCTTAAAACATTTCCAGAACAACCCTTGACCTTTGTGGTTGAAGACAACAACACAGTGGAAATCAGCTCCAACCACGGTAAATATGCCTTGGCCTATGCCGATGGTGCCGAATTTCCCAAAGCTGTGGAGGTTTCCAATCCAAGCTCCACTACTTTGTTGGGAGACATTTTGGCAACCGCCATCAACAAGACCATTTTTGCTGCTGGAAACGATGACCTTCGTCCTGTGATGAGCGGTGTGTTTTTCCAGTTTTCCCCTGAAAATTTAACCTTTGTGGCTACGGATGCACACAAATTGGTAAAATATCAACGTCAGGACGTAAGTGCTTCCGAAGTGGCGGAATTCATTATGCCGAAAAAACCGTTAAACCTTTTAAAAGGGATTTTGGCAGGTTCCGAATCCGAAGTGACCATCGAATACAACGATAGCAATGCCAAATTTTATTTCGATAATACCGAATTGGTTTGTCGATTGATCGATGGGAAGTACCCCAACTACGAAGCGGTGATTCCAAAAGAAAACCCCAACAAGTTGACCATTGCCAGAAATCAATTCTTAAGCTCGGTCCGAAGGGTTTCCATTTTCTCCAACAAAACCACGCACCAAATCCGTTTGAAGATTGCCGGTGCCGAACTCAATATTTCCGCCGAGGATGTGGATTACAGCAATAAGGCCGAAGAAAGACTCTCTTGTTCCTATCAGGGCGATGATATGCAAATTGGTTTTAACTCCAGATTCCTATTGGAAATGTTGAACAACCTATCGTCCGATGAAGTTTCTCTGGAGATGAGCTTACCGAACAGGGCAGGTATCCTTACCCCAATCGATGGATTGGACGAAGGCGAGCATGTGACCATGTTGGTGATGCCCGTGATGCTGAACAATTAAAGACTATTCCTACACAAATCATTGGTTTTTAGTGATTTAAACCAAAATATCTCGGTTCACCGATTATTTCTCATGTTCATCGTTTAAAATGACGAAGGACTCTTTTTTTGGATATTTTTAACAATTGGAGAGTTAAACCTTAAACTAATGAATATGAAAAAATTAACACTGACTATTATGGCGCTTGTGGCGCTTGTATTTGTTGCCTGTGAAGTTGAACCAGCAGGTGAAGACCTTGAGGCAATTGCTGGCAAGGGAAAACTGAAGAAAGAAAAAATAAATGATGATAGTGAAGAATGTGTAGTAGACCTATTTCCTTCATTCTCATCAGTAGTAAATATCTGTGTAGATGCTAAAGGGATAGATGCTAGTGGAGCCTACTTTGATTTAACCATTAACGATACGGAACTTGCGGGTGCTTATGCCGCATGGTGTATGGATTTTGAAGCTGCATTGAATGCTGGACAGTGTTTTGAAGGAAATGCATATTCAAGTTATAGTGTGATTCCAGATAGTGGGATTGAGCAACCAGAAAATTTCGATTTAATCAATTGGATAATTAACCAAAATTTTGTGGGTAAAGCTAGTTCTGGTGGAGAGTTGTTTACTTTTGGTGATGTGCAGTATGCAATGTGGGTATTAATCGACAATTTGGCATATGATTGTAACGATTGCTCCAACTTGAATCCGTGGGAAATTAATAGAGCTCAAGAAATAATTGATGCAGCCTTATTAAACGGAGAAGGTTATGAGCCAGGAATTGGTGACCTGCTGGGTGTTGTGATTATTCCAACTGACAACACGGTCCAAAGTGTTATTATAGGAATTCCGCTAGAGTGCGAGCAAGAACCATCATTATCTTGTGAAACTGCTTTTGCTAGAGGTTCAGTTGGAAACACTTGTTTTATTGGCGAAGGATTTAACAGATGGGGATGGACTATAGGCCCATTGGCCGATGGTACTGAAGAATCATACGAAGTATACGCCGCAGCCGGTCAATGTGATGTTGATAAAGGAATTTTAGTAGGAACCGTAGACGTTAGTTATACTGATGGTGATGTTTCTGTTATATATAACATCAATGACGGCTATGTAGCTACCGAAACTCATACTTACGCAGGTAATGATATGTTTCCAACAGCAAAAAATGGAAAGGAGACTGTAGCTCCAGGTCAATATTATATTGAAGAAGATTTATCAGGAGAAATATATGTTATCGCACATGCTGTAGTTTGTACAGACGGTGAAGATGAGCAATAAAACTTCTAAAAAATAATGGAAAAGCTAGAGCTTTGCTCTAGCTTTTTTTATACTCGTTAACCACCTTTTTCCTTTTTCCAGATGCCAAAGGTGGAATTTCATCCACCAACTCCATGGTCACCTTAGCATCGTTACCGAAGTCATCTTTAATTGAATTGATTAAATCTTTTCCATATTCAAATTTTCCTTCTTTCATGTTCATTTTTATGTGATACTCCTTTTCTCCAATTTGTAAAAATTGATATTGATTCAAAAGATGGTAATATGGATAAAACTTGGTATACACCACATAGGAAGAAATCACACTTCCACTGGTATCAAAAACCATATCCATTTTTCTACCCTCCACTATTTTTAAAAACCTTTTATCCTTTTCATTAAATTTGGCTACGTCACCAGTATCATATCGAATCAGTGGCATAGCATAATTGAACAAATCTGTTATCACTAACCTTCCAAGTTTTCCATTTTGCGCGGGAACATTTTTATTCATATCCAATACCTCAACAATATAGCTTGCCCAATTAATCTGAAAATCCACGCCAGAATCAACGGTTTGATGTGCTAAAATGCCCAATTCTTCGCTCGAATACCTCGAGTAAATGGGACATTTAAAATTCCTTTTAACGGATTCCCTGACATAATCATTTAAATATTCCGAGTTAGCTATAAAACTTTTGATATTCTTGACCTTAATTGGATTAGGGTTGGTGTCAATATGGGCACAAATAGACTCCATAGCCGAAGGAAAACCTAATACGTTTTTAGGTTCTGAGGTCGATAATATCCTTATAAACTCATGTATACGATTTTTCGTTAATTTGGAAATATCGAATTGAATCGTGTTCTGTAAAAAGTTTTTGAAATTGCTTCTCGTATTATGGTTTCTCCAAACTTCTAGTTCAATCAGTAAGTTACCTATTGTATATCCCGCTTTTTTTGAGAAATATATTACATCTGCAGAGTTTCTTTTTCTTTTTCCTTTATCATGAAAAAGTTTAAATGGGACCCCGGTAGAACCACTGGTTGCAACTTTAAATAAATTCTCATTCAAAAATTTATCGGATTTGAAAGAATCAAAATTATCTTGAACCAATTTTTTGTTTATAACAGGGAAGTCTTCAAGAGTTTCCTTTCCAGACAGCGAATAATAATACGGTGTTGTATTAGTTGCATGCGAAAGAAGTGCTGCAAGATTTAATCCTTTTAATTCATTAGCTTCCTTACTAAAAGGAGCTTCGAGAATTGTTTCTATCTCTTGGAGGTGCTTTTTGATTGTTCCCCCATTGAAATTATCAAGTTGCCAAAACACCTTTCTTCGCAATACATTCATTAAAAACATTAATTTTTGTTCAGACAAAAGCTATCGGTGGGAAAATATTTTCTTTGTTTTACCATATTTTACTATAAGTACCGGTCACCCTTTTCTCTAAACCTTACAAATTTTGCTGGTATACCATAATAAACTGACAAACCCTCAGCATCTTTTATTAATACAGAGCCTGCTCCGATAACAGAATGTTCACCAATTTTTCTTCCATTTGAAATAGTCGTACTTAAAGAAATCGCCGAATATTCCCCAACTTCAACATTTCCTGCTAAAGTGCAATTAGGCGCAAGACTACTAAACTTTTTGATCATGGATTCATGACCGACGCTGGATTTGGTATTAACGATGGTAAAATCTTCTAATGAACTATCCGCATTGACAATAGAACCAGCCATTATCATGACACCTTGACCTAACTTAACGCCTTTTCCGATAATAGCATCTGGGTGAATAGCGTTTATAAATTTAGCCTTTGGATGAATTTCCAGGATACCTTGAACAACTTGAAACCGGCGCCAGTTATCACCAATAGCTACAAAAAAGTTTAAGCTCGGTATATGTTTTACTAAATGGGAAACTTGATCCATACCACCCAAAACAGGATACTCAAACACGGTAAGACCCTTTGGTTTCTTAGCGTCAAGTAATCCTATAATTTCATACCCTCCAAGTTTCTCAAAGATATCTATGCAAACTTTCGCATGCCCTGATGCCCCAAATATTACAATCCTTTCCAATTTAACTTCAAAATAAATTGAAATATGAAGGTACAGAATAGTTATCTATTTTTATAAAACCGATTCTGTTTTTTAGTCATCATCAAAGAAACCTAATGGTCATAAATTGTGACGGGGATTCCCCATTTGCAGCCTTCACTGCATTTACAATAGGTAAAATAAATCCTAGGAGGGCAGCACCTATCAAACCCAATATACCTAAGCCCAAGAGTAGGATGGCGGGAATACTGATGATAATATATAGGATAAGACTGATCTGAAAGTTGATAATAGCCTTTCCATGTTCGTTCATCCCTTCTACCCTGTCCTTGGAGGACAACCAAATGATCAAAGGAACGATCAGGCTACCAAATCCTATGGCATAGCCCAATAATTGGGTCAAATGTGTTACGGCTAACAACGTATTGTCCGTTCTAACTGCTTTTTGATTGATGACTTCCATTTCTGATTGATTTAAAGGGTTCAACTTATTAGTATACAAATCACTAAAAATGTTACATACAACAACGAATTTGTACTTTTGTGCCCATGTCGTATACAGATAACATCGTAGCCTTGGCGACCCCCTCTGGAACAGGGGCCATTGCAGTGATTCGGGTTTCCGGACCGGATGCCATAACCCTTATGGACCCTTTGTTCAAATCCATTAAGGGGAAAAAATTGGCCAACCAAAAAAGCCATACCATTCATTTAGGTCATATTGTGGATGATGGCAAAGTGTTGGACGAGGTGCTTGTTTCCCTATTTAAGGGACCACATTCCTACACGGGTGAAAACGTGGTCGAGATTTCTTGCCATGGGTCACCCTATATCCAACAACAGATCATTCAATTGATATTGAGGAATGGATGTCGTTCCGCATCGGCCGGTGAATTTACGTTGAGAGCCTTTTTGAACGGTAAAATGGATTTGAGCCAGGCTGAAGCCGTAGCCGATTTGATAGCCAGTGATAGTGAAGCTGCACACGACATCGCCATGCAGCAGATGCGGGGAGGTTTCAGCAACGAAATCCAAGAACTGCGACAAGAATTATTGAATTTTGCCTCGCTGATAGAGCTGGAGTTGGACTTTTCCCAAGAGGATGTGGAATTTGCCGACCGCACCCAATTCAACGAATTACTCAATCGGATTAGCGAAGTACTCAAAAAGCTGATAGATTCCTTTGCTTTGGGAAATGTAATCAAAAATGGTATCCCAGTGGCGATTGTGGGTCAGCCCAACGTTGGAAAGTCGACCTTACTGAATGTACTGTTGAATGAAGAGCGGGCCATTGTAAGTGAGATAGCCGGAACAACTCGGGATACGGTGGAAGATCATATTAGCATTAAAGGCATCAATTTCAGGTTTATAGATACGGCAGGAATACGTGAAACGGTGGATGTCGTCGAAAAAATCGGGATTGAACGTACCTTCGACAAGATTGAAAAAGCCCGTCTCATCATCTATCTTTTTGACGGGATGGCCTTTGATAAAAGGGAACTGCAACAAATTCAAAAAAAATATCCCAACAAACGATTGTTGCCCATTTGTAATAAAACCGATTTGCTGAACCCTGAGCAAATCGAAAAAATCACCTCGGAAATCCCTGATGTACTTTTCCTTTCCGCAAAGCTCAAAACCGGAATCCCCAAACTGGAACAAAAACTCCTATCATTAGTCGATTCTGGTGCTTTAAGCGGCGATACGACCATTATTACCAATAGTAGACATTATGACGCCCTGCTCAAGGCTTTGGAGGAAATTCAAAAAGTAAAGGAAGGGTTAGAAATGGAACTTTCCAGCGACCTCATGGCCATCGATATCCGACAGGCCTTGTACCATTTGGGAGAAATTACGGGAAGCGTGACCACGGACGATCTTTTGGGAAATATCTTTTCCAACTTTTGCATCGGAAAATAACTCCTTTAATCAATTCCTTTGGAAGTAAAACTACAACGGGTAACAACAACAACACGAAAGCTCAACTTATACCCTGGTAAGCATTAGGTAAAATAGCCAACTAAAAGTCTACTATTTTTTCCAGAAAAGGGAGTGAAAATTTGAGTTTTCTGGGCTTCGTTTAAACCCTTAAAACGGTAGTAATGCATTCAACAATACACACCAAATTGTGATGTTTAACAAAAAATTAGTATTGTGCGGATTATGCACCATATTAACACTATCCTTGAGCCATATCACCAAATTAAATTTAATATTTTGAATTATTTATATTAAATATTCTTAATTAGCTATATTATTATCAAATCGTGAACGCTTTTTTTGCATTTCTTTTATTAAATCATCGTTGTTTTTTAAGACCGTTTCATTGGAATTGTTTTTAAAAAGGGTCATTTTAGCGGTTGACTAATTCAAAAATCATTCTAATGAAGACAAAAACAAATGCAGTTTTGCTACTGCTTTTTATGTTGTTTGTGCAGGCTACGTTTGCACAAAGTAGGACAATCTCGGGGACGGTTACCTCCGCCTCCGATGGTCTGCCACTACCCGGTGCAAATGTTATTGTGAAGGGCACTTCAAATGGTGTGCAGACAGATTTCGATGGAAATTATTCCATCTCTGCCAGTAATGGACAAACCTTGGTTTTTTCATATCTGGGGCTTAAAACCAAAGAAATTGCAGTTGGGTCACAATCTGTGATCAATGTAACCCTTGAAGAGGATGCCCAGGCACTCGAAGAGGTTATTGTTACTGCTTATGGTACCAGTACCAAGGAGGCCTTTACCGGTTCCGCCAGTGTTGTTGGAGCAGAAGAGCTATCCATTAGGAACGTGACCTCTCCTATTGCCGCCATTGAAGGTCGTGCCACAGGGGTACAGTTTACCTCGGCAACTGGTCCCGGTTCTTCTCCCGGTATTGTAATCCGTGGTGTGGGTACGTTGAACGGTGACACCGATCCGTTGTTCATCGTTGACGGGGTGCAGTACGAAGGTGCACTGAACACCATCAACCAAGAGGATATCGAGTCCTTTACCATCCTTAAAGATGCCGCTTCCACTTCCCTGTACGGTTCCCGTGCAGCGAACGGAGTGGTGATCATCACCACTAAAAGTGGTAGAAAAGGCGGTATCCAAGTAAATGCTTCCATGCAGTACGGATTGGTGGACACGTCCATTCCTTTTTATCCAGAACTTTCCCCTGGCGATTATTACGAGACCATGTGGGAAGCTTTGAAGAATTCAAGTGCCGGAGGTGGAGATCCCGCTTTCGCATCTGCCAATATCTACAATAACTTGGGATACAACCCATTTAATGTACCCAACGACCAGATTGTGGGTACGGATGGACAGTTGAACCCCAATGCTAGTGTTATCTACCAAAGTCTTGACTGGTACGATTTACTGGCTAGGACTGGTGTGCGCCAGAACTATAATGTAAACGTTTCCGGTGGTGGCGACGATCACAAAGTATTCTTCTCCGCTTCTTACTTGGACGAGGACAGCTACGTAGTAACATCCAACTTTGATCGTTTGACTACTCGTTTGAACGCAGAGTTTGACGTTAACGATAAATTGACCATCGGTGGTAGTGCCAACATCACCATTACCGAGGCTGTGGCACCAAGCTCAGCTGGTACTGGAAGTATTGTGAACCCATTTGGTTTTGCCAAGAACATTGGTTCTGTATATCCTGTATATGTAAACGACCTTCAAGGTAATATCGTAAGGGATGTACAAGGAAACCCTGTTTTTGATAGTGGTGAAGGCTTCCCAGAATTCAACATTGGGTCAAGACCTATTAGCCAAGGGCGTCACGCGCTACAAGAGCTATTGTTGAACGATGAGCGCAGCAGAAACAATACCTATGGTTTCCGTTTCTTTGCAGAGCAAGAGATTATTGACGGTCTTAGCGTACGATTGAACTACGGTAGGGACATCAATGAACTTCTTAATAAAGAGTATGAAAATGCCGTAATCGGTGATGCACAGCCTGACGGTAGATATGGCGAAGATCGAAGTAGAAGACAAGTGGAGAACTTTAACCAGATCATCACTTACAGGAAGAGCTTCGGTGATCACAACTTAGACATTACCGCAGGACACGAAAGTTTTGATAGAACTTTCACCTCAAATAGCGGTTTGAAAACCATTCAAGCGGCCAACGGTATTTTTGAGTTTGATAACTTCTCTAATATTGTGGATTTGGGAGGTTCTTCGACAAGAAAAAGTATCGAAGGGTATTTCTCAAGGCTGAACTATAACTACAAAAACAAATACTACATCAGTGGTTCCGTTCGTCGTGATGGTTCTTCCGTATTTGATGCTGATACAAGATGGGGTACCTTCTACTCTGTAGGTGGTTCTTGGAGAATTGACCAAGAAAACTTCTTGAAAGGTTCTGAAGTGGTCAACCAATTGAAATTGAGAGCTTCTTACGGTGAGGTAGGTAACGATGACCTATTGGATTTCTTCCTTTCGCAGCCAAGATTCTCCATTACTTCCAACGCAGCCAATCCTGCCATTATCTACACGGATATAGGTAACTCGGATTTGCAATGGGAGACCATCGAGAACTTTGATGTTGCCTTGGAGTTCACTTTGTTCAACAACTTCTTGGACGGTTCCGTGGAATACTATAAGAGAAACTCCTCCGACCTTTTGTACAACTTGCCTATTGCACCAAGTAATGGTCTGAACGAGGTTCCCGTGAACGTTGGGGACATGTACAACTCAGGTTGGGAGATGGCTTTGACCGCCAATCTGTTTAGCAGACCGGACTTCAGATGGAACGTGACCTTGCAGGCCTCGACCTTCAAGAACGAGATCACCAGCTTGCCTTCTCCATTTGTGAACGGTTCCAAGCGTTGGGATGTTGGACGTTCAAGGTTTGATTTCTTTATTTTGAGAACTGCCGGTGTAGATCCAGAAACTGGAGACCAGTTGTTCCTCCAGTATGAGTTGGATGACAACGGTAACAGTGTTCCCGTGTTGGATGCCAATGGCGAGATCGCCACAACAAACGATTGGCAAGAAACCGAGCGTGCCTATACAGGTGAGAGCTCTATTCCTGATGTATTGGGATCTATTGCCAACAGTATCAGCTACAAAGGATTTTCCTTTGATTTCTTGATCAACTACGGTATCGGTGGTAGCGTATTGGACAATGCGTACTCCGCTATGATGCACAGTGGAAACTATGGTAGCTCCTTGCACCCTGACATTTTGAGGGCATGGAGACAACCAGGCGACATTACCGATGTTCCAAGAATGGAAAACGGTAACCCTAACTTGGTAAGGACACAGTCCGATCGTTTCTTGACGGATGCCTCTTTCTGGGCACTGCGTAACGTGAACTTGGGCTATACTTTTGACAGCAAGATTGCCAACCAACTTGGCCTTGACCAGTTGAGGATTTCCCTTACCGGTGAAAACCTTTACACCAAGAGTGAGCGAAAAGGACTCAACCCACAGTTCAACTTGGCGGGTACAGGTGCAGGTAACGACTTTAACCCTGCCCGTATCATCTCAATGGGGCTGAACGTAACTTTTTAAAAAATTCAAATGATGTTAAGAAAAATAAATCTAATGTTACTGGCTTTCCTAGGGATCGCCATAACTTCATGCGACGACGACTTTTTGGAAACAACGCCTACGGACGCCATTTCTGCCTCCGATGCGTTGGCCAACGAGGACAACATGCAGCTGATATTGAACGGGCTGCACCGTGGACTGTATTCACAGTCACAGACCATATTCCCTGGTGGAAATACAGCTAGGGCAAACAACCACTACTGGGTACCACTTGGCGATAACCTTTCCGGAGGTTTGATCCACTCTGCCAATGCCAACAACTTGGGTTGGAGAACGGAGATGCAGTGGAACTCACATACGGATCAGACGTCATTGACCTGCGAATTGTTGTGGTACCACAGGTACAACATCATCTTGGGGGCCAACCTATTGATCAACAGAGGAACCGACGGAACCTTGGTGGAGTCACCACAGTTGAACGAGATTTTGGGACAGGCCTACACTTATAGGGCCTACGCCTATCTTTCTTTGGTGCAGCATTATGCCAAGGGGTACTTGATCGGAAATCCTGCAAGCGACCCAGGTGTACCATTATTGTTCTCTTCGGAGTCTCCCTTCACCAGTGAGCCAAGATCTACCGTTCAGGAGATCTATGACCAAATCGAGGCTGACCTAGCTGCTGCCATCGATCGTTTCGAAGAAGGTACGGGAAGACCGAGCGGTGGACCTGAGACCAAGTCCCAATTGAACATCAACGTGGCCTACGGTCTTTTGGCCCGTACAGCACTATCCAAAGGTGACTGGCAAACTGCTGCCGATGCCGCCGTTATGGCACGTCAGGGCTTTCCTTTGATGGGCGAGGACGATTGGAAGTCCGGTTTTAACTCCAACAACCTTTCTGAGGTCATTTGGGGAAGCAATGTGATTGCTGCGGAGACCACCTTCTTCCGTTCTTATTTCTATTTGGCAAGTAACACCTTTAATGGTAGCCAAATCAGGAACAATCCAAAGATTGCCGATAGAAGATTGGTGGATGCCATTCCAGCTACGGATTACAGAAGGGATGTATTCCTTCCAGATGCGCCGAACACCAACAGTTCTGCCGCCAACAACCAAGGAGGTCTTGACCCAGAAACAGGTCTACCAAGAGACCCAAATTATGCAAATGATTTGGAAGGGTTTAATGAGAGAAGAGCAGAAATCAATGCTACTTACGGTATCACCAACTCATTCAACCAGCACCCGTATATGCACTTTAAGTTGAAAAATGCCAATCCTGGATCTATCGATCCCGATGACGTAATCTACATGCGTACTTCTGAGATGTACTTGATCGAGGCGGAGGCCAAGGCGATGTTGAACGACATTCCAGGTGCACAGGAAGCTTTGAGACCTTTGGGCGAAGAGCGTGACAGCGCTTACGACGTCACCATCTACAACACCCAAGAGTCCATGATGGATCACATCAAGTTCCAGAGAAGATTGGAATTATGGGGCGAAGGTTTCGGCTACACGGACAAAATCCGATGGGATGAAGGAATCGACCACGCTGCAGACGGAGGTTCCGGAGCATCGGCCGTACTTTACCAAGAGGCGTACCAAGTAGAGCGTCCATCGGTGAACGATGATTGGATCTTCAAGATCCCACAAGCGGAGTTGGATGCCAACCCGAACTTGTCACCATCAGACCAGAACTAATTTAGTTCCGGTAGTTAATACGAAAGAGGCCCCTTACTTCAGTGAGGGGCCTTTTTTCTTTCTGTTCATTTTATCTATCGGTAACTCAACCTGTTTAAAGGAATTAATGATAGACCGCTTTGTCAATGGGAATGGGTGAAAAACAAATATAGCTGATAGGCAAACAAGCCAATGCCGGCAATCATCAAATACACATTGGACGCCTTGTAAAAAGCTGCATAACTTGTTTTTCCCTTCCAGCTGTTGATGAGTAAAATAATAGGTATGAGTGCTGCAATCTGTCCCAATTCAACACCAACGTTAAAACTGATGATCTTTAAAAGTATTTGGTCTTGGCCCATATCAAAAGATTGCAATCTTGTGGACAATCCCAACCCATGGATAAGTCCAAACAAAAAAACCATTCCCAATAAATTGGGAGATTTAATGCCCAGCTTACCAAATCCATCCAAGTTTTCAAAACCTTTGTACAGCACACTCAATGCGATTACGGCATCAATTGCATATTCATTGACCTGAATACCAAGGTAGGTTCCTCCCAACAAGGTAATACTATGCCCAATGGTGAATACGGTTATGAACTTTACGATATCCCGAAATCCCTTCAGAAAAAAGATAACACCTGCCAAAAATAACAGGTGGTCATATCCAGTAAGCATGTGTTTAGCTCCCACCCAAACGTAGGAAAGCAATCCACCATCGTTCAAAATTTGCTGATCACCGGAACTTACATCGTGGGCCAACAATATGGATGGAAACAACAAAAGCCCCAGAAGCAATAGCGGTTTAACCTTAAAAAATCCGAACATTTATTTCTTTACATTTTTGAAATACAGGAAGAGACCAGCTATCACCATCAAACTCACCAACCAAAAGACATAGGAAGGAAAACCTTGCTCCTCTTCGTGGGCATGTCCATGCTCGTCGGCAGCATGGTGATCATGTTCTGCGCTATGCCCCGAACCAACAGCAAAGGTCAGTGTGGCCCAGTTGGACTCGTGGGTCAGCCCCTCCTCTTCGGATTGGACCATGTAGATGGTTCTTAAATGCCAGATTCCTTCGGAGGCAATTGTAAACTCCAAAATACCGGTATCATCGGTTCGAAGCTGAAGTCCCGAGTTATGATCATGGTCTGCTGTCTCTCCACTTTCATGGGTATGGGGCTCACCACCATCATGGCTGTGCTCAATAGCAGTGGATTCCCCAGTTGTTTGTGAACCGATAATGACCAATTGATTGGCCAAAGGTTTCCCGCCATAGAGTAATTTGACTTTTAAAGAGTGACCCGCGTGCAAATCGTAGGGATTTTCCAGCGGTATAAACTCAATGGGATACCCGAGTTCGGTGTTCCAATCTTCGGATAGGCTATCCCCTACCTGAAAAATGGTCTTGACATGCTTGGAATATTTTTCAACAGCATCCTCTTCAAGTGCCCCATTATTTTTTCGCCATTCCAACATATCCACAACGCCATCATGTTCCAAATAATCATTGAACGATTTCGCATCCAATGCAATGTTCCGTGGGGCGGTCGAAACCCCAGCCACCCAAGTTCCGGGACTCCCTGTGGTAAAATTCAAAAAAGTGATGCTATCTCTTTCGGTCCATTGGGTCGAGTCGACTTGGATGCGTTGGCCATTGCCCACCAAACTTACATCCAACATGCGGTTCCTATCGATTACATTTTCACTTTTTTCAAAAGTGCCATTAAACAATTGGATTGTGGCCTGCGTATTTGGCTCCAGAAAATAATTGTCCAATTTCAAGAACATGTCATGGCTACAAAACAGTAGGATAGCTCCTATACCCCAAAAGACTCTTTTCATTCTAATTTTGATTTTAATGTATTCGAGGTTGAATATAATCCCTTACCTCCTATTTCAATAAAAGTTTATGATAAAAAAAAGCGAAATCATGCTTTGGGGCTGAAACATTTCTGAATATTGAAGCAATACCGAATCTCTAATTCCCGGTCATTTTTGTAAACCGGTAAAGATCATCCGTAGCCTGTAACAATTTTCCCTTTAGGGAAGGTTCCAATTCCGGATGCTCCCCAAGATATGATTCCACCATCTGATAGGCTTCTGGAGACTGATATTGACCAACTGTTGCCGACAACCAACGCTTCGGGAAGAAAATATCACCTGTTTTTTGTATTTCTTCTAATAAATCGAGTGCCAATGGAAGTTGTGCAATCGCCGTTTTTTGCCGCAGTGGATGGTGCAAATAGCCACAGGCCGTCACCACCCAGGATTCTTTCTCACGGTTCTTGGGATTCTCAAAGGATTCAAAAAAATATGCCCTTACCTCTTGGTCCGAATTTACCGCAGGCATTAAAAATTCAAAACGCTCTATTTTATCGGGATTGTCCAATTCGCCCTTGGCCCTTTCCAAAATGGTCGTTGCCAGTTCGTGGTCATACACGGAAAGTAATAGTGCCATTTCGGTAAAATCGTCCTTGTTAAGCCTCAGTCCAGGAATTTTTTGATCTTTGTTCCAAACAGCGTATAGACGCTCCATTCCATTTTTGGAATAGGCCAAATCCTTCCAAAGTTCAAACAGGTTTTTTTTGATGTTGGGTTGGTATCTATCTTTAAACAGCTCGTTCCAAAGGAGCGCTTCCACCTCCGACTGTGCCGCAACCCGTTGCTCTTGGGTAAAGAAGTTCCAGAACAAGTGGCTTGCCTGCCCACTGATGATACCATGCACAAATTCGTTTTGCTCGTTCAGTACACCGTTCATAAATACATCAAAAGCCAAAATGGGATCTAGTTTTGCCGATAGGGCGTTTTCAAACGTATTCAAATAGGCATAGGCACGGGCCACCTCATCAGATAGCTTGGCAATGACGCCCAAATGGTCTGTATCGATAGGAAAAAGTCCGTACCCAAAGGCATCGGAATTATAAATAATCGTCTTGGGTTTAGGGAGTCCTTCGGCCAAATTCACCTCCACACTACCATCTGAAATAACTACAGGAATGGTTCTGGTGCTATCGGGATAGACCAAGGTAATCTCAAAGGACTGTGGCCACAGCTTATCACTCCCATCTTCTGCCTGTTGTGAAATGGTAAACTTCGAAATTTTACCATTTTGATAACTGATCTCATCGGTTAAGATGGGCCTTCCGGATTGATTTACCCATACCTCGCTCCAAGCTTTAAGGTCGGTCGGATTTTTTTCATCCAAAATATCGACCAAATCGTTCCAAGTGGCATTCCCGTAAGCATAGGTTTTGATGTACTCACGGATACCATCACGAAACGCTTTCTCCCCTATGGTCGCCTCCAGTTGGCGCATCATAATGGGTGCTTTGTTATAAATAATGCCGCCGTATAAACTTCCGGCATTTTTGAGGTTGTCCAGATCTTGTCTGATGGGGTTGGTACCTCGGGTTCTGTCCTCTCCATACGCTCCACGGTAATGGGACATCATAAATTGCAGCTTATGGTTAATGTTGGGAAAGGCGGGATTGATAATTTTATCGGCCATAAAATTGGCAAAAACCTCTTTCATCCAAACATCGTTGAACCAATCCATCGTAACCATGTCCCCGAACCACATGTGGGAGGTTTCATGGGCAATGAGCTTGGCACTTCCCATGAGCCTTCGTTCCGTAGCGCTTTCGTCCAAAAAAATGGAACCTTGACGGTATTGGATGGCCCCAACATGCTCCATTCCCCCATATTGAAACCCCGGAATGGCTGCGAAGTCCAATTTCTTGAACGGAAAGTCAAATTGGGTGTAATCCTTCAAGAAATCGATGGACCGTTGGTGGAGGTCAAATATTCTAGGGAGACTATAGGCTATTTTGGCGGAATCCGTTTCACGATAAAGCAGGGTCATATCAAACTGTCCCGGGTTTTCGGTGACCGATTCAAACTTTCCGGCCACCATGGAAAACAGATAGGTGCTCATTGGGTCACTGGTCTCAAAGGCATAATGCACTTTATCACCTTGTAAAGTACGTTTCTGCAATGGGGCTCCACAGAGTACCGCCCAATCTGATGGCGCTGTAATATCCAGAACATATTTCGCCTTGATGTTGGGTTGGTCAAAACATGGGAACAAGGTGCTAGCCCTATCCGGAACCAACAAGGTATAGAGATAGTCCTCATTTCGGTTCAATGAAAGTTCTCCGGCATGGAAGGTGATTTTGATGGTATTGGGACCTTTTTTCACTCCCTTCGCAATGATAATGTGTTCCTTTTGATGGTCAATTTCTTGGGATTCCCCATTCACTTGAATGCTTTTCAACAGAGAGGCATCTGCATTAAAATCAAGATACAAGGGCTGTGACAAGTCATTGATTTCGAGCTCCAATTCCAGGATCGAGGGTATCGGCTCTTCCTTTTCCGAAGGAATATCAAAAGACAGATGGTAAACCACGTTGGACACTTGGCCTTTTCTGTATTCGGCCATCTGCAGCGGAATACCTTCGGCTAAAACATCCATTTTGGGATGGGATTCGCATGCAATGATAAAGATACACCCGATTAACTTAAAAAGATGTTTCGGCCTCATAAAAGGTTGGTTGGATTATGCACCGAAAAGGTACCGATTTTAAGCGTTGTAAGCAATTGAATTTATGTAGATGAGGCAATGTCTAAAAAAACTATTCCCTTACCACATAATTTACCATGTCCACCCCTGTATTTCCTGTTTGAGGATTGTAGGCATAGACCGTGATTTGGTAATATCCAGCTTCGGAAACGGTCATAGCACCCTTAAAAGTGTTTTGGGTTGGGTTGGTGAGCTGGACTTCCCCTATGGTTTCGCCATCCTTTTTCACTATGGCCTTCACCTCCATAAGGTTGGAGTCCCAAATACCCTCAGCTTCAATGGGGCAACCGCACATCATTACAATATGGGCCTCAATGGCCAAACCTGATTGGGGTATCGATTCCAACGCTATGTATTGGTGGGTATTGGGCTTTAGGATATCTACCACAAATCCGGGGATTTCAAGAATGATTCCGTCACCTAAAATGTCTTTACCCGGAATCAGCCAAAGTTCCGTGCTTGCCTGTATCCGTGCATTTTTCTTATGTACGGGGGAAAGGACTTCTACGCGAACCAAGGTAGGCTCTTCAATATCAACCACCGCCAAGAAACCCGCTGTGTTTTCATCGCTCAATTGCGTGTAGCGTTCGTGGGCACTTTTCATAATCAAATTAGTATTGCCTGTTGACCCCGTGGTATTGCCCTCGGCAAGTATTTCGCCGTTCAATGTATTCCGGACGATGACATGTGCTCCCCCAATGGAGCTTCCCACAAACTTGGCGTCTTTGGCCTTGGCGCGCACCATCAGCTTGGTTTCTGTTGCGAATGCGTTTATGGATAACAAGAGTAAGGCTAGTAAGAGGATTGATTTTTTCATTTTTGCATCATTTTCAATCCTAAAAATAAGGCTTTTTAGCCCAAAATGGGGACTTGGTAAAAATTCCAGCTAATGAGAACTGCCTTTGTCATGCAGCCGCTGAAGTTCTATACTGGCGGCTTGGATTAGCCGTTTGAGGTGCGTAGCGTCTTTTTTGGGGCAGGATTTCCCAAGATGGAACTTTGCGCTTTCGATCAATCTTTGGCAATAGGAAATCTGTTCTTGCAAGGGGCACTTACAAATGGTTTGGGCGTATAATTGGTCCAATTGTCGTAACGAGGGTGTTTGCGTATGTTTTTTAAAAAACTTAATCATCGGGGAGTTGATTTGCAAACAAAGACCTCAAAAATCGAGCCAGAACAGTTGTTTACTCCCCTTCCACCCGAAGCATGAATCCTCTGCGGCTTACGTTCACAATGCTCAATTTAGAATCTTGCGAAAGATGTTTACGCAAATGTGAGATAAATACGTTGAGGCTTTTTTTATTGAAGTAATCATTTTTGTCCCACACGGTGGTCAAGATTTCCTTGTGGGTACAAAGCTGGTTTTTATTTTTGGCCAAAAGCGCCAATAAATCAAATTCTTTACCTGTCAATTTAATAGGTTGCCCCTTAAAACTGAGTTCAAAATTCTCCATGTTGAGGATATAATCGCCTATTTCGTATTGGGAAACCTGTACCTCTTCATTTTCAGGGTTCACCAATCTGGCCAAAAGGGCATTGATACGCACGACCAATTCCTCCTCGTCGATGGGTTTTTTCAAATAGTCCACCGCTCCCAAAGAAAAGCCCTTAAGGACATCTATTTTCATGGAACGAGCGGTCAAGAAAATAAAAGGTAGGTTGGGATTGATCACCTTTATTTTTTGGGAAAGCTCAAAACCGTCCATATCGGGGAGCATAACATCCAATATGGCCAAATCAAATAGGTTGGTCTTTGTTTTTTGTATGGCTTCTGATGCGTCTTTGGCCCAAGTAACCGCAAAACCCTTCATCCCTAGATACTCGGAAAGCAAGTAGCCCAAGGAATTATCATCCTCCACCAAAATCAATTTATATTTTTTCTCCATGTTTTGTCAGTTTAAGGGATAGGGTAAATGTGGTGCCCTGTCCAGGTTCACTCTGTACCTGAATGGTACCACGGTGCATTTTAATAATTTTTTGAACGTAGTACAGCCCCAAGCCATAGCCTTTAACTTTGTGAACATCGCCATTTTTGATGCGAAAGTATTTCCTGAAAATCTTTTTGATATCCTCTTTGGCAATACCTTGACCATTATCTGCTATACTGATAAAAAGATGTCCTTTTTGCTTGTGGGCCTTAAGTTTTACAACGGGATCATCCGAATATTTCTTTGCATTCTCCAATAAATTGGCCACTACATTTTCCAAGTGAAACTTTTCCGCGCGGATGACGTAGGGTCCGTTCTCCAATTCAAATTCAAAATCGATGCCTTCATGTTCAGCCAATAATGCAAAACCATTACAGATACGTTCCAGTTCGGGCTTAAAATCGATTTCCTGAAACTGCAGCAGTTTTTTGCCCGATTCCATACTGGCCAGTTCCAGTACCTTGTCAATATGCTTTTTGAGCCTATCGGATTCTGTTCGAATCAATTCGACCACCGCCTTTTTGTTTTCGGGCATGTCCTGTTCCAAAATCTTGGTCGCCAATCCAATGGAAAAAACTGGGGTTTTAAGTTCATGGGTCAGGTTATTGATAAAATCGTTGGTGGTGGTATTGATACTGCGCTGCAGATAAAATGATTTGAGGACCCAAATGACCACCACAATAATCATCAAAAGGAATAATAGCCCGGGAATTATAAGCCCTCGTATCTGCCCTAAAAAGTAGTTGTTCAGGTCTTCAAAACCAATTTCCAGAATGATTTCCTTTTTCAGCAACTCGGGCAAATAGCCACGCACCTTTATGGGGTAAGTGAGGTTTTCCTTGGCCCCAAGATGGGGACGTATGGAACTCAAATATGTAATGGAATCGCGAGAATACAAGGTGTAGGTAAAAGGTGCGTCGATTCCCGAAACATTCAATTGGTAGGAAATATAATCGTTTAGATAATACTGGGACGCTTTTTGCAGACTATCGAGCCCAATCTTGACCTCGGAAGTATCCTTTCGTATGGCATTGCCTAAAGTATAAGTCAAGGAGTTGACTTCTGACAGTTCACTATTGATGTTTTCCCTGGCCTTATCTATTTTATCCGAAAACTGGGCTTTTGCCAAACCAAGGCCCACACGCAAATATTGGTATTGTACCACCAATAGGCCAATAACAGCAATCACAAAAACTAGTACATAGAGGTTCCTTTTGGTCAGCATACCGCTAAATAAACAAAAATATACCAGCTAATTACCGATTGGTTAACCCTATTAATCTTTCATTAACCTTTTTGATCTTTTATTAGTCGCAGTGTGTACAACGAAACCTTATCTTAGACCTGAGTTTAGTTAAAACATATAGAAGTAGTGAATCCATCAAACCGACCTCCAAAGGTTGGTTTTTTGGTTTAAGCTATCTTAGTGTCCCAATTTGGTATGGATAGGGTTGTTCAAGTCTGCATATCCCTTATCTTTGAAGTCCAAATTTTATACATGTTCCATATTTTTCAGAAAAAGGAATTCCTTGTGGATCACTTACATGGGTTGGTAGATATCCACAACCACATTTTGCCCGGAATTGACGATGGTGCAAAAACGGTGGAGGATTCCATATCCTTGATCAAAGGCTTCTCTGAAATCGGGATTGCTTCGTTTGTGTGCACTCCCCACATTATGCACAATGTTTACGACAACACCCCTAAGACTATAAAAGCGTCTTATGACACGCTAAGTAAAGAATTAAGTTCGCGTTCCATATTGGATATTAATTTATCATATGCCGCTGAGCATATGATTGACGATAATTTTGAGCATATCTTGGAGGAAGAAGAGGTTATGCCCTTAGGAAAGGACCATTTGCTCGTAGAAATGTCTTACTTACAACCTTCCTTTAATTTTGATATTGCCGTTGAAAAAGTAAAAAAGAAAGGGGTATTTCCCATCTTGGCGCATCCAGAGCGGTACATGTACTTTCATGGTAAGTACGGAAAATATCCTTCCTTAAAGGCTGATGGTGTTTTGTTCCAGCTTAATTTGTTGTCGTTGGATCCTGCTGTCTATGGCGAGTCCGTGCAAAAAATAGCAGCAAAACTATTAAATGATGGTTTAATAGACTTTGTGGGCTCTGATGTACATTCTGTAAGACAACTAAACCTATTGAAAGAAGTGAAGGTCTCAAAGAAAGCTTTGGAACAACTTCTTCCCATTATTGAAAGGACCATCCAAACATTTTATTTGCCTATCTAGGAAAACTTCCACCACTTTTTCACCGTTTTTCCATAACCATAGCCATACTTGCCTCCGTAACCCAATTCAGATTGCTTAACATTGTTGACCACAAATGAAAGTCCTTTTAGCTTTCCTTCCTTTTTAAGTTTAAGGGGAAATTCCAGTACTTTCTTCTCCGTAGCCCCAGCCTTAACCACATATAGGATTTGGCTTGCATATTCACTGATTAGAACGGTATCGGTAACAACCATCAATGGAGCTGTATCGACGATAACATAATCATAAAGCTTCGATACCTTTTCAAAAAGTTCCTCCATCCTATTGCTCATCAATAATTCTGTAGGGTTGGGTGGAATTTTTCCAGAAAAAATAATGTCTATGGAGTTTTCATTTACTTGAGAAGAATTGGTAATGTCCTGTATATTTAGACTAGGGTCAACGATATATTCGGTCAAGCCCGCTTTAGTACTTCTTCGAGGCTTGGTCTTGGGTCCTATTGGGGTGGAATCATCAGAGAAAAAATCATAAAGTTTAGGGTTTCTGATGTCTGCACCAATAAGTAGCACCCTTTTTCCCGTATTTGCATATATCGCAGCAAGGTTGGAGGATGTAAACGTTTTCCCTTCCCCTGGCACGCTTGAGGTTATGAAAAAAATATTGTTGGGAACGGTTTTATTTGACCGCTGTATATAATTAAGGTTTGTTCTTAAAATTCGAAGTGATTCCGCCAAAACGGACCTATCCTCCTTTTTCACCAACCTTGCATCCTTTTTTCCTAGTTTAGGAATCTCTACAATTACTGGGATATCGCCGGCAATTTTTTCCAAATCCAATTTATTGTGGATTTTATTGTCAAGTAAATCCTTGATATATATTATGGAAAAGGGTATCAATACACCAAGAATGATGGCTGCTAAAAAAACAATTGACTTTTTTGGAGATACTGGGAATTTACTCAAAAGATATGCCCTATCAATAACTTTGGACTTGGGTGAAGCAGATGCAAATGTAATCTGAGACTCCTCACGTTTCTGTAATAAATACAGATATAGTGATTCCGTTGTTTGTTGTTGGCGTGTTATATCGCGAAGTGCACGTTCATTTTTAGGAACAGAATAGATTCGAGAATTTATACTGGACAATTGGTTGCTCAGGCTATTAACTTGAAGCGATAGATTATTGGTGACACTGTTCAAACTTGATTTCATACTACGCTTCAAACCGTCCAACTGTTGGTCTAGATTAACTATGATCGGGTTTTTCTCATTCGAACTTTCCAAAAGTCTTTTTCGCTCCAAGGCCAATTCATTGTATCGAGCGGTTGTGTTAGCAATCGTCTGATCGGCCAAGCCCACATTGGCCGGTAGCAACTCGTACCCATCTTGACTGTCAATAAAATCTTTCATGGAGGAAGCTATATCAAGTTGAACAGATGCTTCCTGCAGTTCTTGCTGATTAGCTGCTCCAATTTCCAAATTTACATTTGTTTGAGAGGCAATATCAGCTATGCCCCTGCCGGCTTTGAATTCTTCTGCACTCTGGTCTACTGTGGACAAGTCCCCATATATTTCGGCTATTCGTTCATTGATAAAATTTGAGGTCCTATCAGCAATTGCCTTTTTATCATCAACGGCATTCTGATTGTACTTATTGATCAAGGTGTTAATGACATCCTTTCCTCTTTTCTTTATAGGTTCATTTAGAGTTATTGAAATTATATTGGAAAATTCTGCAGTAACTTTTATCACTATATTCTGTTGATAGTATTCTGCCATAGTTGCCAATGGACTGATTTTACCTGATAGTCCCTTCCGCTATAGGACTCCATATCCAATGAGCCATTGGGAGTTATAATTAAATCACCCAAGGGTGAAGGTATCGCTTTTCCAAATGAATACTCCTTAAATATTTCGTTCTCAACATTGGCAAATTGAAACTTGGTACTCGAAATCAATCTAATGTAGAATTCGTGGTCGGTCTTTTGAACAAGGGAATCTGGTCCCAAAAAATTGATATTAAATGGTGGGTTATCGTATAACTCTGTGTTTTTTATATTTCCAAGAGCTATAATTCTCTTATTTAATCCAAGTTCCTTGACCACCTCAATAAGGTTGGTTCTAGATTTAATGGTTTCTATTTCATCCAAAACATTATTTCCAGTCCCTCCCAAAATTCCTAAATCCGTGAATGCTCCCAGTTCTGAAGAAGAGTTTTGGTCTTCCAATATTTTGATCTTGGCGTTGATGGCATACTGTGGCACGGTATATCTTATGTACAAGAAGGCAAGAGTAATGGATAGAATAACTGAAACCACAAACCATTTCCAATTTTTTATGTACGGTTTGATTAGGTTACCTATGTCATTATTATCGGGGCTTATTTCCTTTTCAGTCTGCATATTGTAATTGCAATATTAATTTCGAGTGAGTAACAAAACAGTGGAGGTTATTAGCACAGATGCAATGGAAACATAAATTGAAGCTCTTGCATCAAGAGAAGTTTCCTTAATACCTGATTTGTTGGGTTCTACATAGACTACGTCGTTTTGGGTCAAATAGTAGACGGGGGATTTTATAATATCCTTGGAAGTCAAATCAATGCGGTAATACACTTTGGTGCCGTTAAAATCCCGAATAACCAAAACGTTGTTTCTAACACCTCGCAATGTCAAATCGCCTGCAAGTCCCAAAGCTTCCAAAATAGTTATTTGTTCTCCATTTACTGGATAGGTACCAGGTTTCAGCACCTCTCCCAAAACGGTTACCGTAAAATTGCGCAATCTTATATTTATGATTGGATCTTTAAGGTAAACTGATAGCCGTTCTCTCAATAGAACACGTAACTCCTCTGGGGAAAGTCCTTCAATTTTAAGTTTTCCAATAACTGGAAAATCAATTTCTCCCGCCTGATCTACCAAATAATCTACTTGTTCGGCTCGAAAACCTCCTTCAGAGGCTCCTCTATACAAGTTAAAAGGGGTACTGGCCTCTGGATTCAAAGAAGATACATGAATGGAAACCAAATCATCGACCTTAAACCTGGAAACAAACGTATTATCATTCACCAAAGTTTCAAAGTTTCCTGTATCTTGAAAATATACAACATCCTTTCTGGAAGCACAGGATGAAAACAAAAGCAAAATATAGATAAATATTACGCTGACGAATAATATCGAAGTGTTTTTTTTCATGATAAAAATGAGTGTTAATCTATTTAATTTAATGTGCTAGGGTACTTTTCCTGAATTTTGGACTTGCCTTCAAAACTACCGTTTTCTTTCTTATCCAATTTGCAAAAATCCGAATTATTGGAAATATATTCGGGAACAATGTTTTTCATTAATTGAACTACATTATCCCTAAAGAAGAGATTGGAGATACACAGTTCATCTATCATGGTACGGACCTTCGAGTAATTTATCTCTCTTATCTTACTGATCATAATCTTGTCATGGTAAGTGGGCAATGTATTTTCACCGTTTGCCAAAAGCTCCTCATACAATTTCTCCCCAGGTCTTAGACCGGTAATTTTAATATCAATATCGTCGGGATAAGATAGTCCTGAAAGGCGAATCATGTTTTTGGCCAAATCCATAATCTTTACGGACTCTCCCATGTCAAAAATAAAAATTTCCCCTCCTTTGCCCATAGCGCCAGCTTCCAAAACTAATTGGGAGGCTTCCGGAATGGTCATAAAATATCGTGTTATATCCTTATGGGTAACGGTCAGGGGGCCTCCCTTTTCTATTTGTTTTCTGAATAAGGGTATTACCGATCCATTGGACCCAAGCACATTTCCAAATCTAGTGGTTATGAACTTGGTTCTACCGTCCTGTTGTTTACAACTTATATACATTTCAGCAATTCGTTTGGTAGCTCCCATAATGTTGGTGGGATTGACTGCTTTATCGGTAGAAACAAAAACGAATTTTTCAACCTCATATTCAAGTGCAAGGTCCGCAATGGTTTTGGTACCCGCTACGTTAATCTTTATCGCTTCGTAGGGATTCTGCTCCATTAAAGGCACATGCTTGTAAGCCGCGGCATGGAAAATGCGATCCGGTTTATATTGATCGAACAAGACCCTCATTTTATTTTTATCCCTGATATCGCCTACAATAGGGACAAAATTAAAAAACCCCGTCTGTTTCAATTCCTGCTGTAAATCGTACAGTGCTGATTCAGCTTGGTCAATTACAATCAATGCACGGTAATTGTACTTACAGATTTGCCTTACCAGCTCACTGCCAATGGAACCAGCACCACCTGTGACCATGATTACCTTGTCGTCAAAATCCTTTACCACCTTACTGTTTCTAATCTCTATTGGTGGACGGTCCAATAAGTCCTCGATTTGAACTCTTTTTATTTGTGAAACCTTAAGTTCTCCATTGATCCAATCTTCAACCGGAGGAACAATTTTCACTTTTACAGGTAGATCTACAATTTCATTGACCAATGTTCTCAACTGTTTTGGGCTAATGTTCTGGATGGAGAAGATTACTTCAGATATATTGTTGAACCTGACAAAATCTTCGTTAAGAATAGTTTTGTCATAAACTTTTACCCCGTTGATCTGTTTTCCTACTTTTTGAAGATTATTGTCAACAAAGCCCACTACCTTAACTCCCATTTTGGAGTGGTTCGTCAAGGTGTTATAGGTAATGATCCCAGATTCGCCAGCACCATATATGATCAGATTTTTAGAAGGTGCCTGTCCTCTTTTCATCAAACTTTCGTAGGCAATCTTAAACACTAGTCTTGAGGCAGCCAAAGCGATAAAGGTCAGAAGACTATTGATTATAATAATGGATAGAGGAATGGTAAAGCCATCAACAAAGTCCAAATATCTATTCAACATAACAACTGTTATGGCGCCGATACTAGCCAAACAAACAGCGTTGAAAATGGCATAAACATCCTTTATTCCAGTATGCCGAACAACACCTTTATAACTTCCTGAAATCAAAAAAGAGAATAAGAACAATAGGATAACAATAGGAAGCTGGACCCTTAAACGTCCTACATCAAAGTTAAAACTAAGGTTAAATCTTATAAAGTAGGCAAGCACAAAGCAGCAGGAAACGATTGCCAAATCAATGGCAAGCACTGTCCATTTTGAAGCGTATCTCCTTCCTCTTGCGTACAAAAAATCACTTATCATCTGATTGCATTTTTAATGATTCCACAAATTCTCTTCATGTCATCTTGGGATAAATCCGAACCACTTGGCAAGCATAGCCCTCTATTGAACAGGTCTTCGCTGGTACCATCCACATAGCTTTTGCTTTTTTGGAATGATGGCTGTAAATGCATCGGTTTCCACAAAGGCCTAGATTCGATGTTTTCATTTTCCAAAGACATCCGGATTTGCTCCCTTTTAGCAAACGATGGCGTCAATATACAGGTGAGCCATCTATTGGATCGACAGTGTTCGGGCTCTGGCAAGAATGAAATTTCAGATAAGCCCGATAAGTTCTCTCTGTAAAAAGTATAATTTCTTCTTCTAGCTTCTACCCTATCCTGAATCACTTCCATTTGACCTCTACCAATTCCCGCCAAAACATTGCTCATTCTATAATTATATCCGATACGGGAATGTTGATAGTGCGGAGCATTGTCCCTGGCCTGCGTAGCGAGAAATACAGCTTTTTCTTTTGTGCTTTGGTACTTGCACAACAAAGCACCACCACCAGAGGTAGTAATGATTTTGTTGCCATTAAAGGATAAAATCCCAAAATCACCAAAGCTGCCACAATTGAAGCCCCTGTACGAACTTCCCAATGCTTCTGCACTATCCTCAATCACGGGAATTTCAAATTCCTTGGCTACTGCATGTACTTCGTTTACCTTATATGGTACTCCATATAGGTGAACTGCTACGATGGCTTTAGGTTTTTTTCCATTAGCTAACCTATCTTCAATCGCTTTCCTTAAAAGTACAGGGCTGATGTTCCATGTATCCGTTTCACTATCAACAAAAACAGGGTTCGCCCCCAGATAAGTTATGGGGTTAGCGGATGCAGCAAAAGTAAAACTCTGACAAATCACCTCGTCTCCTTGCCCAACACCTAGCAGTTCAAGTGAAAGGTGAATAGCAGCGGTGCCCGAACTCAGGCAGGCTGCATTTGTATTGTTACCAACATATTCTTCAATGGATTTTTCAAATTGTTGAACATTGGGCCCCAGTGGCGCTATCCAATTGGATTCAAAAGCCTCCTTAACATAGGTTTGTTCATTTCCGCCCATATGGGGAGGGGATAACCAAATTTTTTTAAGTACGGTGGTTTCCATTTTCAGTTTTGGGTTGATTTAAGTAGATGAGAAGTTATTTCTCAGAAGTAAAAGTAATCGTAATCTTTGCTGCTGCTACTATTTCTTGCCACTATTCGCCGAAGGAAAAAAATAATCGATTAAGTGCCCTTTGCAACCAATGTTATCTTGATTTTGAATCAATTTGTCGACTTCAAAGGTCTTTTTGGCGTCCCAAAATCAAATTAGGTCCAACATCCATAAGCGGTTAATAATTAAAACCATATACGAATTGGAAAAACCTCGATTCTTGAACAGAAAACTTGGTAAATTCTATTGTCTTCGTTCAGCAAGAAAATCTGAGCCCTCAAATAAAAGGCTCCAGAGATGATAATGTTTGAAAATAATTAATCTTGAATAGGGATCGTTAATCGAATATTTTTGTAGATAATCATTCTAACCTTGTTATCCATACCTTTTTTTCTTCATCTTTGCTTCTATCACCAAAGAGCCCATCTAATTGTATACTAAAATTCCTTGGTCTCTTGGTAATCATCAAACAATCCTAATTCACTATGAAAATTCTGGTAACGGGTGCCGCAGGTTTTATTGGTTTTCATGTCTCCAAAAAGCTGGTTGATTTGGGGCATACTGTTGTTGGACTTGATAATCTTAATGACTATTATGATGTTAATCTCAAATTTGCGCGTTTAAAAGAATTAGGGATTGATAAAAAAGATGCTTCCAGAGAAAATTGTTTGACCGAAAGTTTCTTACATACATTTTTCAGGTTCGTAAAAATGGACTTATCAGATAAGAAAAATATTTCAGAGCTCTTTGAAAAGGAAAGGTTTGACATTGTTTGTAATTTGGCCGCTCAGGCTGGAGTTAGGTATAGCCTTCAGAACCCAGAAGCCTACATGGAGAGCAATATGGTCGGGTTTCTAAATATATTGGAGGGCTGTCGCTATAACCATGTAAAACACTTGGTCTATGCAAGCAGCTCCAGCGTTTATGGCTTAAATAAAAAAGTTCCATTTGATACCAGTGACCCTGTAGACCATCCTATTAGTCTGTATGCGGCTTCCAAAAAGAGTAACGAGCTCATGGCTCACACATATAGCCATCTTTACGGATTTAGTACTACTGGACTTCGTTTCTTTACGGTCTATGGTCCTTGGGGTAGACCCGACATGGCCCTGTTTCTGTTTACCAAGGCGATTTTGAACGAAGAACCCATAAAAGTGTTTAACCATGGTCACTTGGAGCGGGATTTCACCTATATCGATGATATCACCGAAGGTGTTGTAAGAATTATCGAAAAAGATACTACGGAAAGGAAAAAAAACGATCAACTTTACAAGCTTTACAATATTGGCAATAATAAATCAGTTAAACTCTTGGATTTTATAGAGCAAATAGAAAAAAGCCTAGGGATGCAAGCCATAAAGAACCATCTGCCTATGCAACCGGGCGATGTGGAAAGAACATGGGCCAACGTGGATGAATTGATAAAGGACTATGACTATAAGCCCAACACACCCATTGCCATGGGAATTGCTAAATTTACCGAATGGTATAGAGACTTTTATAATGTTTAAAATCAATATGGTCACAGCCTTATTTTTGTAAGGCTGGACCCTAAATTATTTCTTCAGAAACCCTTTTAATCACTATTAAACATGAATTTAACAGTAATTGGCACTGGATATGTAGGCCTTGTAAGTGGAACCTGTTTTGCCGAAATGGGAAATACCGTGACCTGCATAGATGTGGATACAAACAAGATAGAAGGACTTAAAAATGGGGTCATTCCCATTTATGAGCCAGGCCTGGAGCCTATGGTCAAAAGAAACATTGAAAATAAGACCCTTCACTTCAGTACAAGCCTTAAAGACAATTTGAAAAATTGCGATGTAGCCTTTATTGCCGTGGGAACCCCAATGGGTGAGGATGGTTCCGCTGACCTTAAATATGTCTTGCAAGTGGCCAAAGAGATCGGGGCGCACATGTCTACCCCACTTATTGTAGTAGACAAATCGACTGTACCAGTGGGGACAGCGGATAAGGTCCGTGCAACCATTAAAGGAGAACTGGAAAAAAGAAATGCCGATATTGAATTCCATGTGGTTTCCAATCCGGAATTTTTAAAAGAAGGTGATGCCATAAACGATTTTCTTAAACCCGACAGGGTAGTCGTTGGATCTGACGATGAGAATGCGACCAAAATAATGCGCAATCTTTACTCCCCATTCTTTAGGAGCAGCATGGATCGTTTGATTACCATGGATGTAAGATCTGCAGAAATGACCAAATATGTTGCGAACGCTATGCTGGCGACGAAGATATCATTCATGAACGAGGTAGCCAACATCTGTGAACTTGTTGACGCCGATGTGAACAAAGTGAGAATTGGGATTGGATCGGACAGCCGCATAGGCTATAGCTTCATCTATCCTGGAAGTGGTTATGGTGGGTCATGTTTTCCAAAAGACGTGAAGGCGTTAAAAAAAACCGCCGAAGAGCATGGCTATACGCCAGAACTTATCAAAGCTGTGGAGGACGTCAACGATCGTCAAAAATTTGTTATTGCCAAAAAGATTACAAAAAAATACGGTGAGGACCTTAAAGGGCTCACATTTGCAGTTTGGGGACTTTCCTTTAAGCCAGGCACAGATGATATGCGTGAGGCGCCAGCGATATATATTATCAAAGAATTGACCAAAAGGGGCGCAAAAATAAATGCCTATGACCCCAAAGCTATGGACGAAGCACAGCATTTCTACCTCAAAGATGTTCCAAATATCACATATTTTACTGCAAAATATGCTGCTCTGGAGGGAGCAGATGCCATGATATTGCTTACCGAGTGGAAAGAATTTAGGGCTCCCGACTTTGGTGAAGTAAAAAAATTACTCAATTCTCCAATCATATTTGATGGTAGAAATCAATATGACCATGAAAAGATGGGGTCTATGGGATTTGAGTACTTTCAGATTGGAAAGAAATCATAAGAGCGTTAAAAGGAATCCGCATATTTATACAAAGTCAGACTTCGTTTTTTTTTGAACCGTCTTTTCTGATAAAAAAAATCCCAACAAGTTTTTTGTTGGGATTTTTTTTGGTCTATACACTCATAAAATTATTTACTCGGGTCAAGGGCTTGATAGGTTCCGTCAGGGCCTACCCATAACCTGTAATTATCGTAAAACACATCGCCTTGAGGCGCGAAAGAATCCGACCAGTAGGGCCCAATTTTTGGGGTAATTATCCCAGTAACCTCTTGACCATGCCTGGCATAACGGTAAGCAGTAGTACCGACGTGATCTACAATCTTCTCACCGTTTACCCAGATTTCTATAAAACCATCACTTCTTGGGTCAAAACCTAAGCTTCTAGCAAGCTCTGAAGTGTCAGGCCCCTGGTAATCTGCTCCAAACGCCCCCTTATAGTGGATGACAATATCAAGCCATTCACCCTCTGTGTAATCAAAGTATATTGATTCGGTATTTGATCCTGCCCCATTTGCGGGTCGCACGTCAACAGAGTTTACATCTGTTGGTATGCTGAAATATAATTTTCCATCTTCCTCGGCTTGTCTAAGGGAAATGGCATTAACCGTTTTACTGCTTCCATTAGATATTAATCTGTTTTGGATAATTATTCTACTTCTAGGCAATCTACTTTGAATATTAACAGAAACACCCATCCAATGCTCTCTAAAACTTAATGCGTCATCCCTACCAAGTTCATTTCTTGTTTTATCATTATTGTAGGCACCAAGCCATACAGCTCTGCCAGTACCATCACGTCCTGCTTTTAGCGGCGAATCTGGATGATCTGTGGTTCTAGGCATTCCATGGTCAACTTCCCAAAAGCTACCTGCAGGCGGATTTACACCGTTTTCTCCCCACTGGTCGGTTTCAAAGTCGGTAAAAAAAGTGATTTGCGCTGGTAAATCGGTTTTTGCTTCATCACTAAGAATCCTCGCACCTATATCTTCTAGGATTACATTTTTGATTTCAAAAATATCACCAACACCCTTACCTCCAAAAACTAAGTCGTTACCCGCTGGATTTCCATCGCCGTCGAATTCTAGGATGTAAGTGTCGAAGTTGCTCGTGATTTTTTCTTCAAAAATAGTTCCAAACCTTTGTCCGACCTGTAAAATATCGCTACCTGAAATTTGTCTAGCGGTAAAAGTTAACCTGTAGCGTCTTGTTTGGTAAAAGGACTGCGGGGATATTTCAGGATACTGAGCGGACCAATTGGGAAAATCAGAAGCAATATTACCGTTTGCAACAACTGTTAAAATGCCACCTGTGGCGGTACTACCATTTAAAAGCTCCCATTCATCGGAAGTTTCAAAGGTTCCATTTAACAATAAATTGATACCATCACCAGCAGTAGGAGGTTTCGCTGAGTCGTCTTCACCTTCTCCATTGCCTCCATCAGAACCAACATTTTCTATGGGCTCTTTTTCAGGATCTTGGAGAACATATTCGTCAAATAAATCTGTATCCTTACTGCAAGAAGTAACTAAAAAAATACTACAAATAAAAAAAAACATTGCTGAGGGCTTTGGGGTATAACGTTTCATAACAAACAATAAATCAGAGGTTCTGTGTGCTTTAAATTGGATTTATCAAAAATATTTAGAATTCAATAATTATCGGCAAATGGCATCTGTTTTTCGATGAAATACCTATTTGACCTGTATTCTTAAACGTACAAAAGCATGCTTTTGGATCTCAACCTTTTTTATATTCGACGAAATGCACTTTTCTTTAACATATGGTTAGAGTTTTTAAGTGGGTATGATCTATTCTTATCAGCACTAATGAGATTTCAGTACTGACCGATATTGATGGAGTTTTTAACTCTTAGAGGCACGCTATGGTAAATATAATTACATAGTCTTCTCAGCGAATAAAATCTATGTCTAACGTTGTCCTAGCAAAATGGAGTGGGACTGGCTCAATAGAATTTATGAACCAATAAAATGGTTTGGGTGGTATTGTATTGCCTATTAAAAGAATGGAGCGATTCCTTCTTCCGGTTTTTGTTGGTAAGATTCCATTCAATAGCAAGGAGTATCAATGGGTCCTCAATTATCCCACAACTAACGTGATTTCGGTCAAGAAATTCAGAAGATGGGAAATCAAGCTTACATTGTTATCCTGATAGGGATGTTGGCTTTCTACAACATTTTTTTAATAGTAGATTCTAAATATTGTCCATACACAGAAGGTTTGAATTTTACCAAACCGACACATAATACGATTAATCCTATCGTGAATACTATAAACAAGGTAACATTGGTTTTTCCCAATAAATTGAATACATATTTATATGCAAAAATCAGTATGCCCAGATACAATCCCAGTTTCAACCCCTCCGCCAATGGCCTGTAAAAATATTCTCCGATAGACCCCTTGAAAACATTTTTTACCAAAACGATCATCATTACATAGTTGATAAAATGGCTTATGACAATTCCAATGGCAGCACCAATGATCCCGTAGAAATAGCCCAAAATACCGGAAAGCACCAGAATGATTGCAGTAAAAATATATTTGCGGGTAACATTTTTATAGACAAGACCTTTGGCCTTAATAACTTCATCTGTTGTTTTTCCTGCATTACTAAAAGTTAAAATGAGAAACATGATTTGCAGGGGCAAGACGGCTTCCGGCCAATTTGGGCCCATCAAAATTTGTACTATTTCAGCTGAAAAAAAAACCAGAAAAACCGTGGCGGGAATCATAATCGAGTTGCTGAACCCTAACCCGAACTTGTAAATTTTAATCAATCTTTCGTTCTCATCTTGGATTTCGGACATTACAGGGAACATCACCTGGTTCATAATCTTTGCAAGGAGTTCACTTGGAATTTCCTTTACCCTAGAGGTTCTCTCATAGACACCCAGAATATCCTGCGCAAAGAATTTTCCAAATATCAGATTTAGCCCATTCCTTGATAAAAAACTGCTAAACGACAACAGTACAATACCAAAACCAAAACCAAACAACTCACTGGCTTCCTTGTAATGGAATTTTAAACTGATTTTTATCGGTGCCAAATAAAATAAGGCCAGTGAACTTACTAAAGAAGCAACAAGGGTGGCAATAACCAGAGACCATACACCATAACCATTCATTGCTAAATAAACACCTGTACCATAACCAATTATATTTGAGACAATATTGACTATCGCGACTTGTCTAAAGAAGTAATTTTTAAAAAGTAAATTGGTGGAAATACTGCCCAACGCAAGCAATACGAGATTCAAAGAGGATACTTTAATCAAACTATCCAACCTAAGATCATCGTACGCTGAGGCAATGGACGGCGCAAGAATATACAAAGTAGCATATAGTACCAATCCAATAAGTACACTGGTTTGCAAGGCACCATTAATATGTTTGTTATTTATTTTTTTTCGTTGAATCAGTGCAGAGCCCATTCCTCCCATGACAAAAATATTACCAATGCCTATGAAAGCGTTGATAATAGCCATAAGACCATAGTCTTCCTTAAGTAAAAGCCTGGTCATGACGGAAAAATAAATAATCTGTAAAACATTCAGGGAAAGCACCGAAACTGACTGCCACTTACCTGCGTGCTTAATCTTGTTACTAAGGCTCATCCGATAGTGATATTAATTTCAGTGTAGTAATAATTTGGTTATCCTAACTTACCTTTGATAAAATTCAATATGCTGGAAGCACGTTCACTAATTTCAAAGTTCTTTGCGTGTTCCAAGGCATTATTTGACATTTCTGTTCTCTTTACCTCATCTTCAAGAATCGATTCGATAGCACTTTCTATTGCCGTAACGTCCAAGGGATCCACTAAGATGGAAAAAGAAGGATTACATTGATCCATTACTTCTGGAATATTTGAAGATACAACTGGTAATCCACATGCAATAGCCTCAGCGATGGCATTGCAGGATCCTTCCCTTTGCGTAGGGAGGACAAAAACATCAGCGGCCGAAAGTAACTCAGGGATTTTATAAGAAGGTACGCTATCATTAAAAACAACGGAAGGGCCCTGTGGTTCCTGAGGTCCCTTACCCATAAAAATTGACCCTACATTGTCCAAATTTTGAACGGCCTCCAATACTCTTAAAGGTCCCTTATGACCCATAAACCTGCCTACAAACGCAACAAGTTTACGGTTCATGGGCAACTTATATTTCTTTCTCATTTCTGCCTTATCCCTTTGATAAAACTTGGCAAAATCAACTGCATTGGGTTTCATTAATATTCTTTCCTGGGAAATACCAAAATCAATTAATTGACCTTTCAACTTATTGGAAACAGCAATAAAACCCTGTATTTGCCCAATGCTTTTTTTGAAATATTCCTTGGGGTACATCTTAGTCAAGCTTATAAGATCACTTTCCCCTATGGCAACGAATATAGGCTTTTTGTACTTTTTTAGGGCGTTTACCGCTATAACACCGTTCATCATAAAATGGGCATAAACAAAGTCAAATTCCAGATTATGTTTTTTAACGGTTCTCTGAATACCGTTAATCTGTGCTAACTCTGTGATTCTATAGGTGTTAAATGATCCTATCTGCAAATTGGATGCTGAAAAAACCTTTGGTCTGTAAACGGTACAATGCTCTTCGCCATATGTTTCAACTCTCTTTTGTTTTGATGATAAGACGTTTTGAGGGGATATAACAGTTACCTCATGCCCCTGCTTAAAAAATTGCTGTATCAAATTATAAACAAAAACACCCCTTCCCGGATGTTCTAAAGATGGATAATTATTGGATACTACCAATATTTTCATTGAGCTAATTTTTTTTGTTTAACATAAGATATGACATGGGCAGTTGAACCTATCAACACCGCAAAAAAGAACCAGAATAAAATTTTTCTTATACTTCCCCCTTGTTTAGACATATTAAATATGACTATTACAAATAAAACAAGGTTCAAGGACTCTCCAGTAGCTTTAAAATGAACAAAGAGCATTTTGGCCAGACGAAATAAAAAAATCATAAATAAAATTATTCCTGGTAGGCCAGCTGCAATAAAAACGTACAGAAAAATATTATGCGGCACCAAATAAATTCCTGAATACTGATACATCTTAGGTATAACACCTTCAAATCCCGCCCCGATGATAAGATTATCCTTAATTATGTCAAATGCAGCATCCCATAATACATTTCTCCCTGTATCCCCATCTTCTACTGTTTCCAGGAGGCGATCTGCCATTAATGGATTTGTTTCCAATAAGTAGGTTATCAGCAGTGTGGAACCAAATGCAGCAACAATTATCAGTATCCACTTATTTAGAACACTAGTCCTTCTAAAATAAAGCAAAACCGCAAGTCCCAAAAACATAGAGACAAAGGCTCCCCTTGAACCAGATGTGGCAACCAAACCAACAAATGGAATACAAATAGCGCCAATGACTATCAATCTTGTGAACGAGAATTTATTTATCAAACCAGAAATGGCAATCAGGAAAGCTAAAGCGGCCTTTGCTCCCATAACATTTGGGTTCTCGCCAAACAACAGTAATCTACCATGTTCATAGGTAACACCATTGCCCGTTGAAACCAAATAAAAGACTACAAGCATACTTGCAATGTAGCTGTTCAATATTATGGGTAAAGTTTTAGGTTTATGGTAAAGATGAGCGGCTATAAAAGTCATTAAAACAATAAGAAGAAGTGTTCTGTACTCATACGCATATCTCAATTCGGTTACATATTCTGAGTTTAAGGCAGAACAAACAAATCCAACCACCAGCATCAATATCAAAGGCGCTACAAATCTTTTAAAGGGTGCAAACTGGAAATTTCTTCCAATCAACGGAACCCAAGTTGCCAAATAAAGTATGGTTGTAATAAAAGTGACCGAAACCGTCCCGACTAATTGAAAAGGATCCCACTTCTCAAAAGTTACGGAAAACACTAGTAAAACTAGACAGCAATCATTCAGAAGGTTTAAAGTCCTTATCATAGTTTATTTGAGGGCGTTGGCAGGAGAACAAATTAAATTAAAATAATGTGGAAACTTTGAGTTAATAGATTAAATACTGATTTTTATCGAACAAAAGAAAACTTAATAGATAGAAACAACTTTGAAGGCAATATTCCAGATGAGTGCTGTATGTTTTTTCCTGTTAAAACATGCCTTTAAGAAACCCTTCTTGCGCAAGAATGAATATTTTATACTATTAATCTTGATAAACCGTTTTCTTATTAGTCATAACCTAGGCTATGTATTTCTCAACTATTGGTTGCACCATTGTAGCCTAAAGAAATTGCCTACGACCAACTAGCATAATAGATTAAATTTTTTTAACCTTTCAAACACTGATAGCGATAAATGAGACATTTGGATAAGCCTACAAAAAATGTTGCTATAGTATATCCGTATTTTGCCCATTACAGATTACCGGTTATACGAGTACTTATCAAATCGCCCCAATTTCATTACACACTCATCTCGGACCCCATTTCTGGAAACGATATAAAAAAGATAAGTCCTGATTTGGCAATTAGAGATACCAAGGATGGAGGACTTGATTGGAAATTTGTCAAAAACAGATGGATCTATAAAGAAGCGCTGCTTTGGCAATCTGGATTGTTAAAACTCTTACGTGAAAAAAAATATGACGCTGTAATCTTTTTAGGCAATGCTTACTATCTTTCTACTTGGTTATCAATATTTTATCTTAAGTTAAAAGGTGAAAAAACATACATGTGGACCCACGGGGTAATTTCCAAAAAGAAGGGTTGGAAGTGGACGCTAAGGAAAGTATTTTATGGCTTAAGTGACGGAGTGCTTCTATACGGCCACAAAGCCAAAGAAGTTATGATAGAAAATGGCTTTCCAGAAAGAAAACTTCATGTTATTTACAACTCAACAGGAACTGTAGATGATCTCATCAAAAAAAATGAAGTCTCCATTCAAAGCAAGAACAAAACCAAAAAACAACTTTTTAAACATCCGGATTTACCTGTAATCATATTTGTGGGTAGGCTTACTTTTGTTAAAAAACTAGATCAAATTTTACAAGCTACTAAAGTATTGTTTGATGACAACTTCAAAATCAATGTGCTATTCGTTGGAGATGGCGAGGCCAGAAAAGATTTGGAAAACTTAGCCAAAACTCTTGGCCTATCTGATTATTGCCATTTTTATGGAGCCTGTTTTGAAGAACGAGAGCTTGAAAAATTATTTGCAATTAGCAACCTTTGCGTATCACCAGGAGAAGTGGGTTTAACAGCAATGTCCGCATTAGGCAATGGAATTCCTGTACTCTCGCATGACGACTTTAACTATCAAATGCCAGAGTATGAGGCTATCGAAGCTGGAGTAAATGGTTTATTATTTAAAAGAAATTCAATTCCTGATTTAGCATTGAAAATCAATCAATGGATTGTTGAAAATAGGGATATGCCTGAGGAATTAATAGCTCAAAATTGCAAAAAAATCATCAAGGAAAAGTATAATGCTGAGTATCAAGCCGAATTAATAAATAAAATTCTTTCTAAGGACTTGTAGGTTTAATACAAGATGATAAATATAGAGTCAAAATGAATTAGGTAAGAATGTTTTAATTGTGAAAAATTTGTATTTCTCAAACGACCCCAAACAAATTGTATTTGCGAACATCAGTTCAACCAATTTTTTGGATGTATTATCTGATTTCCTAGGCTTTTTAGTGATACCCTGATTAACTTTGCGCCTTAATATTAAAAATCCAATAACGCATTTTCCGCAATTTGAAAATTCTTAGACTTATAAATACGATTCAGAATATGGGTATGCGTTATACCCTATTTCGATTGTCTTACGAAATACAAAGGAAAACAGGTCTTATAAAATCTAGATTTCCAGCCAGGCCCGAATTCCAAAATTGTTCCTTAACCTTGGATGAATGGAGAAAAAACACTCCAAAATTTTTCTTCGAAACCAAGGAGGCCCTAAAAATTTCTAAGAATGAACATCCCCAATTGCAAGAGACATTTAACGAAATCCAAAATCACACGTACACCTTTTTTAGCAAAACAAAAATATCCTTGGGGGAGGACTTTGATTGGATTACAAATCCTATCACAGGATATAAATATGAATTAAAACACTGGTCTAAAATAGTGGACCTATCTAGAGAGGCTGGGGATATAAAGTTTGTTTGGGAGAAAGCTCGATTTTCTTTCTTATATGACATTATTCGGTACGATTATCATTTTAACGTAGATTGTGCCGCATTGGTTTTTAGTGAAATCGAGTCCTTTTTAACCCATAACCCAATAAATCTAGGCCCAAACTATAGATGTAGCCAAGAAATAAGCTTACGGATTTTAAATTGGACATTTGCTCTGTACTACTACAAAAACTCAAAAGAATTAACCGAGAAAAGGTTCAAAACAATCATGAATGCCATCTATTGGCAATTACATCACGTTTATCATAATATCAACTTTTCCAGAATTGCGGTAAGGAACAACCATGCGTTGACCGAAACCCTTACCCTTTATTTAGGTGGTTTATTATTTCCTTTTTTACCTGATACTGATAAATGGTCCAAAAAAGGTAAGGCTTGGTTTCAAGAAGAAATTGCTTATCAGATATATGAAGATGGTGCTTTTCTGCAATTTTCCATGAATTATCATCGCGTAGTCATTCAATTGCTTACTTGGGGCATAAAACTTTCTGAACTCCATAACGATCCTTTCAGTACCATTGTATATGAAAGAGCCAAAAAATCACTTGCGTTTTTAAGGGAATGCCAAGATAAAATCAGTGGAAAACTCCCTAATTACGGAGCGAACGATGGTGCACTATTTTTTAAACTCACCAATGATGACTACCGAGTCTATACATCACAGTTAAATGATTTAAGTGCAGTCCTCTTTAATGAGGTCACTAAAAAAGACGAAAGTCAGGAATGGTATGGGGCCAACAGTTCAATGATAGTAGCCCATAAGCACAAAAATTTGTCGGCTTTTCCCTTAGGTGGAATTTTTGTAATTAACGACGATTCAACAAAGACCCTTATCAAATGTGCTAAATACAAAGACAGACCAGGTGATGAAGATAATTTACACGTTGATATTTGGCTAGATGGTGAAAACTACATTTGGGACACAGGGTCATATAAATACAATACCACAAAAGAGAATAAAGCTTTTTTCTCAAGAACCCAAGGACATAATACAGTGGCTGTAGATGGTAAGGGCCAAATGTTAAAAGGAAGTAGGTTTATTTGGAATTATTGGACAAAAAAAGCTAAGGCCAACCTTTCAGACACCCCAAACTCATATGAATTTAATGGTCAATTTCAAGGATTTCCTGAGTTGGGAAATAAAATTATTCATGAAAGGGTCCTTAGAAAAGAGAAAGGCCAAAATAAATGGACTATCTTAGACTCAATCCAAAATACCGAAAACTTTACCGCCCAACTTTACTGGCATTTCAATCCAAGAACCTACAACCAAATAAATATTATTTGTAAAGATCGAAACGGAAGCCTTCTCAATCCAATTATTGAAGATAAATGGTCATCCAACTACTATGGCGAAAAAGAACCTTCAATAAGGCACACCTATATCTCAACAACTGGATTTGCAACAACTATTGAAATTATGAAAAAATGAAAATTTTATTGATACATCAATATTTTTTAGGTAAAAATAAAGGTGGAGGTGCCCGTTTTAATGAAATGACCAAAATTTGGGCGAATGAAGGACACGATATTACTGTTATCGCGGGAATGCTGGAAGGTTCCAAGAAAGTTGACCCACGGTACAAAGGAAAACTTTTTTATGTTGAAAAAGACTTTGATAAAAACACTGATGTTTATAGGTGTCATGTTTCAGAACAATATGATGTAAACTTTTTGGGAAGGTTATGGGCCTATTTTTCCTTCGTTTTTTCCAGCACCTGGGCCGGTTTGTTTTTGGTAAAAGGTAAATACGATGCCCTTGTGGTAACCTCTCCTCCACTTTTCGTTGGTATAACTGCTTACATCTTATCCAAGCTAAAAAGAATACCACTGATTTTTGAAGTTCGGGATTTATGGCCGGAATCTGCCATAGATACTGGGGTCATAAGTAACCCCGCTTTAATAAAGTTTTCTTATAAATTTGAATCTTTTATCTACAGAAATGCAAAACTGATCAATGTACTCACCCCTGCTTTTAGGGAGGCATTGATTGAGAAGGGAATCCCAAAAGAAAAAATCATTTATATTCCCAATGCCGCAGATTTTACCTTGGCAGAGAAGGTAGCTCAAAATTTTGATGCTGAAACATTTAGAAAGCAAGAAGGAATTGATGATAAGTTCGTTGTTACCTACATAGGTGCCCATGGCATTGCCAATCATCTAATACAACTCATTGATGCGGCCGAAAGACTTACCGATACCAATGTACTTATACAACTTATCGGAGGGGGGCCCACAAAGGAGAATTTAGTAGAAGAGGTAAAAAAACGTAAACTTAACAACGTAAGGTTTATTGGATTCGTAGATAAAGAAAAGGCCTTTAAGTATATACTTGCGTCTAATTTAGGAACCGCAGTTTTAAAAAAGGTCGATACCTTTAAAACTATTTATTCCAATAAAACCTTTGACTACATGTCCTGTAAAAAGCCGATTCTTTTGGCAATAGATGGTGTTTCCAGAAAGCTTATTGAAGATGCGCAATGTGGTGTTTTTGCGGAACCCGAAAATGCTGATGATATTGCAGAAAAAATTCGAAGTTACCTTCGTGGAGACCATAACATGGCCCAACAGGGATTAAATGGATACAATCACGCAAAAGAATATTTTGATAGAAGTAAATTGGCTCTTAGCTATTTAAATGAAATTAAAAAAGTAGCCAACAAATAATATTAGTTATTCAATTATAAAAGCTAACCTGAAATAAACAAAAATACATTCCATGAAAAAGAAACTTTTAATCGTTTTTGGAACTCGACCAGAAGCTATAAAAATGGCTCCGTTGGTTAAAGCATTACAAAATGAACCGGGTTTTGACACAAAAGTTTGTGTAACCGCTCAGCATAGAGAAATGCTCGACCAAGTTCTGGACTTTTTTGATATCGTTCCCGAATATGATTTAAACCTCATGCGTCCAGGGCAGAATCTCTATGGTCTTACCGCTAACATAATTACTTCTTTACAGCCTGTCTTGGAGGACTTTGGTCCCGAATACGTATTTGTGCATGGTGATACTACTACAACCATGGGAACGAGTATTGCCGCCTTTTACTCGGGCGCCAAAATTTGTCATGTAGAAGCTGGATTAAGGACTTACAACAAACTGGCACCATTCCCAGAAGAAATAAATAGAACTATTACAGGGCATTTGGCTGATTATCATTTTGCACCGACCCAAAAATCCTCAAACAATCTGGTTAAGGAAAATATTAGCAAAGAAAATATATGCATAACCGGTAATACAGTGATAGATGCGCTTCTAACAAGTATAGAAAAGGTAAATAAGCTTGACGATCCAGAAATCATTGGTCTTAAGGAAATAATACAAAGTGATAAAATTATACTGGTTACTGGACATAGACGTGAAAATCATGGTGACGGCTTTATTCGAATTTGTGAAGCACTTAAAAATATTGCACTGGGCAATACGGATATCCAAATCATTTATCCAGTTCACTTAAATCCTAAAGTACAAAAACCAGTTAAGGAAATATTGGGAGATATTCCTAATATCTCGTTGGTCGACCCTTTAAGTTATCCCGCCTTCGTTTGGTTAATGAATAAATCTCATCTAATTATTACAGATAGTGGAGGTGTTCAAGAAGAGGCTCCTAGCTTGGGAAAACCAGTTCTTGTTATGAGAGATACCACGGAAAGACCTGAAGCTGTTGAAGCAGGCACTGTAATACTCGTTGGCACGGATAAAGAAAAGATTATTAAAGAAACAAATGAATTACTCAACAATGAAGATAAATATTCAAATATGAGTATGCTTCACAATCCTTATGGAGATGGACAGGCTTGTAGTAGAATAGTAGAATACATTAAAAATCTTTAAACAATGAAAAATCCAGAAGTAAATATTCTAGGTCTAGGTTATATTGGTTTGCCAACCGCTGCTCTAATAGCAAAAAATGGCACTCATGTACATGGGGTAGATATAAATCAAAGTGTCGTCGAAACCATCAATAATGGAAAAATTCACATTGTTGAGCCTGATTTAGGAGAAGCGGTTTCATATGCTGTTTCAAACGGGTTTTTAAAGGCAAGTACAGAGGCTACAAAGGCGAATACTTATTTGGTAGTGGTACCAACACCATTCAAAAACAATCATGAACCAGATATTTCGTTCGTTGAATCTGCCACCGAAAAAATTATTCCCTTATTAAAAAAGGGAGATCTGTATATCATTGAATCAACCTCTCCAGTAGGTACTACTGAAAAAATGATGCATCTAATCTATGAAAAAAGACCCGATTTAAAAGGAGAAGTTTTTATAGCTTACTGTCCAGAACGAGTATTACCAGGTAATGTTATGTACGAACTTGTGCATAATGATCGTGTCATAGGGGGAATAGATGACAAAAGCACTAAAAAAGCCGTAGAATTTTATCGAAAATATGTTACCGGAGAACTACACGAAACCAATGCCAGAACTGCTGAAATGTGCAAGTTGGTAGAAAATTCCTCCCGTGACGTACAGATAGCATTTGCCAATGAACTTTCTCTTATTTGTGATAAAGCTGATATCGATGTCTGGGAATTAATCAATTTGGCCAATAAACATCCACGAGTTAATATCCTGCAACCTGGATGTGGTGTTGGGGGACATTGTATCGCCGTAGACCCTTATTTCATAGTTGCTGAATACCCAATGGAATCCAGAATCATTGGAAAAGCCAGAGAAGTAAATAACTATAAATCTTTTTGGTGTGCCGAAAAAATTGTCTCGACCAAGCTAGAGTTTGAATTACGTCACAGGAGAAAACCTAAAATTGCTCTTTTAGGCTTGGCCTTTAAACCTGATATAGATGATTTAAGGGAGTCACCTGCCAAGTATATCGTTCAACGTGTTCTACAAGATTCCAATAATGAAGACTATTATATTGTTGAACCCAATATCGATAATCATAACGTGTTTAAACTTACGGACTATGCAGTTGCCGTTAAGGAAGCAGATATCATAGCTGTATTGGTCGCCCACAAGGAATTTAAACAACTAACCGGGCTAGAAGATAAGGTTGTTTTAGATTTTAGCGGAGCACTGAAAAAAAATTAGCTATCCTAAGTTCAATTTTTTAGAGATAAAGTGTAAAAAATAAGGCGGGTTAAGACCCGCCTTATTTTTTTATCCTCTTCTTAAACAAGTTGGGGTAAATTCAACTTTACTCTTAGATTTGGATTATTCCACTAAAGTATAGTTTTCAATGGATTCAAAAAAATCCTCCATGATGCTGTTCCTGTCAAAATCACCCCAAATTGTAACTTCTCTAGGATTAGCAGGTCTTTCTGTCCAAGAATCATTTTCATACAAAGGAGCAGGTATAACTTCTTTTTGGCCCCAGCCAGGTTCCTTTAAAATGGCTAGCGCAACTACATCAAACAAAGATCTTAACTCTTTTCCAATATTATTAAATAAATCAACGGAGTAATCGCCAAACCTTGAAAAAGAACCCCCATGCCTTCCTGTTATCGGAGTTGTCGCTAATGGGCCAAGCCCAGGCATTACATTATTTATTTCAGTAACCGTTGTGTTGACTTCAGAAGAGCCTTGCTGTGGACAACTCAATCTAACCGTGACAATATCCATTGGCATATCGCTGTTCAAGACAAAATTTACAGCAGCCATATCACTTTCAAGGTTGTATTCATCGGCGCAAGGGTAATTTGTTCCAAGCCAAATAACCTTTGTTCTGTTAACTATTGTAGGATCCTTTAATATTGCCAAAGCAACGTTTGTCAACTTCCCAACTGCCACAATAATACATTCTTTGCTCTTGGTAGAAGCAATTATTTGGTTAACCGCTGCCTGGCCGTCAAAACTATTAGGATCAAATCCTGATCTTATCGTACTATAATTTCCTTGGGCCCCCAAATGAACTGTTATGTCGTTTTGCAAATTGTATAATTGAAGTATTCTTGTTGCCTCGTCAAAGTCGTTTTGAATGCCACCTCCTGTCGGCGTAGAGTTGACGGTTAAGGCTTCTAGATTAAAAATATCGCCGTTTGACAAAAGATAGGCAAGCGCGTGTTGGTCATCGAGTTCGTTATTGGCGTCCGTATCAAAAATGATGTTAAGAGTTTGATTATCTCCACGAGTTGTCGAATCGGTGACTTCGTCATTTGGTGGGTCAATGTTTTCCTCAGAACCACCACCATCCTGGATACCTTCTTCATCGCCTTGCGAGTCTGCGATTTCTTCCTGATTTTGTGAATCTAGAACTTCTTCAGTTTCATCAATTTCCTCTTCAGAAAGAATTTCGAATAAATCTGTATCCTTACTACAGGAAGACGAAAAAATTAAAATACTGCAAATGAGGAATAATAATACTTTGGGGCTTTGGATATAAAATTTCATGTAGTTGAATCAATTATGTCCTATAATATCAGGAATAGGGTTAAACAAAAATAATTAGACTTAAGCGGCCATCGATGAAATGTATATGTTTTTCGATGAAATACCAGTTCACGTCTCATACCAACGTTTAGAAGATAAGGTTTGGATGTCACAGGTCCTTTTATTCGATGAACTACCATGTTTTTTAACATTTGTATAGTCTTCCGTAGGATTCAACCCTTTATTTGTATTCTTTAGATGATTTACTGTGAAGAGATAGCCGAGCTTCGCCTGTTTTAAACCAGTGTTACCTTAAATTTGGGTTTATTTTTTTCCTGAAAAATAAATTAAGCTTTATAAAAGGTGGAATAGGAGCCAAAAAAACTGAAAGGAAATACTTATTCCTGTTATATAGAAAAGGTTTAAGTTTAACCAAAAATCGATATATCCTCTCGGGTCTTAGTACAAATAATTTTAAGGCTTCGAATGGTCTAATACCAATGGAGCCAACAGAATAATTAAGACCTACATTATTATTTCCCACGTTTTGATAAAACCCTTTGCTCAAATTATCCACAAAAGAAATTTGATCTTTACCTGCTTGTAGGTCGAGTTTTAATTTTAAATTAAAAATGTATTTGGAAACCAAGTCATCATCATATACCAAAGAAGAAATATTTTTTAGTAAGGTTGGATACTTTTTAAACATGTAATCCTGAAGTGTGCCAATAAAATTATCATAAATAAGTTTTTCCTCTTCTTTATGATATTCAACCGTGTATTTACTACCAGATGTATATCCCAGTGTGCTCCCGTGCGGAGCTGCTAGCAGTTGCTCATAAAGCTGACGGTTGGCCATAAGGATATCATCCCGGTACCCTTTAGAGGGATATACTGAAAACAATAGACCCCTTCTTGGAGTATCAGAGGTAATGTTATAAATCTCCTGAAGTCCTAAATAAAAGCCCTCAACTTTAACCTTACCCTCAAAATAAGTATAAAGACATTCTTGCATGGTCCCCCCCCAACCTACATCCACCACACACATTCCATCGTCTTTATATTCAACTTGGAATGCCGCCAAATAAGCATCAAAATATTCCTTTTGCTTTATCCGATTTTCTTCATATAGACTATTAAACAGTTTGTTCTTAAGTAAAGAACTATATGCCTCGGATTCAAAAAAACTGGGTATTATCGTATCAGGGTCTACTTCTATTTGATCGGCCAATTCAATTACCTTCTTTTCCTCAAATAGAAATGACTTAAGAAATTGCCTTAAAGAAAAGTCATCATATTTAGAGCGCAAATGATCAAACTTTTCCTCACTTAGTTGTTTGTATGAAATTTGCATTGCCCCTTGACGGGATATTTTTAAATAATGAGTATCGATTTTGTTTTTAGGAAAAGCCACCTTATCCTGATATTCATCAAACAACTTTTTAAGAAAATGGCCTTCTCTGGCCAAAAAGAATAAGTTTTTGATGCCTCTACTCCTTGAAACCGAATATAGTCTTTCAATAAAGAAATGGAAAAGGATAAGATACTCCGAATATGGGTGTTTCTTTGAACTCAATTCACCTTCTAAAGAACTTAATGTTTTTTTAAAAGTCTTTTCTTCACTCCTTAAGCGTAATAATTTTTGTTTGATATTTTTGGTTCTTCGTTTTAAATGATAAGCATTTATTCCATGCAATTCGGCAAATTTCACATCACTAATCTGGTTATCGCCTATCATTAAAACTTGACCTGCATTTATTGAATACTCCTTTAAAATCTTTTTGTATAAAATTCCTTTGTTCTCCTTACTTGCATTATAGGAGGCCGACACACAAATTTTATCATAAATAGAATAAATACCATGGAATTTCAAAAGGCGTTCCATGAGATGGGTGTTAAAGTGGAAATCGGAAACACAGAAGATTTTATAGCCTAGATCCTTTATGTGCTTTAATGTATTTATCATGTCAACGTTTAAATGTTGAACGTTCGATTCCGCATCGTAATCGGCTTCCAAAAAACACTCATAAAAAAAATCAAACGCTACACAAGAATCTAAACTAGCTATATTAATGAGTCTTTCATAAACTTCCCTGACAACAATTTCATAGGATACTTCAGATTCAAAAATATTTGATTTTTCAGCAATATACTTCAACGAGTCTGCTCTTATGGCGTAAATCTCGTCAATAGAGTTATTAAGCCCAACTTCTCTTTTTAAATTCTTTGCCCAGACTTTTAAGGTGTGGAGAGGGTGCACATTTCTGTGGACAATGGTATCGTAATAGTCACAAAATATATAGTTTATATCCTTGTTCCCTTCAACGCGGGCAATCAATTTTCTATCCATTGTTTTGGTCTTAAGACTACTGGTTAGTTATTTCCATTAAAGACGGCCATAGTATCGGAATCGCTGCTGTTCACCCCTTCTCGCTTGAATACCTTTACAACCGTTAGGGCCATTATTTTTAGGTCCAACAAAAAAGAAATATTTTCTACATAAAAAATATCCAATTCAAATTTTTCGCCCCAACTTATACTGTTTCTTCCATTAACCTGTGCCCAACCAGTAATTCCAGGTTTAACCATATGTCTCTTTCTTTGATGTTCAGAGTAAAGCGGCAAATAATTGACCATTAACGGTCGTGGTCCAACTAAACTCATATCCCCTTTTAAAACACTGAATAATTGTGGTATTTCATCCAAAGAATACTTCCTAATGTGCCGTCCAATATTCGTCATTCGCTGAAAGTCTGGTAGAAGTTTACCGTTTTCATCCTTTTTATCGTTCATTGTTTTGAATTTAAGGATGGTAAAAATTGTTTCGTCCTTGCCAGGTCTCTTCTGATAAAAAAATGGTTTCCCATCGTTAACTATTAATAATGAAATAGTGATTACCAGAAACAATGGAAATAACAGAACTATACCAAACAATGAAATTACAATATCAACTAATCGCTTAAAAAATGAAGGGTACATACATTTCAAATTTAACCATATACCAACTGTTTTAAATATTATCATAAATTTAATCCGCTCCCAAAAGTAAAAGAAAAGTGAAAAACGTATTTTTATATTTTTGTTCCTTGTGAGTGAACAGATTGTAAAAGTGGCTTACTAGAAAACCAAACGTTGAAACAATTGAAATATTTTGAATTGATCAACCAAATAAAAAAACTATGAATATTCTAATATCTTCAGTAGGAAGAAGAGTTTCCTTGGTCAGAGCTTTTAAAAAAGAGTTGATTCAACGTGTGCCCGAGGGAAAAGTATACGCCTCCGACGCAGAACCAAGTCTCGCCCCTGCATGTCATGTCGCTGACGGTTATTTTAAAGTACCTCGAATCAAGCATAAGGAATATATGGATGTTCTTTTAGAAAACTGTTTGGAAAAGAACATAAAATTAATAATTCCCACCATAGATACAGAATTAAAGACTTTCGCAGCTAATCAATCTAGGTTTAGAAAGATGGGTATTGAAATACTCATCTCAAATCGAGAAATCGTAGATATCTGCAGGGATAAACGGAAAATCCATTCTTTTTTTAAATCATATGGCATAAGGGTAGCCGAAGAATATGATAAGAAAAACTATCGACTACCAATGTTTTTAAAACCTTGGGATGGAAGCAGAAGTGTCGATACTTTTTTAATAAAAAAAGAATCTGATTTAAATGAATACCATTTTAATAACAATAAATTAATGTTTTTAGAATATTTAGATCATAGTGAATACGATGAGTATACGTGTGATCTTTATTATAATAAAAACCACAAATTAACATGCGTAGTCCCAAGAAAGCGGTTGGAAGTACGTGATGGTGAAGTAAATAAAGGATTAACCGAAAATAATCTGATTGTAGGCTTATTGAAGGACAAACTTGGCACTATCCCTGGCGCGCGTGGATGCCTAACGGCTCAGTTTTTTAAACACAAAAAAAATGATGTAGTGTATGGGATAGAAATCAATCCAAGATTTGGTGGAGGCTTTCCTTTAACATATTTGTCCGGAGCAAATTATCCAAAATGGATTATCGAGGAATATCTTTTTAATGAATCAAATCTTAACTTTTTTGATGGCTGGGAAAAAAATTTGTTAATGTTAAGGTATGACGATGAAATCTTGGTCCGCAACTATAAAGGTTAGTAGTGATAGTACTATTGTCTTTGATTTGGATGACACCCTATACAAAGAAATAGATTTCCTTAAATCAGCTTATTTGGAAATAGCTCAAGACCTTGATGAGAATGAATGGAAACTGCTATATATCCAAATGTTTTCCTTACATCGAAATGGTCAAAATGTTTTTGAATTCCTATCAAAAAAGTATGAAGTTGACATTGACTATTTACTATCCCGGTACAGGAACCATTTTCCAAAGATAAAATTATCCGAAGGTGCTTTGACTTTATTGGAGACCATTAAAAAAAAGAATGGCAAAATTGCCATTATCACAGATGGTAGAAGCATTACACAACGAAACAAAATTAATGCCCTAGGTATAACTAATTATCTTGATACGGTTCTAATTTCAGAGGAGTTAGGATTTTCCAAACCCTCTAAACAAGCATTTAACAAACTAGAAAATATCCACAAAAATTGTTCTTTCACCTATGTTGCTGATAATTTAAAAAAGGATTTTATTGCTCCCAACGCCCTAAATTGGGATAGTATTTATTTAATAGATGATGGTTTGAACATCCATGTGAGTCAGATCGATTCTTTAAATCCCAATAATTTGGCCAAGAAATATGTAAGCAGTTTAAATCAAATTAGAATAATTTAAAACCCTTTTTAGTTCCAGATATAAGCAGGAATATTTAAAGTTAGAATAATAACCTTAAATGAAACACTGTCGAAAGAAAAAGTTAAATTCCATCAAGACAAATCGAAAAATTACAAAAAAGCTTAACAATAGCTTATCTGCAGCCCGGATTAATTAAATCAGAGTCAGCATTGGTAAATTCAAGAGTGGTACCAACGATTTGGAGACAGCAGTAAGGAATAAAGAACAATTGCCTTGACAAACTTTTAGAAAAATTAAGCATTACTATGGAGGAGGGTTCACAATCAAGTGGCGATTATCTAATGGAAGAAGATAAAATTATGTTCAGAGTTATCGATTTAAGTATCAAAGAGGAAAAAACAGTATATCAAGAGATTATTTCATCACAGGAATTCCATAATCCCTACTATCATATTGAATACCTGCAACAACATTTAAATAACTCAAATCGTTTGGTGGTATTTCTACTCATGGAAAAAGAAAAGTGTACCGCCATCTTACCAGCCGTTTTAAATCCAATCTCAAACACCGATTTCTGGGATTCAACCTCACCCTATGGTTACAGTGGGCCACTTTTTAAAGACCCCAAAGATTATCAACAAGCACCTCTTCTTTGGGAAAAAGTAGACCAGTGGTATTCTGAAAACAATATTGTAACGGAATTCGTTAGGTTTAGCCTGAACAATAATCATATAGGATATTCTGGAAATTGTGCTAAAACCCTAAATAACGTTTGTGGCAACTTAAAGGATACTTTCGAGCTTCAGTGGGGGGCTTTTGGGAAAAAAGTGAGAAATAACTACCGAAAGGCGCAAACATTTGAAATTAATTTCAAATTATTTGATGAGAAAACATTGAACGAAAAAATTATCGATGAGTTTTACGGTATTTACTTCAAAACAATGCAAAGAAACAATGCCTCAAAATTCCTTTTTTTCTCAGTGGAGTTTTTTTATCAATTTATCTTGAACCATAAAAAGGATTTTACCATAGGAATGGTATACTTGAATGGAACACCTATTTCTACCGAATTAAATATACATTATAAAGATACCGTATATGCTTTTTTAGGAGGGGCGGACTCAGATTTTTTTCATACCAGATCTACCGATTATCTGAGAGTAGAGGTTATTAAATGGGCGATTCAAAACGAGAAGAAAAAATATATTTTGGGAGGTGGCATTGTTAATGATGATGGCCTTTATAAAAGCAAAAAAGCTTTTTTTCCCAAAGATGAAGACAGCATTTTTTACACAGGAAGAAAAGTAGTAAACAAAAAACTATACAATGATTTGATCAAACAAACATTGGATAAAAAGCCTGAACTCAAGAATGATAATTACTTTCCGCTTTACAGAAAACCCTAATGCTCCTAAATACCGCCTTCACTTGATTTCATCCATATATTTATCAATATCCTCCGAAATAACCTTGGCCACTAAATCCCTTCCATGATCGTTCCAGTGTTTCAACACATCATATTTTATAATAGTACTCTTATCCGATTGTTCCATAGGTTTACCAAAATCCACATAACGGTATCCTTTGACTTCGCAGTATTCTAAAAAAGCTTGGCTTGTATTATCCTGATGTATCAAGAAAACCGTTTTTTGTTTATCAACAGAATATGTATTCAGTAGAGCGTCAAGGTTAGTGATATACTCGTTATCCTTGCTTTCACCTTCGGTTTGATCTGTATTCGCTGTTTTTAGCCCGACTTTTACAAAACGCTTCAGTTCACTTGGTATTTTTGTTAATGGCTCAATTAATCCAATACCCTTTAGATAAGAAAGGAGCTTGATTTCTCTTCTTACCTTGAAAGCAAGGCTGTTTTCCAAATTAGCTCTGGTATGCACCGTATAACTGCTCCTCTTTAAATCCTCATCAAATTTTAAATAAACATAAATTATATCGATGAGCTTCATTTTTTCCTTGAGCTGATGTATCAAGTGTAATTGATCTGCCAAATCATTACCAGAAAAGCCATACTCATAAACAGCTAACTCTCCGTTAAAGTTGTTTTCTATTTTTTTTCCAATAGAATTGTTATAATCTTGGTGTAGGCCTTCTACAAATGAGTCTCCTATCAACGCTACTTCGAAATTTTGAGCTGACGGGGTAAATTCTCTAAATGAATTAAAACCTGACTCGTTAATATGATAGTAAGATGAGTGCATTCGTCTATTGCCTACCACAAAAGAGCCTGATTGCCCTGGAACGTAGTTGACCACATTTTTTTCGTTTAGGGTTACGATAGGATATTCAAAATACAAGTGGAAAACCCTAACCAAAATTTCAAGGACCAAGGCCATTAAAAAGCCATAAATAATAATCTTGACCAGTAACTTTTTCATCATCTAGAACTGAAAATAAACAAATGAGCGATTGTTCAAGGCATCGTCATAAAACAATAGCAACAAGAAAACTGTTAAGGTGTACATGGTAAACCTAACATATTTCGACTTAAAGTTAAATGGATTCCTTTCATCTTTCCTGATTCTATATTCATATATCAGGAAGAATAGCAAAAGAATGAAATAATCAATCATTCTGTATCCCAAAGGATGCTCATAAGTGCCCCAACTAAACTCCAAGAACATAATTTTAAGATAAGTAAAGGAGCCTGTGAGTGTCTCACTCCTAAAAAACACCCAACCAATGAGCACCAAGATAAAAGTAAGAAGCATTTGCATCCCTTCCCAAAACAAATTCCTTGTGGAGCTAAATAAATCAACATTCTCCAGATGACTCCGGTTTATTTTGAGGAAGAACAAAGGAAGGAAAAGCAAGGCATGATAGAGTCCCCAAAACACAAAGGTCCAGTTTGCACCATGCCAAAGTCCACTGACCAAAAAAATAATAAAAATATTGCGGACAGCCTTTGGCTTGTTTACCCTTGATCCACCCAAGGGAATATACAAATAGTCCCTGAACCAGGTAGAAAGCGAAATATGCCAACGTCTCCAGAACTCGGCTATACTTCTTGAAAAATAAGGAAACTTGAAATTGGACATTAATTCGACACCAAATAATTTGGCCGTACCAATGGCAATGTCCGAATATCCAGAAAAGTCACAATAAATTTGAAACGCGAAAAAAAGTGACCCCAACATTAATGTAGAAGACGGAAGTACTTCGTAGTTTACAAATATATCATCAACCATTAAGGCTAGGGAATCCGCTATGGCCACTTTTTTAAACAAACCCCACAACATAAGTTTTAAGCCTTCGACAGCTTGTGAATATCTAATTTTTTTGACCTTTTCTATTTGTGGTAATAAATGAGAGGCACGCTCTATCGGTCCAGCAACCAGCTGCGGAAAAAAAGAGACATAAGTAGCGAAAGCCAAAAAATCTTCAGTCGGCTTTAGTTCACCCCTGTGGATATCCAATGAATAAGAAAGTGTCTGAAATGTATAAAAGGAAATACCTACGGGAAGTATGATGTTCAATGTCCATACATTTGTGACTTCTGCTCCAAAAAATGAAAAAGAGGCAACAAAAGAATCTACGAAAAAATCGAAATACTTAAAAAAACCAAGCAAACCAATATTAAAAACAATGCTCACCCAAAGCCATTTGTTTTTATTTATGGAGACCGAGCTTTTAAAAATAGCCTTCCCAACGTAAAAATCTACCAAAGTCGAGAGAATAATCAGAGACAAAAACCGATAGTCCCACCAGCCATAAAAAACATAGCTGGAAATCAACAATATTACATTCTGTGCCTTTGGCTTATTCTTGCCGAAAAACCAAAATAACATGAATACAATGGGCAGGAATACAAAAAATTCCAAGGAGTTGAAAAGCATGTCGTTATCTCTTGGTCAAAACATAATTGCCTATCACCAAACTGTCTAGACCAGTGGACCAAAAACAACGTATGGCGTCTACAGGCGACTCCACAACCGGTTCTCCTTGAATATTAAAGCTTGTATTCAAAACTACTGGTACCCCAGTTTTATCACCAAGCTTTTTTATTACATCGTAGTATCTAGGGTGCAGCTCTTTTTTAACCGTCTGTAACCTAGCGCTACCATCCACATGCGTAACAGCTGGAATCACAGACTGCTTTTCGGGAAGTACATTGCAAACTTTGAGCATAAAAGGTGCTTCCACTTCCAAATCAAAAAATTCATCTTTTCCTTGCACTATGGCCGAAGGTGCAAATGGCCTGTATGCTTCCCTAAATTTTACTTCCGCATTTATTTTGTCTTTCATATCTGGAATGGCCGGGTTGGCCAAAATACTTCGACTGCCCAACGCCATAGGACCAATTTCCATAGCACCTTGGAACCAACCTATAATTTGACCTTCCTCCAATAGTGAAGCGGCCTTCTCACATATATCCTCGTAATATTCATATGGCAATTTTGCTCCCTTAAGCACCTTTTCAATTTCCTCATTGGTATAACTTGTACCCACATAAGGATTTTCGTGGACAAAGTTTCTTTCTTTTCCGAAAATACCATTGTAAAGATAATAGGCAGCTCCTATAGCTGTGCCATTATCTCCAGCAGCAGGCATAACATAAACATCTTTGAACTTACTTTCACGCACAATACGTCCGTTCATCACACTATTGAGAGAGACACCTCCTGAAATTACTAAGTAATCCGCTTTGGTTTTTTGATGAAGAATTTCACATATCTCCAATACCCTATCCTCCAAAACACGTTGGAATGCTGCCGCTACATCCATATGACGCTTTTCAAACGGCTCATTGTGTTTTCGGCTAGGTCCAAATATTTTATGGAATTTTGGAGACAGTCTTCTCCAGTGCATGTTCTGAAAATTAAAATAACTCAAATCGAAATGGAGTTGACCATTTCTGTCAACAGTGACCATTTTGCCAACTTCTTCCTTATATACTTCAGGGTCTCCCATTGGGGCCAACCCCATAGTTTTTCCTTCATCATAACTAGTCCTAAAACCACAAAATTGGGTTACAGACTCATAAAACGAACCTAAGGAATGTGGAAAAAAGCTTTCACCTAAACATTTTACATTATTCCCTTTTCCGTGGCCCATCCATGTGGTGGCCCATTCTCCAGAACCATCTATTCCCAAGAGAGCCGCCTCTTTGTAAGGAGAAACAAAAAAAGAACCGGGCGCATGACTGAAATGGTGGGGTATAAAGTGTACTTTAGGGCCATTCTTCTTACTTTCCCAATGATATTTGAACCAATTCCAGAATCCCTTTTGCTTATTATATGCATGAACAAATTCATGATTAACAAATGGTTTGAAACGACTTAGGTTACCGACTAAATGTCCAAGCTTTTTGCCAAGGTTATGGGTTGGCTTTATGGAAACAGCTATATGATCGATATCACTATATGTCAGACCAGCTATTTTTAGGCAACGATCAACAGCCATTTGGGGGAACACACGTGTGTGCTTATCTCTATTCAGTCTCTCCTCCTCAATTGCAGCAATCAACGTACCATCTACAACAATGCACGCAGTAGAATCGTGAAAATAATAGTTTAACCCTAATATGACCATAAATAGTAAAGTATAAAACCTGTAAAACCTTATCCTTTTTACGAATGAAGATAGTCCGTTAGTCAATGGACTAAATTAGTTACTCGTTAAAATTATCTGTTAATCGACAAGAGGTTAATTTCAAAACCCCACAATCTCAAAATCCGATCTCCTATTCTTCGCATGCTGTTCTTCCGTACACCGAACACCATCGGAACACTCGTTTACCAATCGGGTCTCACCAAAAGCATCATGGCTTATTCTATCGGCTGCAATACCTTTGGAAAGAACGTATTCAACAGTGCGTTCCGCACGGCGCTCCGAAAGCCATTGGTTATACTTTTCGGTACCCCTCGAATCGGTATGGGCCGTAATCTTGATTGCCAATCCTGGTTCGTCGTTCATAATGGCCACCAATTGATCTAGCAACTCCTTATCATTCGAGGTCAGATACGAAGAGTTGAGTTTGAAATACACATTCCCCAATTCGTTGATTTTGTTTTGAAGCGCTGCCCTTCTCGCATCTTCGGCATCTTTTTTGGCCTTTTCGGCCGCGGCAAGTTCAGCGGCTTCCTTTTCCCTTTGCAAACGTTCAGCCAACAAACGGGCTTCTTTTTCCGCCTTAGCAATCGAATCCTGTACCCTTTTTTGTTCTTCTTCCATTTCCTTGAGCAAGGCCAGTTTCTCCTCCCCTTTTCGTGAAAGTCCTTTTTCCACCTCAAAACGATAGGCTACTCCTATGGCATGCTGAATGTGGTTGGTTCCATTTTCGGTGTTCATGGCCCATTTACCAGTAGAATTAAAATCAACTCCCCAACGGTCGGAGAACCACGTTCTAAAACCTAACACAGCATTATAGGTACCTCTTCCTTGGTTGTTGGCATCGGTATAACCTGCTCCGATCCCAACATAAGGATCAAAAAAGCCGGTTTCTCCCAAAATCATGTTCAAATCGTAACTCACTCGAAAATCTAGACCCCAGTAATCCACATCGGCCGGATTGACCACATTATCTATAATTTTCCCTTCTTTGTATTGGTTGTAAGACCCGATGGCTTCCAAGCCGATTCCGTTCCTAAAATACCTTCCGATACTCACTCGGGACGGGTATGGTACCATGTTCCAAGCCCTATCAATATCCAAGAGTTTCCCGAATTCATCCCCGGAATCATCCACGGCATTGACGCCTACGGTAACCAACCAGTAGCTCTGTACAATACTGTCTTTCTTGGTCAAATCTAGGTCTTGGGCAAAGGTCAAAGCAGAAAAAATAAGGGCCATGACCATCAAAATGGGTTTTGAAGTATTCATTTGTATTGATTTGAGGTTTTCGGTTTCAAAGCTAAATCAAGCCGCGAACTTATAGAACTTTGCACTTTTAAGTGCGATAATTTTCGATAAGAAGTAAAAAAGATTTGGAAAGCACTATTTCTCAACCCGTTGAAAATGCAGACTTTTATCGACCAATGGCATTTTGTACAGATAAAACGGATAGTACATCGGCTGAATGGTTACCGCTCCCTCCTGCTCTTCTTCCCACACGTCAATAGCAATCCATAATTCTGTTTCGGTTTGCCTTAATCGGGACAGGGCGACCTCTTTTTTGCCCTGTTGTTCGCCCAAACAGACCAAGACCAACATATCTTTGGTAAAATCAACCATGGGAACGGGCAGTCCAGGCTTACGGGTTTTATTGATCTCGCGATAGAACTTGTTCAATGTTTTAGTGTCCCGAATCTCACGTGTTTGAAAGGTATCGATGTTCGTAAAATCATCATGATCCAGCAATACCAGTCCTTCAATCACCTCACCGCTAGGAGTGTTGCTTTCTTTTTGGGCCTTGCAGGAAATCAGTCCGAGCAGCATTATGAGAAACAAGTATCTCAAAATCAAAAGGTGTTTTTAAAACGGGATTTGAAAGCCTTTTCATAAAGGTCTTCGTACAAAGGAAGAATGTGGACGATATCAAACTTGGATGCAACATTGTATGCATTTTCCTTGAATTTATCCAGAGTGGTATCGTCTTTCAAAATTTCTATGGCCTTGGCCGACATGGTATCTACATCGCCCACATTGGCCAAATAGCCCGATACCCCATCTATGTTCACCTCGGGAATACCACCCGTGTTACTGGAAATGATCGCCACTTTATTGATCATGGCTTCCAACGCGGCCAAACCAAAACTTTCCGTTTCCGAAGGCAACAGGAACAAGTCGGAAAAACAAAGGATTCGGTCAATCTCATTGCTATTGCCCAAAAACAACACCCGATCTTTTATGCCCAAGGATTCACAGAGGTCCTCGGCCTTTTCCTTTTCGGGCCCCTCGCCTACCATAATCAGTTTTGCAGGAATTTCTTGCTGTATCCGATGAAATATTTTGATGACATCCGGAATACGCTTTACCTTTCTGAAATTACTGATATGGGTGATGATGCGCTCATTGTCCTTGGCCATCATAGAGCGCTGGCAATCGGTAAATACCTTTCTATACTTGGTCGTCTCGATAAAGTTGGGAATGACCTCTATCTCTTTTTCAATATCAAAAATATTCAACGTCTCTTGCTTGAGGGCTTCCGAAACCGAGGTCACTACATCCGATTTGTTGATGCTGAAGGTAACCGCTGGTTTATAAAAGGGATGCTTGCCCACCAAGGTAATATCGGTTCCGTGCAGGGTGGTGATCATCGGAATAAAGATGCCGTACTCCTGAAGCATTTTTTTGGCCATATAGCCTGCATAGGCGTGGGGAATGGCATAATGTACATGCAATAGTTCAATATCGTACAGTTTGATGGTATCCACCAACTTGCTGGAAAGCGCCAGCTCATAAGGTTGGTAGTGGAACAAGGGATACTCGGGCACATGTACTTCATGAAAATGGATGTTGTTGCCCAAAAGTTCCAAGCGCACAGGCTGACGGTAGGTAATAAAATGTACCTCATGCCCCCGTTCCGCAAGGGCAATCCCCAATTCGGTGGCAACCACGCCACTACCTCCAAAGGTAGGGTAACACACTATCGCTATTTTCATAAGAACAAATCTACGGCAATATTCTGTACCTAGTTAATAATGGAATCATAAATGGCCTGCTGTATGCGTGTTCTCAGCCCGGATTTGATCAATAATGTATTGGTTGCGGAGGGATAGGTCCTGTTCGACAAAAAAACATAAACAATCTCTTCCTCCGGATCGGCCCAAGTATAAGTTCCTGTAAATCCGCTGTGCCCAAAACTTTTTCTGGAAACACATCCGCAGGTAGGACCTTTCTCGTCCAGTTGCGGTTTGTCAAAACCCACGCCCCTTCTCACGTTTTTATTACAGAAATAGCAGGTATTGAACCGTTTTACCGTACGGGCATTAAAAAAGCGTTCGCCCCCATAATAACCGCCCTGTAAATACATTTGCATGATTTTGGCCACCTCATTTGCCGTGCTAAAAAGTCCGGCATGACCACCAACACCGCCCTGCATGGCGGCTCCCATATCGTGAACGTAGCCTTGCACGGTCTGGTACCTGTAGTAGTCGTCCTCCTCGGAAGGAACTATCGCTTCCTTTGGAAATTTTTTCAACGGGTTGAACAAGGTTCGCTGCAATCCCAAAGGCCTGTACAAAAATTCATCGACCAGCTCGTCAATCGGTCGCTGGTAGGTTTTTTCGATGTATTCCTTAAATACGTAATACCCTACATCACTGTATCGGTATCGATTGGACTTAAGGCTTTGCCTTCCTATTTTATCGTAAATCGAATCTTTGTACGATCTAGTGAGGTATAGATGTTCCGCAACTTTATAGGGAAAAGCCTCGGAGGGATTTTCACGATAAAATTCGTTGGATGGTTTCCGGTCCTTCGTCAGTGTATCCAAATAGAAAGCGATCCAAGAAGGTAAGCGCCCATAATGGGACAGGGCCTTAAGGACCGTTACGTCCTTGAGTTCCGTATCGGCATATTCGGGCATCAAATCCTTAAAAGTGTCGTTGAGGGCAATTTTTCCTTCTTCCTCCATCTTCATGATCATGGGCAAGGTAGAAAGTATCTTGGTCAGCGAAGCCAGATCATAAATGGATTCTGAGGTAATACTATCGTTCGATTGATAGGTAGGCTTTCCAAAATTTTTGTCATAGATCACCTTTCCCCTTCTAGCGATCAAGACCTGCGCCCCAGGGAACATGAGGGAATCCAGTCCATCGTTTACGAGGGTGTCCACCTCGGCCAAAAGCTCCGAGCTCATGCCCACCCGCTCAGGAATGCTGTAGCCCAATCGTTGAATGGGCTCAACCTCCAAACCTGTGCCCACAGGAAACTCCGCATGTGCGGAAACAGGCAGTTTTCCAGATGCACCAATGGCCCCAAAAATGACCTCGGCTACTTTTTTCTGGGCGATTTCACTGTTCTGATAGCCCATCACCACCCCGTCTATCGTATCAAAGTTGAGCACATCCAAAAGGGCGTAGGGCTTGGTAAATACCGATAAAATGGTGTTGCTGGTTCGCAATCTGGAAATTTCTTCCAACCAGAACAATTCGTTTTTGGAAAATGTATGTCCCTTCCATGGACTATCGTTGCTTTTGTGAAAGCCGATAATGACCAAGTTGAATTCCTTTAATCGCTCCTTATACTCCGCAATATCCTTGGCGGCAATCAGGGTCACCTTTTGATATTTGTTCAAGGCTTCCAAAAAGGTGCTTCCTTCATCATCCCCAAAATGGACGTAGGCAATTTTTTTGTTGTCCAATTTTTTGATGGGCATCAACGAAAAATTGTTCTTCACCACCGTGATGGCAGCCTCCATAGCCTCTTCGTAAATGACATCGTTTTCGACACTATTTAGGTCTTCTACCAAATTTTCTATGGCCACAGGGCGGTAATTGTTCAATCCGGCTTTGTACTTGGCCATCAATATTTTTTTGACGGATTTTGACAGTCGCTCTTCTGTAATGATTCCATTGTTATAGGCCTCCATAAACTTTGTCTTGGCCTTGAGCACGTTCTCGGGCATCAACAACAAATCGTTTCCGGCCAAAAAGGCTTGTAGTTCCACTTCGCCTTGTGGAGCAAATTGGGAAACAGCCTTCATATTGAGCGCATCGGTGATCACCAAGCCTTCAAAACCCATCCGATTCTGCAACACATCCGTAACAATAGCTATGGACAAGGTAGAGGGATGCCCCTCACGTGATTCCAGTGCCGGTACATCCAAATGGGCCACCATTATGGAGCTTAATCCTGCTTCCATAGTTTTTTTGAAGGGATACAGTTCCAAAGTGTCCAACCGTTCCACCGAAGAGGTGATGATGGGCAATGATTTATGGGAATCGGTAGCCGTATCACCATGTCCCGGAAAATGCTTTCCACTGGTCAAAACCCCAGCTCTCTCCATCCCCCGCACAAAAGCACGTCCCTTTTGGGCCACATTTTTGGGGTCTTCGCCAAAAGAGCGGTTGCCAATGATGGGATTCTGCGGATTGTTGTTCACGTCCAAATCGGGTGCGAAATTGATATGTACCCCAAGCCGTTTGGCATGCTTTCCGATTTGATACCCCACTTTTTCAACAAGGGTGCTATCCTGAATAGCCCCTAAGGTCATGTTCCACGGAAAGGCATAGGTAGAGTCCAACCGCATGGCCATACCCCATTCCGCATCCGAACCAATCAATAATGGAACTTTGGCAACGGATTGGTAGGCATTGGTCAATTCAGCCTGCTGTACAGGTCCTCCGACCGAAAAGATGACACCCCCAAGATCCTGTTCCTTGACTAGGTTTTTCACCCTGTCGGTAGCCGATTTTCCTTGATTGGAAGCCACGCTAACCATAAAGAGCTGCCCTACCCGTTCTTCCAAGGTCATTTTTTGATATTGACTTTCGACCCATGCCATTTGTGCCACGGAATCTTTGACCATCAAGGGATTGGACTGCCCAAGGGCTTGCAAGCAAAAAAGTAATAAAAGGAAAATATTGAGGTTTATCCGCATAAATATCTTGTCTAAAACCTGAACTTATTGCTGATAAAAATATTGCATTTCATCGAGGAATGCACACAAATTAAGATAATTTAAAAGTAGCCTACACAAATCGGGAATGCCAGCTTTCACTCGCTGGGACTTCCCAGTTTTCGAGATATTCCTGCTTCGTGGCCACCAGATTGTTGAACACAATGGTATTGGCGGAAACCGATCTGGCCTTCGCCAGTTTTTTAAAATCCTTAAGGGGTTTGTAGGCGATAAATTCCCCTTGTTTAAAGGAGACATTCATCCGGTCCAAGAGCTCTACTTGGTATTTTTTTTCAAGACTTTGGATGTAGTGAACGGAGGCATCAATGGAACAGCCGGAAGCACTAACATTTGTTTGGTCCAGACCGATAACGATAAATCTTTTGTACCGGATTTCAAAACCTGCATGCAAGTGACTACCGTGGGCCGTCCATTCCGTTAGAAATTCGGTGAGACTCTGCTCCAATTCCTGCAATTCCTCCTCGGTAAAACTTCTGTTAGCCTGATAAATCCAGATGCGGGCATTATCTGGCAATTCATTAAAATCTACTAGCATATCTTCTATCTGATAGGTCTTTCCTTTTTGACCCGATTCATTCCTTCTATTTCTTACAATCCTTGTGAATTCGCCAATACCTCGGCAACGTCCAAAACGGTAACGCTGTCCTCCTTTTCGTGGGCTTTGATACCGTCCGTCATCATGGTATTGCAGTACGGGCATCCTGTTGCGATGATCTGTGCCTTGGTTTCCAGGGCATCCTTGGTCCGCATCACATTGATGTCCATATCGCCTTTTTCGGGCTCTTTGAACATTTGCGCTCCCCCTGCACCACAACATAGGGCCGTTTTTTTGAATCGTTTCATCTCCACTACATCGGCTTTGGTCTTGGTGAGCAGTTCGCGTGGCGCATCAAAAACGGAATTGGCACGCCCCAAATAGCAGGGGTCGTGAAAAGTGATGCGTTTTCCTTTGTAGCCATCACCATCCATTGTCAAACGTCCGTTATCGATAAGCTCTTTCAAGTATTGGGTGTGGTGCAGCACCTCGTAGTTCCCTCCCAGTTCCGGGTATTCATTTTTAATGGTATTGAAGGAATGTGGGTCACAGGTAACGATACGCTTGATTTCGTAACCGTTCAAAAGCTCGATGTTCATCATGGCCTGCATTTGGAATAAAAATTCATTGCCAGCACGTTTGGCCACATCGCCTGTGGAACTCTCTTCCGTTCCCAATACGGCAAAATCAACATTGGCCTTGTTCAATAATTTCACAAAGGCACGGGTAATCTTTTTGGCGCGGTCGTCGTAACTTCCAGCAGAGCCGACCCAAAACAATATTTCGGGCTGTTTGCCTTCTGCCATAAACTCCTGCATGGTCTTTACCTTCAATTGCTCGCTCATAGTGCTTTTTTTATTCGTTTACCCAATTCAACCGGTCCATTTGATTGTAGGGCCAAGGGGCTCCATTGTTCTCGATATTGGACATCATATTGTTCAGTTCCATTGGGGCTGCGGACTGCTCCATTACCAAATACCTTCGCATTTCCACAATTATGGATAAGGGGTCTATACTCACTGGACATGCTTCCACGCAAGCGTTGCAGGTGGTGCAGGCCCAAAGTTCCTCTCGGGTAATGTAATCGTCCAACAACTGTTTGCCATCGGGAACAAACTCGCCTTTATTGGCGTCCATATTCTTGCCCACCTCCTCCAAACGGTCGCGGGTATCCATCATGATTTTACGGGGCGACAGCTTTTTACCGGTCTGATTGGCCGGGCATTCGGAAGTACATCGACCACATTCAGTGCAGGTATATGCATTGAGCAATTGCACCCAATTCAGATCCATCACATCGGAAGCCCCAAATTTTTCCGGTTCCTCTGTAGTGTCCTCTTCCGCAGGAGCCGCAAAGGGGTCCGCATCGGGGTCCATCATCAATTTTACTTCCTTGGTAACGGATGCCAGGTTATTGAACTGTCCCTGTGGCTTGACCCTTCCATAATAGGTGTTGGGAAATGCCAAAAGGATATGTAAATGCTTTGAGTAATAGAGGTAATTCAAAAATGCCAAGATGCCCAAAATATGTAGCCACCATGCCGTTCTTTCCACCAAAATCAAAGAGGATTCCGAAAGTCCTTCCAGTAGCGGCAGCAAAAATTGGCTTACCGGGAAAGCTCCTGCCCTATTGTAGTGCTCCGCACCCATCTGCTGCAATTGAAAATCGGCAGCATTCATGGTAAGGAACAAAACCATCAGTACCAATTCGATATACAGAATCAAGTTCCCATCGGTTTTGGGCCATCCTTTCATTTCAGGTTTGATGAAACGTTGGATTCGGATAATATTCCGTCGCACCCAAAAAACGATAACGGCCACGATTACCAGTAGTGCCAATATTTCAAAGGAAGCTATCAAGAAGTTGTACACAGAACCCAAGGGAGAGAACAGTCGATGTGTTCCCAAAAGTCCATCGAGGATAATTTCGAGCACCTCTATATTGATGATAATAAAGCCCACATAAACAATAACGTGCATGATACCAGCAATCGGCCTAACGACCATCTTGGTCTGCCCTAGGGCGATTCTTGCCATGTTTTTCCAGCGTTGTGCTTTATTGTCGCTTACATCGACATCCTTGCCCAGTTTAATGTTCCGGGTCAATTTTTTGACATTTCGAACAAAAAAACCAATGCCCGCGATCAGGGCCAGGGCAAATAAAATATTGGGCACGTATTCCATTAGTTATTTTCTTTTGGTTCGTTTGGATTCTCTTGTTCTGCGGGATCATCCGCCGGTAGTGTGTACTCTTTTTGCTTTTTGCCGAAAACAGAAACATTGACGTAACGTTTCGGGTTCAGTCTAAAGTCTTGTAAAAGCAAGTCCAATTCCCTAGAGGCTTCGGCTAGATTGTTGTACAGTGCATCATCCTTGTGCAATTTCCCCAAGGAGCCTTCACCTTCCTCTATTTTGGCCAAAATACCGTTCAGCTTGCTCACCGTGCCTTGAAACTCGGCCAAAGTTTTCCCTAAATCAGCACTAACGAGTGAATCGGAAAGTTTGGAGAAATTGGAGGTGATATGGTTTACGTTCTTCAAAGAACTGTCCAACTGGGTTTTGTTGTTTTCGAGCAGCACATTTAGATTATCGGCACTGGCCTTAAAGGAACCCACCAATTGGTTCATGGAAACTATGGCCTCTTGAAGCTGTTTTTTGGTAGGGTCATCCAATATTTGGTTTACGTTCATCAGCAATGAATCGGCATTGGAGACCGCACCTTCCACTTTCATTTGAAGCGGTGTCAGTTTTTGCTGTACCAATTCGGTAAGACCCGGTTTTATTTTTGATGGTAAGGTATCTCCCGATTGGGCTTTTGGGCCATCATCGAACACGGGAACAATCTGAAGGCCCTTTCCACCGATGATACCAGTATCAAACAGCTCAGCTATGCTGCTTTTGGAAAACTCGAACTTATTGGTTACCGTTAAGGTCACCAATAATTTTCCCGAGCTGTCCTTAAAACGGATGTCGGTCACATTGCCCACATTGAAACCATTGATAGATACTTGAGTGCCGGGCTGTAAACCACCTACATCATCGTAAACGGCATAAAACGTTTTATTGTTCTCAAAGAGTGGAGAGGATTTCAAGTAGCTAAGCCCAAACAAGAAGGCTACGATTCCAGCGACTACGATAATCCCAGTTTTGATTTCCCTGGATAGTTTCAAAAGATTCGGTTTATGATTTAAACAAAATTAGGAATAATTTTCTCAAGAGACCATTTGAAGCATCGCTACTTCAATGCGGCTGAAACTGGCACCCTTGCCCCATTCTTGTATGCCACGATGTATGATGTGGTATACCCTTTGGCATCGGCGTTTTTCTTCAACTGCTTGGCTTCTTCGTAGGTACTGGCATTACCGTACATATATCGATACATATTCTTATAAGGTTCTTTGGACAACTGGTCCAGACCGTTAAAGTTCTTGGCGTCCAACGGTATGGTTTTTCCACTGGCCATCAACTGGACCTTAAAGATTACCCCTGTACTTTCTGTGGGTGCTTTGGTCTGTGGTTCCGTCTGTTTTGTTTTTTCTTCCGGTTGCTTTTCGGCAACAGTAGTAGGTTGTTCCGTTTTCTCCTTGGGAATATCCACCGCTACCGGGGTATCCTCCACCTTTGGATTCGCGGCTACTGGCGTCACCGCATAGCCCATTTCTTCTTTGTAGGCCAAGACCGCACTTGCAATCGCCGTTCCCATCTCGCTCTGCCCCTTTTTGGAGTTAAGGTAACTTCCTTCGTTTTTATTGGATAAAAAGCCTACCTCTACCAATACACTGGGCATAAAGGTCTGGTGCAGTACAATAAAACCGGCCTGCTTTACTTTTCTGTCCTTACGCTTGAGCTTTACGGTAAAATTATCCTGAAGCTTTTTTCCCAACAGAATGCTCTGGTCCAAAAATTCCTCCTGCATAATGGTCAATCCAATCACGGATTCGGGGGAATTGATATCGTACTCCGCATATCGCTGCTCATAATCGTCCTCCAAGTAGATTACGGAGTTTTCCTTTTTGGCCACCTCAAAATTTTGTCGATTGGCATGCAACCCCAGCACATAGGTTTCCGCCCCGTAGGCATCCGAGTTATGGGCATTGCAATGGACGGATACAAATAAATCGGCATTCGCCTGATTGGCAATTTCGCCCCGTTCGAACAAATCGACAAAAGTATCGTCATCCCTCGTATAAATGACTTTTATATCTGGGTGTTTTTTTAGCTCCTCCCCAATTTTCAAAACAATGGCCAGGGCAATTTCCTTTTCCAAGTAGCCGTTCCCAATGTTTCCAGGGTCGTGTCCGCCGTGACCAGCGTCCAAGACCACAATAAATTTATCTTTGGGCCTTACCTCGGTATCATTTTTGTGAAAAGAGGTCAAAGGAAAGACCAGCAAAAGAACTACTAAAAATGTCAACCGACTTTTATTCATAAGAACTATGTAATTATAGTGTTCGCTATTGGTTAAAAATATCGTAATCACCAATAAGTAGAACAAAAAATATATGTAAGTTTGACCCCAAAACTGAGCCGACCTGTACAAAAATAGGATTTATCACGTTGCAACCAAATAAACATTTTTTACTTTTCCTATTTGTTCTTCTTTGTGGTATCGCTACCTTAAGTGCTCAGGAGGACCCTATTACGCCCTTGCCAATCAAGGCTGTGAAGGATACCATTTTCGCTCCTTTGTTGCCTCCGAACATCCTAAACGATTCCATTAGAACCGACACCACAAGTACAGATACCGTGCCAAAAAAACAGCCTTTGTTGTTGGACAAAATCAAATATAAGGCCAAGGATTATGTCAAGCTCAGCCAAAAGGACAACAAAATTTACTTGTACGACGAAGCGGAAATCTACTATCAGGATACGGAACTGAAGGCTGGCGTTATCGTTATGGATTATGTAAAAAATGAAGTCTATGCGGGCCGTATGAAGGATTCCTTGGGCAACTATTCCCAACTTCCCTTTTTTAAGCAGGGCGACAATGAGGTGCGACCGGATTCCATCCGTTTTAATTTTGACACCCAAAAAGCACTGATATGGAACTCGAGGACGGAGCAACAAGCCGGATTGGGGCAACTGGGGAGCGACGCCATGAAGGTGTATGCCGAAAAGACCAAAAAAGAGAACGACTCGGTCTACTTTTTGAACGAGGGTAAACTGACCACCTCCAACGATACGGTGAACCCCGATTACTACATCCGTGTGCGAAAGGCCAAATTTGTACCCAAAAAGAAAATCATTGCCGGGTACAGCAATATGTACATTGTAGACGTACCCACGCCCATTGCCATGCCATTTGCCTATTTCCCGTTGACCACGGGCAGGGTGGCCGGTATCCTGTTCCCTACCTTTGGTAACGATCCCAGAAGGGGGTATTTTATTCAGAACGGAGGGTACTATCTTCCTATCAGCGATTATGTAGATCTCAGTATTACGGGGGATTACTATACCAACGGGAGTTACGGGTTTCAGGGAAGGTCCGTTTACACCAAACGTTACAAATACAGCGGCAATATCAATATCAGTTATGAAAATTTGGTGACCAGCCAAAGAGGTTTTGATGATTACAGTCGAACGAGCAACTATAACATTCGTATTTCGCATTCGCAGGATACCAAGGCAAGTCCCAATTCCCGCTTTTCTGCCTCGGTGAATCTGGGCTCTAGTCAGTTCTTTACCAACTCCTTGAACCAGGTAAACCGGAACAATACACAGACCAACACCTTCGCCTCCTCCATAAGTTATTCCAAGACGTTTCCCGAATACCCTTCGGTAAATACCAGTATAACGCTCAGTCACACGCAAAACTCACGTACGCAGACCATCAACATGTCCTTGCCCACATTCCAAGCAAGCATGGAGCGTATTTTCCCTTTTGCCAAACGTGATGAACCCAAAAAGGGTGTTTTCCAAAATATCAACTTTCAGTACGATGTAAACGCCCAAAATAGCATCACCACCACGGAAGAGGAATTTTTTAAAAGCGGTATGTTCGATGATGCGCGAGTGGGTGCCCGACACCGAATCCCCATAGCGACCAACTTTAAATTGGCCAAATACCTCAGCGTTAGTTTAAGCGGAAACTATGAAGATGTGTGGGCCCTGGAAACCATCCGACGTGAGTTTGATGAAGAATCCGGACTTGTGGTTACCGATACCATTCCGGGTTTCGACCGATTCAACCGTTATAGTTTGGGTACCAGTATCGGTACTACCTTATATGGAACTTGGAATTTTGGCGAAGATAAAAAAGTGCAGGCCTTGCGGCACGTAATGCGCCCTTCCATCAGCTATGGGTACACGCCTTCCTTTGAACAATTTTATGAATCCTACACCAATGGAGAAGGTGAAGAGGTACAATACACTCCATTTGAAACCAGTCTTTATGGTCGACCATCATTGAACAGGGGTAGTTCCATTAGCTTTTCGCTACAGAACTCGCTCGAAGCTAAGGTTCGGGACAAGGATTCCACGGCAACGGAGCCCAGAAAGGTGAAGATTTTGAGCAACCTCACCTTCAATGCCAGTTATAATTTGGAAGCGGATTCCCTTAAACTAAGCCCTATCAGTATGAGCGGGGCAACGGAGATCATTAAAAACGTCCCCATCAACTTTGCCGCAACCTTTGATCCCTATGCCATTGACAATAACGGTAGACGCATCAATACCTTGAACATCAATAATGGAGGGGGTATTGCACGTTTGACCAGTGCACGAATCAATACCAGTTTCTCCTTGAACAGCGAAATGTTCCAGAAAGGTGGCGTTAAGGAAAAGAGTGATGAGGAAAAACAGTCGGACTTTAGTGAAAACCCGTTTGCCATTGACGATGTTCGTGGAGAACAATCCCAATTCAATCGTGGAAGAGGCAATAGGGGCAACGACCCCAACCAAGAGCAGCCTTTGTACAATAACAAATTACCGTGGGATGCGCGCTTTACCTATGTGGCCTCCTACAACAACAATAACCGCCAGAACGAAATTACCAACCACTCCATCATGTTCTCCGGGAATATTTCACTTACCCCAAAATGGGAAGTCGGGTTCAATTCTGGTTATGATCTGAAGAACAAAGGATTCGCCGATACCCGTTTCGCTTTTAAAAGGGATTTGGGCAGTTTTAACCTTAGTTTCGACTGGACTCCGTTTGGGAGGTTTGAGCGATGGTATTTCTTTATTGGTATAAAGAGTTCCCTGTTGAAAGACATCAAGTGGGAAAACAGAAGTCAGCCTTGATCGTACCACTTTATTTTTTACCTTCACTGGCATAAATTCCAATGCATGAAAAAAATCATACAGACCACAAAAGCACCGGCTCCCATCGGGCCGTACAACCAAGCCGTACTCATAAAGGATACACTTTACATTTCCGGTCAAATTCCGATTGACCCGGCTACGGGCGAGTTGGTAGAGGGGGACATCCAAAAGGAGACGCGCCAATCCATGGAAAACCTAAAAGCGATACTCGAGGAAGCTGGAATGACTTTTGAGCATGTGATCAAATCCTCGATTTTTATCAAGGATATGAACCAGTTTGCACAAATCAATGAGGTATACGGAAGCTATTTTGACGAAGCCACTGCTCCCGCAAGGGAAACTGTGGAAGTTGCCAATCTTCCGAAATTCGTGAATGTGGAGATATCGATGATTGCCGTTAAATAGTCTCTCTGTGGAATTCCACCAGACCTTCAATGGGTCTGCGGCGGATTACCCCCAAAATCAAATCATTGCGCTCAATACAAGCCGTTAACTCGTCACGCAAAAAGTGGGCAATGCTTCCTACGAAGCTTACAGGCACTTTGGTGGCCAGTTCGTATTGCATAATGTAGTTGTTCACGAACTGCTGCAATCCTTTTTCGATGACGCCTTTGCAATAGGGATGCTCCTTGTTTTCAATAATGAAACGGGCAAAAGTGGCCAAATAGGTATTAGGGTTGGGCTGTTTGTAAAGGTGTTCCTTGATGACATCTGCATCCAAGTCGTATTCCTTGGCAAATTTCATCCCAAGGTCCTGGGGCATTTTATGGAAATAATAATCCCGGATCAATTTTCGTCCAAAGAAGTTACCGCTACCATCATCCATCAAAATATACCCCAATGAGGTAACTTTTTGGATGAGTTGATGACCATCGTAGTAACTGCAATTGGAACCTGTTCCCAAAATGCAAACGATGCCCTGCCTCCCAATCTTGGTGGTGGAATAAATGGCCGCATAGGTGTCTTCCCTAACCTCAGCTTTGGCATTGGGAAAGAAATCCTTAAAAATGGCCTTCAAAAAATTCTTCATCCTATCGGTACCGCATCCAGCACCATAGAAATACAACTGACGTACTTTTTCCTTGTTCTTGGAAAGCTCAAAATTATTCGCCAACCTATCCTCGATGACCTCTTTGGTCAGCACTTCTGGGCTAAGGCCCAAAGTTTGGGTCACAAATAACTGCTCCCCTTTTTCGTCGAGGGCAATCCAATCCGATTTGGTGGCACCACTATCCACAATCAAAATCATACGTCGAGATTTTTATAGTAAAATCCTGAAGAGGAGGGTATCCTCTTCAGGACAAAATGATAATACTTAAGGTAATTTATTAAAGACTTGCTGCGTGCAAGGCCAAGTCGACCAATTTATTGGAGTAACCAGTTTCGTTATCGTACCAAGAAACCACTTTGAAGAACTTGGAGTTCAATTCGATTCCAGCATCTGCATCAAAAATGGAAGTTCTCACATCGCCCACAAAATCTTGGGACACCACCAACTCATCGGTGTAGCCCAAAATTCCGGACAATTCTCCTTCGGCAGCCGTTTTCATCGCCTTTTTGATTTCCTCATAAGAAGTTTCCTTCGCCAAACGCACGGTCAAATCCACCACAGATACATCGGCAGTAGGTACTCTAAATGCCATACCCGTCAATTTGCCTTCCAACGATGGAATTACCTTTGTTACTGCCTTGGCAGCTCCAGTAGCAGCAGGGATAATGTTCAAAAGGGCACTTCTACCTCCTCTATAATCCTTTTTGGAAGGACCATCCACAGTCAACTGGGTAGCTGTTGTGGCGTGAACTGTTGTCATCAAACCTTCATCGATACCAAAGGCATCATCCAATACCTTGGCGATAGGTGCCAAACAGTTGGTGGTACAAGAAGCGTTGGAGATAATGGTATCCGTAGCTTTAACATCTTTGTGGTTTACTCCCATTACAAACATGGGCGCATCCTTGGACGGAGCAGAGATCACTACTTTTTTGGCACCTCCATCGATGTGGCTTTGCGCCATATCCAAAGTGGTGAAAATACCTGTACATTCCGCTACGATTTCCGCACCGGCTTCGTCCCATTTCAAGTTTTTGGGGTCGCGCTCGGCAGTTACCCTGATTTTTTTTCCGTTTACGATCAAGTTACCATCCTTCACTTCGATGGTACCATCGAATCTTCCGTGTACCGAATCATATTCCAAAAGATATGCAAGGTGTTCTACGTCCAACAAGTCGTTGATGGCAACAACATCCACGTTGTCCCTGTTCACGGTGGCCCTAAAGACCAACCTTCCAATTCTACCGAATCCGTTAATTCCTATTTTCAAATTTGACATGTTTACTTTTTTAGTGTTTACATTAAGTTGTCATTATATCGGAAACTCTGATGAGTTCTTCGTCAATTTCTGTGTGTGCCTTGATGGCTTCGGCCAAGGGTGTCAGCACCAATTTGGTATCCCTGATACCGACCATAAGGTTTGATTTTCCTTCCAAGAGACTTTCCACGGCCTTTACGCCCATTCTACTGGCCAATACCCTATCGAAACAGGTTGGGTTCCCACCACGTTGCATGTGCCCCAGCACGGATACCCTTACATCATAAATCGGTAAGTGCTGCTCCACATATTCCTTTAGTTCAAAGACATTTTTACCAATCTTATCCCCTTCGGCAACAATTACGATACTGGACGATTTTCCCGAAGCTTTGCTTCGTTTTAAGGAATCCAAAAGTCGCTCCAGACCTAAGTTTTGCTCCGGTATCAATATTTCCTCGGCACCGGCCCCTACTCCTGCATTAAGTGCGATATGGCCCACATCCCTTCCCATGACCTCAACAAAAAAGAGGCGGTTGTGGGAACTGGCCGTATCACGTATTTTATCGATGGCATCCACCACCGTGTTGATGGCGGTATCGAAACCAATGGTAAAGGACGACCCCAGAATATCATTGTCGATGGTTCCGGGAATTCCTATCACTGGAAAATTATATTCCTCTGTAAACAGCAGGGCCCCCGTGAAACTTCCATTTCCTCCGATTACCACAAAGGCTTGGATGCCTTCCTTGGTCAATTGGTCGTAAGCCTTCTTTCTTCCTTCCTTCGTTCTAAATTCGTCGCAACGGGCAGACTTTAGAATGGTACCTCCCTTATTAATAATGTTGTTCACACTACGGGCATCCAAGGTCTTAAAATCACCTTCAATCATTCCTTGGTAACCTCTGTAAATCCCCACACATTCAATGTTCAAATATGCACAGGTACGGACAACGGAACGAATGGCGGCATTCATTCCAGGAGAGTCTCCGCCAGACGTAAAAACGCCTATTTTTTTAATTTCTGAAGCCATTCAAATTTTTAAGAGGTCAAAGCTAGGAAACTTTATCCAAATTTGGAATGTCTTGATAATTTATTTGATTTGAAAGACTTTCTCAAACGTTTTCGTAAAAAATTAATACAAAAACATTTAAAAATATAAAATTAATGGATGGAATTGGGAAGGTTGACGGGCTTTTCGGAAAAACGAATCAAACTATCCTTTCCCATCACCTGTTCTGGGGGATTCAAGGCTTCTGGAAGATCTTTTTCTTCGGATGGATTTTCCCTTTTGTTGAACACCTTTTGCATAAGCTCCCTAAAACTGTCAAAATCTACCTGATAGGACAAACCTACGCCCTGGGTGTACCCTTGCCGTTCCGCCAAGAACTGCTGTATTTGGTTCTCTCTGTTGAAGATTTTCGCACTCAGTGTTCCTTCATCGTTCAGCAATATCTGGACTTCCACATCACCGGCGACCACGGTTTCCGACACACCTCCTACCGGCACCCCTACCCTTCCGTTGACCAAGATACGGTCCGAAAGCTGGGTAGACACGGTCACCCCTATCCTATCTTCTGTGGCAATATCGGCATTGGGATCGTTATAGCCCTGCTCATACGAAACCCCAAAGTTGAGCTTGTCGTTGTTGCCCGCCAAAATCTGATTGAAAAGTCCAGAAGCGGTTTGTATCAGGTTTCCGGTTACGGCCTGTTGGTTGATTCCCCCGGATTGTGGATTTACGAAAGTACCCTGTGCCAATAGGAAGAAAGCATTACGTTCCAAGATAGTGGGATCTTGCAATCTGTATTCCAATTCGGACTGTACCACCGAATTGGTCCCCGGAAATTCTATCCCAAAATTGATATTGGGACTTTCCAATTCACCATCCAACCGTACGACCACCTCTGTGGGAATCCTACCCGTGAAACCTGCGTTGTCCAAAAGGGGAGCCGGATTGGCATTGAGGGAATACACTGCTTCCAGATTCAACTGAGCCGCCAAAGGGTCTTGCTCCCACAAGATACTGCCACCAGGACGCACCTTGAACTTTTTATCGATGACCCCACCGTATTTAAAATTGTATTCCCCGGACACCACAACAAAATCACCGTACATATTGAATTTACCATTGGTGTTGATCTCGATCAACAAAATACCTTCCCCGGTGCCCTTTAGGGAACTCCCTGTGGTTTGATCTACCACAATCTCCACTTCGGCCTCTGGGGTAACGGCAAGATCAAACGCCATTTCGAGTCCTTGGTATTCTTCCAAGACCCTTTCCTCCTCAAATGAACTGTTCTCCCCTTTTTCCAAAAAATTGATGAAGGAGTAGTCTCCAACGCTGGTCACATCGCTCAAAGGAATTTTAAGCGAGGTTCCGGCGGCCGTAGTAGCATCCACCGAAATGGTCATAGCGTCCACAGGACCATAAATACTTCCACTACCATTAATAAACCCTGTGCCGTAATACAAGGATTCTTCATCGTACTCGGTATTTAAGATCATAAAGCGATTATTGTTGGTATCCACATCCAAACCGAGATACCAATCGTCAAATCCGGTATGGCTAATGGTTCCATCCAAGGTAGCAGTAGTCTTTTCCTTTACGTCCGAGAGTTGTACGTTTTCAAAATAAAAGGTCTGATCAAACAATCGCACTTGGGAATAGGGTGCAAAATCGTAGTCCACATTAAGGTATGGGATACCGATTCCAGCATCGTTCAATTGCAGCAGACCGTTAATGGATGGATTTTCAACATTCCCAGTGATAGTGGCATCGCCGGTCACCCTTCCCCTAATATTGGATATGATATCTTCCCCCAATGGGTTGAAAGGTTCCAATGCAAAGTCGGTAAAATTGGCCTTGAGGTCCAGCTCCTGTACATTATTGATGTTGGTTACCTTCCCGTTAACGTTCATGAGTTCTTTGCCGTTGTCGTTGAGCCACGTACTGACTCCAAATTCGGTAAGATCATTATTCCCGTAAATACCGACCTCCAGATCACCTAGGCGTATGTCGTTTACACTAAAGCTTTCAATTTTTAGGCTGGAGGTGGGCAGATAGTTGCCATCTTTTTGAAGGATATTCAGAAAGCCATCTACCTTTCCGTTCATTTTCAAACTGTCAATGGCCGGTGTAACCTTGTCCAGGGACACCAATTTAAATTGCAGGTTCAAATCCTTATAAGTGGAATCGGCAAACTCCCCCCTAAGTCGTATCTGTTCCTCATTATTGTTGTCCATCACTACGTCCTCTATCCGGATACTGTCCAAAGCACTATTAAAAATGACCTTGTTTTTACTGTTCCCATCCTTATTGAGCACCCAAGTATTGCCCTTGAAGCTGACATCCGATTTTTTGAGACCGATCACCGATCGGTTATTTTCATTAAAGGTGTGGTAGAAATTCAGGTTGTAGCTATCGTTGTATTCACTCCCACCCTTAAACTCTGTTCTAAAGAACAGGGTATCCTTCAAGGTGGTATTGATCAAGCTAAAATCCTTGATGTCGTAATACACGGTGGACATGTCCTCCACGGAGACGAAGGTATTGAACAGGGGATTCTTATTGTCGATTTTGAGCTCAATATTGTCAAAAGCGTTCCCAAAAGCCTCGATACTTGGGGATTTAAAGGTGAGCTTAAAATCGCTTTGATCGGCTTGAATAGATCCGCGAATAAACGTATTGGGGTCAAAAGTAAGCTCAGGTACGAATACGTCCACAATTTTGTTATAGATCTTAAAATTAAAATCCACATACTGACCTCCTGAGATTTTGAAAGGTTGATAATTGGTGTAGATGCTTCCGATAGAGTTCTGCACCAATTGCCCCAATTCCTTCACCTTAAAATTGCCACGCATATAGCCTGTAATAATGTCGGGGGAGTTGATCTCTATGGTACGAATGGTATCCCGGTCAAAAGTGGAGGTTACGCTGAAATCCTCAAAATAATAGGTGTCGTTTGCATTTTGATACGTGGTGTTGGTGAACTGGAGCTGACCTGCCATATCATCCAAATTGTTCCCCTCAATATCCATATCCACATGCCCTTTGAAGATGGAGATGCTGTCGTTGATGAAATTGAGCTCCTTTAAATCGGCGTAGTCCACTGCTGCCACAAAATTGAACTTGTTTTCTCGTTGCCCAAAATTTGCCAATCCTTGGAAGTCAAATCGGAAATTTTCATCATTGCACAACAGGACACCGTCAAACAGTTGGTTTCTCAAAATACCCGTGACCTTTATTTTGTTGTACTCGTAGTTATTGAACTCAAATTTGTACACATCTCCTGACACCTCGGTATTCAAACTTTCGGCAACAAACCCCTTTCCTTCCACGTTCATATCCATGGAGGCCAGTCCCAGATTATCATTGTCTATAAATTCCCCAAGATTAAAATCGATCAAGGAAATAAAACCGATGTAGGAGGCGTCCTCAATCGTCTGCACATTGGTCATCTGGAGATCTACGTAGCTACTGCCCACGGCAGTGTTCAGGTTTACGGTCACATCAATGGAGGTTTCGGTGATCTCCGTTTCACCCCTTACCGTAAATTGCCCCAGTTTTTGTACAGACTCTGGGATGTTCCTTCCCAAAATTTGTGGCAGAATGCTACGCAATTGATAATAACTTGAGGTAAGATTATCAATATCCCCGCGCAACACAAATGGGGCCTGCTCGCTAAAAATATTGTCGAACCTAAAATCGCCACGAATACCTGTGTTGTCGGTAAAAAGAAACAGATCGTCTACCTGCAATTGGTTGAGCACTCCACTGAAGTTACCGGTAAAGTTTACAATCTTATCCTGTCCAAATTCATCAAAAAAGGCATTGACCTCATTGAGTGCTACCTTGGAATCCGTAAAATTGGCGTCGATATTGACGAGGTCAACAAAGTTGGCCAAATCTTCACGATTGTAGTTGAACATCAAATTGCCCTGCAGCTCGGATTGTTCCGTATTGATAAAAAGGGAATCAAAACGCATCTGCTCCTTGGTGTACGCAAAATCAGCAGCGAAATTTTTCAAACGGATGCCCCGTTTGGCCAAAGTGGATAGGTCATTGATCTTCAGGGACACATCAGGGCCCAAAATTTGAAAATCGGACGCTGTAATCTCTATCTCGGAAAAGTTCAGCGTTTCCGGCTTCTCCAGATTTTCATCGATCAAACGGAACTTGCCATTATGGATTTGTATTTCATCCGAGGACATAAAAAAGGGCGGTGTTCCGGGGTCGCGTGGTTTTCCATCATCCAATTTATCCACAAAAACATCCAAATTGGTATCGCTTTCCCCTTCGTAAGTCTTCAAGTTGAACACCAGACCGTCCAATTCCATTTCTCCAAACTCCATTTTGTTGTTGGCCATATTTCGGAGGTTCAAAATGGAGGTAGAAACCTTGTGGATATAGATCAAGGTGTCCTTTTTGTAATCCTCCACATAAATGCCCTTTAGTCCAGCGTTGAGATTAAAGAGGGAAACACTGACCCGCTCGATCTGGATGTTGGTACCGAAGGATTCGTTCAGTGAATCCGTCGCATATTTTCCCAGTCTTGTCTGTACGGCCGGCAATGAAAGAATCAATGAAGCCAACACCAACAGCAAGACAATGGCCAAAAGGAAGCGCAACAGTATTTTTCGAAGTTTTTTGATAGGGTTTTTATGTTTTACCTTTGATGACCAATTTTTGTTCCAAAACCTGTGGAGAAATCAAAAAAATATATTCTTTCCATCGAATCATCCTGTGATGATACATCGGCTGCCGTACTTTGCAACAAAAAAGTACTCAGTAATGTAGTGGCTACACAGGAAATCCACAAGCAATATGGAGGTGTTGTCCCAGAGTTGGCTTCAAGGGCGCATCAACAAAATATCGTTCCCGTGGTCCACCAAGCCTTGGCCAAGGCAAATATCGACAAAAAACAACTATCTGCCATAGCTTTTACAAGAGGTCCGGGACTTATGGGTTCTTTATTGGTCGGAACCTCCTTTGCCAAATCCCTGGCCTTGGGTCTGGACGTCCCTTTGATCGAAGTAAACCACATGGAAGCGCATATTTTGGCACATTTTATAGACGATGGCGACCAACAAACGCCTTCGTTCCCCTTTTTGGCCATGACCATTAGCGGTGGGCACACCCAAATCGTAAAGGTCATCGACCACTTTAACATGGAGGTACTGGGAGAAACCTTGGATGATGCCGTGGGAGAGGCGTTCGACAAAAGTGCCAAATTAATGGGGCTCCCATATCCCGGTGGGCCGCTGATAGACAAATATGCGCAACTGGGCAATCCGCACGCCTTTGAGTTTCCCAAACCCAAAGTAGACGGATTGAATTTTAGCTTTAGTGGATTCAAAACAAGTATTCTCTACTTTTTACAACGGGAGACCCAAAAAGATGCTGATTTTGTTTCCAAAAATATCAACGATATCTGCGCATCGGTCCAGTATACCATTCTGGAAATTTTGATGGATAAGCTCCAAATGGCAGTGGACCAGACAGGTATACGCCAAGTGGCCATAGGAGGTGGCGTGGCGGCCAACTCTGGCATACGGCAAAGATTGAAGGATGCCGAAGAAAAGTTGGGATGGAGCACCTTTATCCCTAAATTTGAGTATTGCACGGACAATGCAGCCATGATCGGTATTGTAGGTTACCTTAAATATGAAAAAGGCACCTTTACCGACCAGAGCATCGCCGCGAAGGCAAGATATGCCATCGGCGGTTAATTTATAAAACCTTTGCTATGCAGCTTTTTTACAATGCCACCCTGGACAATAGTGCCAAACAGTTTACTTTTCCGCCCGATGAGAGCAAACACATTGTAAAGGTGTTACGAAAATCCGAAGGGGACGTGCTGCACATTACCAACGGAAAGGGATACTTATTTGAGGCCAAGATCTTGGATGCTGACCAAAAAAAATGCAGGGCAGAAATCATTTCACAACAAAAATCGATTCCAAAGCGGTACCATTTGCACTTGGCGGTGGCCCCAACAAAGATGAACGATCGTTACGAATGGTTCCTGGAAAAAGTGACAGAAATCGGGGTGGATGAAATCACCCCAATTATTTGCGACCATTCCGAACGCAAGACGCTCAAATTGGAACGAATGGAGCGAGTATTGCAAGCTGCCATGAAGCAGTCCTTGCAAACCGTACTGCCCAAAATAAACCCACCCATATCCTGTCGGGAGTTTTTAGAATCGAACGAAACCCTTGGTTACAGATTTATTGCCCATTGCCAAAACGGGGATAAAATGGAATTGAAACGTCGCGTTATCGCTGATAACGACCTTACCATTCTCATAGGTCCTGAAGGGGATTTCTCCAAAGGGGAAATTGATCTTTCCAAGGAAAAGGGATATATTCCAGTATCCTTGGGCAGGAACAGGTTACGGACAGAGACGGCCGCCATTGTGGCCTGTACCACCGTGGCCATCATCAACAACTAATACTTTGCACTATCCATATTACAAAGGAATACGCTATTTTTGAAGGTAAGGTCAATCACTAGTCCATGAACAAACGAACATTTTTGATATGCTTGCTCTTTTGTTGCACGCTATCCTTGGCATACACGCAACAAGTGGCCATCCTAAAATATGGTGGTGGCGGTGATTGGTATTCCAACCCTACGGCCTTGCCCAATTTGATTGCATTTTGCAACACCCATATCGATACCAAAATCGACCCAGAACCGGAAACCGTGGAGGTGGCAAGTGTCTCCATTTTCAAATACCCTTATTTGCACATGACCGGACACGGAAATGTTTTTTTCAATGATGAAGAGGTCCAAAATTTGCGTACCTACTTGCTCTCGGGCGGTTTTCTTCATATTGATGATAATTACGGCATGGAACCCTATTTGCGTCGGGAACTGGAAAAAGTGTTTCCCGAAAGGCCCTTGGAGGAACTGGGTTCGGATCACCCCATCTTCAATCAAAAGTTCAAGTTTCCCGAAGGATTGCCCAAAATCCATGAACACGATGGCAAGCGACCACAGGCCTTTGGCATTTTTGAAAAAGGAAGGCTCATATTGCTCTACACCTATGAATGTGATTTAGGGGATGGTTGGGAAGATCCCGCCGTACACAACGACCCGGAAGACATCCGAATCAAAGCGCTACAAATGGGCGCCAATATTATGGAATACGCCTTTAAAAGCTAAGCAATGAACGCAAAGATTATCGCAAACGGAATATTACGGGCAGTTGCAATCATAGTAGGCGTTGTCCTCGTAGGATGGTTTTTCTACAAAATCCAATCCGTATTGGTCTATTTGGCCATTGCAGCCGTGCTTGCGCTATTGGGCAGACCCATAGTGCTTTTCCTGCGCAGAAAACTCAAATTCCCCAACACCTTGGCGGTAGTGGTGACCATGGTATTGATGCTTTCCCTGTTCTTGGGGATACTTGCCTTATTTATTCCTTTGGTGGCCGAGCAGAGCAAAAACCTATCGCTGTTGGACATTGAGGCCCTCAAAGCAGACTTGAACACCCTCTACATCCAAACTCTAGAGTATTTTGGAGCCTCCACAGGCAGCGTAAACAACCTTTTAGACGAATCCAAAATCGAGGAAAATATGCTACAAGGACTCGATTTGGGCTTTATTCCCAATTTTTTGAATACCATCGTAAATACATTGAGCAATTTTAGTGTTGGCCTTTTCTCGGTTCTCTTCATCACCTTTTTCTTTTTGAAGGACAGCAAACTGATGCAAAATGGCATCCTGACCTTTGTGCCCAATGACAAGGAAAGTAATTTGGTCACCTCCATCGACAAAATAAACAATTTGCTTTCCCGATATTTCGCAGGCATCCTTTTACAATTGTTCATCCTCTTTGTAATCTACACGATTTCATTGTTTATCGTGGGAGTGGAAAACGCGATCGTGATCGCTTTTCTTTGCGCCCTGTTCAACATCATACCATACATCGGCCCTATCATCGGAGGGGTCACCATGATTACCCTAACCATGACCAGTTTTATCGATACGGATTTCAGTACGGTGATTTTACCCAAAGCGTTCTACATTTTTATTGGTTTGACCATTGGCCAGCTCATCGATAATTTCTTTTCACAACCCTTTATTTTTTCCAAAAGCGTAAAGTCGCACCCCTTGGAAATCTTCTTGATCATCATCATCGCGGGATTGCTTTTTGGGGTCGTGGGAATGGTGGTCGCTGTGCCGGGATATACCGCCATAAAGGTGATTTTGAAAGAGTTTTTGGCCGAAAATTCTTTTGTAAAGAAGTTGACCAAAAATTTATAGCAAAAGTTTGAATGAACTTATCTTAAATACTGGTATACAGGATTATATTGATGATAATTTGATGACTGACATCCTGACAGTTCTATTGGCAAAACCTGTTTTCGAGGGAGTTTCCCAAAAAGAATTGACCCAACAGATTGAAGCCAAAAAAAAATGCAAGGACAAACTCCCAACCTGGTTTGAAAAAAGAGGAATCTACTACCCTAACAAGCTACACATCGAACAAACAAGCTCTGAGGTTACGGCTCGATACAAATCGCAATTGGTAAGTGGAAAATCGCTCATAGACCTTACTGGAGGATTGGGGGTGGACACCTACTTTTTTGCGCAACAAATTCCTGAGGTTTTCCACTGTGAAATCAATCAAGAACTTAGCAAAATTGCTTCGCATAATTTCAAGGTTTTGGAGCAGGAACATATTGCCTGTCAACCTGAGGATGGTATTACTTTTTTGCAAAATTCAAAGCAACCATTCGACTGGATTTATGTAGACCCATCACGTAGGGACGATGCCAAAGGAAAAGTGTTTTTGTTGCAAGATTGTCATCCTGATGTTTCCAAACATTTGCCACTTTTCTTTGAAAGGGCCTCGCACCTTTTAATGAAGACATCACCCTTATTGGACATCAAACAAGCTATTGAGACCTTGGAATCCGTAAAAGAAGTCCATGTGGTCGCTGTACAGAACGAGGTAAAAGAACTGCTCTTTGTACTAGAAAAAGGATATGAGGGTCGGGTTCATATCAAGACCAGAAACATACAGCCCGATCATACCGAATCCTTCGATTTTATCTGGGAAGAAGAAGCAGTACGCACCATCGCATATGAGAAACCCTCCGCTTATCTGTACGAACCCAATGCAGCTGTTCTGAAATCAGGGGGATTCAAAAGCGTGGGCAAGGCATATGGGGTTTATAAATTGCATCCCAACTCCCATTTGTATACCTCCAAATCACTCTTGGAGTTTCCGGGAAGAAGGTTCAAAATTGAAACCGTAGTGCCTTATTCCAAAAAGGCATTGAAATCCCTTCATATCGACAAGGCCAATGTTACTACGCGAAACTTTCCACAGTCCGTGGCTGAGCTGCGAAAAAAGCACAAAATCAAGGATGGTGGGAATCGCTATATTTTTTTCACCAAAACCTTGAACGACTCATTGATCGTGGTGGATTGTACAAAAGTAGCCGATTGATTTCGCATGAAAAGCTAATTTCGGAACGGTTTCCTTGTTGGGGAAGATCAGTCTTCACACTCCCATTTAAAATTGGCCACTCTATCATTGGACGCCGCTGAGAGGTTGTAGTGCCACCATTCGGTTCTGATGGACCAAAATCCGTGGTATTCCATGGTCTCTTTTAACAATTTTCGGTTGTCTAGAATTTCTTGGGGCAAGTCCATATTATCGTGATAGGCCCGCTTTCCGAAGTAGTCAAAATCAGTACCCATGTCAAGTTCGTTGCCCTCCATGTCCACTAGGGTAATATCCACCGCACCGCCTTTATTATGGATGGAACCTTTGTCTGGATTGGCCACATACTGCGGATTGGGGACAATTTCCCACATTTTGTACTGTACCGAATTGGGACGATAGCAATCAAAGAACTTGATCTTGACCCCTTGCTCCATAAAATCGGCATTGGCCGCAATCAAAGCCTTGGCGGTCTTTACACGGGTATAACATTCGGCACAATCGTAGACTTTGGCCTTTAAAAAATTGTTTTCCGTGGCATATCGCATGTCGTAGGCAAAATCATCACTAAAATCGGCCAAGCGAACAAACGTGGTATCGGCAAGTCCTTCGAAGGTTTTTAAAACAGGTGCTTTATCTACAACCGTGTCCGCAGCAACCGAATCCAATTTGATTTCCGATGCAGTTTGAGGCTTTTCTACCTCGGTTTTGTGTTTAGACCGACAGCATACTATCAGTCCAAGTAGTAATACAACTAGGGAATATTTCATCTTTCTTAATGCTTTCGTTTTTGATTTGCAAGCCAAGTATAAAGTGAGTCCGTGGTATAGGCCCGGTCCCAAGCATTGTGTCCTACGCCTTTATATCTGGTATATCGGACGTCGTGCCCCATGTCTCGCAATTTAGCCACCATTTTATCGGACTCTTCCACATCAATCACATCGTCTTGATCGCCATGGAACACCCAAATAGGCATTTCTTGGTCTATCCAGTGTGCATAGGGCAAAGGTGTCATCCCGCACACCACGGCCATGGCGGCAAACTTATCCGGATATTGCGTAGCAAGCTCCCAAGCGGCGCTTCCTCCCCTGCTCAACCCTGATATATATATTCTGTTTTTATCGACTCGGTTCATCCCTGTAACGGAATCGAGCAATTGAATGACCGCCTCGGTATTCCACCATTTTTTGGCGTGGGAATTTTGCGGGGCCAGTATCAAAAATGGAAATTGCTTGCCTTCGGCCAGCATTTTGGGCGGACCTGTATCCTTTATTTCCTCCAGTGCCCTACCCGATTCACCACCTCCGTGAAGAAAAAGTAAGAGTCCAAAGGTTTCCTCCGAATCAAAATAATGTTCGGGATAGTACAAATAGTATTTTAAATTCTCCTTGGTTACGGTTTCCAGCTCATCGGCCACCAAATGGGATTGGGCAGCACAGGCCTGAAGCATTATCAAACCAATCAAAAGTATAAGCTTTCCCAATTTATTCCCCATTGCGTTCACAAGTTACAAAAGTTTATCGGCGATATCGCGCCAAGTATCCGCCCGCTCAAAGGTTTTGACCTCGGTATTGTGGGGCGAAGTGAACATAATGGACCGGCCATCAAAAAAGCCCAGGTTTTTGCTTCGGTCATCGATGAGCACATCGCCTTTGAGCACATGCTTATTCCCGCACAATATTCGATTTTGCCATGGGATAAAGGGGAAAAATTGGTCCAACCAATCGGATTTTTCCCGAAGCGATTGTGGAAACTCCATCGCCGCGGATGCGATGTAGACTTCGTGCTTTTTGCTCAATGCTTCCAACACGTCCTGACTGCCATCGATGACTTTCAAATTTTTGAAAAAGCCATCGCGGTGTGTATGGTCTCTCACCGATTGTTGATGCTCCTGCGGGACACATTGCCAAAACTCCCTGCCCATGCATTCTTCGGCTGTAAATTGGGCATCAAACTCTTGGTTATAAATATCGATATGGGCTTGATAGGCATCTGCGATAACCTCGTCCATATCCACAAAAATGATCATAAGCGCTCTTTTTTGGTGAAGTACGGGAAAAGTGAACAAAAATGAAAACCTTCCAGACAAATACCCATTATTCCAACTGGATGTCATCGGTGGTCAACTCCAAAAGTCCTCTATCAAACTTTGATACTAAATTTTCAGTTAAGGGGAATAACGGTTAACTTCACAGTTTTTGAACATCAACCTTTTTTACGTAAAGCTGCTAAACTATGCTGCCCCAAGGAAAGTTTCCTCCCAAAGTGTTTATCAATGGTGAAATCCATTCATCCGAAGAAGCGCGAATATCGGTATTTGACCGTGGTTTTTTGTTTGGGGATGGTATTTACGAAGTCATGGTGCAGTTGGAAAACGGCATTTTTTACAAAAAAGCACATCTCGACCGATTACAAAATAATTTAAATAAAATCCATATTGCCTTTAACGTGAAAGAAGTTGAGCGCAATCTGGAACCCTTGCTCCGGGCCTCTGGACTGGTGGATAAGTCTTGTTTGATCTACATGCAGGTAACCCGAGGTATTGCTGCCCGAAAACATGCGTATCCAAAGGAAGCATCTCCCAGTGTGATGATGTATGCACTACCCTATGCATTGCCCAAGGTCAACCCCAACAAAATGAACGCTATTTTGGTACCCGATGTCCGATGGCACCGTTGTGACATCAAATCGGTTTCGTTGTTGGGAAACATTATGGCCAATGAGGCAGCCATGAACAATGGTGTCGATGAGGCCGCCTTGGTTCGGGACGGGGTTATCACCGAAGGTTCCCATACCAATATCTTTTTCGTAAAAGACGGGACAGTGATTACCCACCCGGCCAATGAACACATCCTGAATGGTGTTACCCGAATGATTGTAATTCAACTTTGCCATGAGCTGGGAATTCCTGTGTTGGAAAGAGCCGTGAGTGAAAATGAAATTGAACAAATGGACGAAGCCTTCTTTACGGGTACCACCACACAAGTGGCTGCCATTGCAAAGCTTGGGAATCATGTGTATTTTCACGGAGAACAGGTTGGCGCAGTGACCCTTAGGTTACAGCAAGCATTTGGCAAGCTAAGATCGAAAGAGACTTCAGCTCTCACATTTGAAACTTATATCAACCCACAAACTATTTGACTATGAATAAATTACTATGTGTCCTTACCTGTGGCCTCGGCCTATTTTCCATGACCATGACGGCTCAGGAAATTGAAAAAAAATATACCAAAGAAGTAGACCGATTGGCCAAAAACAAGAAAGTGGAAGAGGCTTTTGGATATATCAAATCACAAAAGGATGCAACCACTCAGGATTTGATCACCTTAACAGAGATTTTGGCACCGCCTTTTATGGAAACAGAGCGAGGCAAAGTGTTTGCCCAGATGTTGGAGGAAGCTGGTGTGGACAGTATTTGGACAGATAAGGTGGGCAATGTCATTGGATTGCGAAAAGGCGTTTCCGGAGCATCGGGTTATATTGGGGTGGATGCGCATTTGGACGTGGTTTTCCCGGAAGGCACGGATGTGACCGTAAAAAAAGTTGGAGACACCCTTAAAGCTCCTGGAATCGGGGACGATACCCGAGGCTTGGCCATGCTGATCAGTATGCTCAAGGCCATGAACAAGGCAGAAATCAAAACCGAAAAAGATTTGCTTATTGTAGGAACCGTAGGTGAGGAAGGACTGGGAGACCTGCGTGGTATGAAGTATATGTTCAACGAATCGGGGTTGGATATCGATGCATGGATTGCCATCGATGGTGGAAGTTTAGGACGAATCAGCAATGCGGGGCTGGGCTCCAAGCGTTACAAATTAATGGTCAAGGGGCCAGGAGGTCATTCTTGGGGTGCTTTTGGCTTAGCCAATCCGCATCACGCCCTGGGCAAGGCTATCGATATTTTTTCCAAAGCTGCATGGGAATACACCTCCACGCATAGCCCCAAAACCAGTTTTAACGTGGGCCGGATTGGGGGCGGAACTTCAGTGAATTCCATTCCCTTTGAGTCGTGGATGGAAGTTGACATGCGGGCCATTGACCCAAAGAACCTCGACGAAATCGAGATTGTTTTTAAGGAATCCGTAGCAAAGGCCATAAAAGAATACAACGCAAGCGGTATTCGTGGCGAAGTTACGTATGAACTCATTAAAATTGGAGATAGACCCTCTGGTGAGTTACCGGCAACGCTTCCGTTGATACAACGAGCCATGGCAGCAACCCAACATTTTGGTGTAAAACCCAGTTTGGGACGTGGTTCCACAAACATCAATATTCCAGTAGCCAAGGACATTCCCGCGATTTGTATAGGACGTGGTGGCCAAGGAGGCGGTGCGCATTCCCTGCATGAGTGGTTTTTGAACGATGAGCCGGGCGACGAATCCATTCAATTGGCTTTATTAATCACGCTCTCACAAGCAGGACTCGCCAAGTAAACCCATAAAAAAAGGTTTGTTCTAAGGGAGAACAAACCTTTTTTTTAATCTAAAATCAAGTTTTCTTATCTCTTTGGCCTAGCCAAACATTAGTCGGTTTTGGTAAACACCAATGCCCTTCCCCTATTTTGTGTGACGACGATATAAGGGTTTCCTCCATTTGCATTTGCTACCTGTACCATGTCCTTTGCATCCCCGGTCACCTTAAAGCCGCTTTCTTCCGCATTTTTAAAAGTGAAACCGCCTTGGTCATCCGCCTGCAATATTCCACCATTGAAGGCATCATACCGTCCAATGAAGGCTTCATTGCCAAAGTCGTTTCCGATCATCAGTACATCTGCCACTGCATTATCCGAGCTGGTGGTTATCATACATTTGATAGGCGCCGACTGCGTTTGCCATGGCAATTTGCCCATGGTAAATTGGCCGTTGCCATCATTTTCGAAGTATGTGGTTTCATCGTGATTCGCCACCAACTCATCGGCACCTTCCAATTCTTCGGGTGTAAACAGTTCGCTTTTGGTGGTAGTGGCGAACTCCCTGTAATAATTGAACTTTTTTCGGAACATGGGGCTCTGGCTCATTAAATCGCCCCAAAAATTAACGGGATACGGCTTGAATCCTGTATCGTCAAAATCGCTTTTAAAATAAGCAAACATGACTGGGTCCACGGCACCGTTGTTATCAAAATCCTTGGCCAACATGGTCACTGGCCGTTCCTGCGAGGGTTGATACAAATTGTTCTTGCCCAAGTTTCCTGCAATTAAATCCACGTCGCCATCATTATCAAAGTCTTGCGCCAATACACACTCCCACCACCCCGAAAATTGTTGCATTCCGGTTTGTTGCATTTTCTCGAAAGTTTTGCCTTGATTTACAAATACGGTCACCGGCATAAACTCGCCGACCAAGACTAAATCCTTTCGATTGTCATTATTGATATCGGTCCATTTGGCATCGGTAATCATACCGGGCTTGCGCAGGTCTTTGTTGTAGGTTTCGGTAACATCCACCAGTTTGCCTTTCTCGTTTTTCAACAAATAGCATTGGTCGGACTTCGGGTATTGCGCAAAGGGTGTGCGGGCACCCACAAAAAGATCTACATAACCATCGTCATCAAAATCCTCCGCTTCCACCACGGAGCCACTGGACTTTATTTCGGGTATCTGATCTGATGCCTTTTCAAAATTTCCGTTCCCGTTGTTGATCATCAGGTAATCTTGGTAATAGGGGGAGTCCATATCGAACTCATTGCTCCCTGAAACCATGTAGATATCCAAATCTCCATCATTTTCCAAATCAAACAGGGTGATACTGGTTTCCTCATATTTTTTGCTCTCATCGTCTTGGAACAGTTCACTTGCCGTAAAATGACCTTGGGCATCCTGTAGATAGATCATGGGCGAATGCCCGGAGGAACTTCCAATAATGAAGTCCTCGAAGCCATCGCCGTTGATATCCCCTTTTGCCAAGCGTGGGCCGTTTTGCGTTAATTTATGCGGAAGCGTGGGCTGAAGATAGAAATCGGCCTTATCGGTTTCCTCATGTACATAATCCACCCCAATCTGCCCTGAGACTTCCTTGTACACTGGATGGGTTGATTTGGGAGCCAAGGGAAAAGCAAGTTGTTGCCCGTTCAGGTCTTTGGCCTGTTGATAATCCACCTCTAGTTTTTGATTGGCTGCAACATCCTTGATAATCTGATGCTTTCCGTCGGGCCAAACGACCTCTACCGACTGTATATCCGTTTTTGGTCCCAATCCAAAATGTGCCAAGCTGTGTACCGTTGACAAATATCCTCTGTTGAGTTGGTGTTCATAATATTGAAAGGTTCCATCGGCAAATCGAATGGCCACCTTGGTACCCAATCCTGATTTATTGGATTTTGGACCTTTAATATCCAACTGAAGGTAATTGTTTTCCTGCGTTTTTTTGCTTTCCAGATTGTTTCGAAACAAGAAAGCCTCATCGTTAATGTTGTTCACCACATAGTCCAGGTCCCCATCAGAATCCAAATCAACAAAGGCCGCGCCGTTTGAGAACGAGGGTATACTTAGGCCCCATTCCTCGCCCACGTCCTTAAATTGGCCATTACCCTCATTTCGGTAAGCGTAATTTGGAATTTTTACCACGGGAATGGAATCCAAAATTTGGGCGGTGCTCAGATATCTTTGAACATTGAAATTGAAATCCCCAAAATCTAGGTCGGTAATATCCCTGGGAAAACCGTTGGTGATCAATACGTCTTTTTGACCGTCATTATCGGCATCCACGAAGAGAGGTGACCAGCTCCAATCGGTCTTTGCGATGCCCGCCATTAGGCCAATTTCGCTGTAGGGCATATTGGGACCTTGTCCCATTTGGAGCATATTCCGCATGTACTGATAGTCATAGCCATAACGATCGTTCATCTGGTAATCGTTGTAATTTGTGGCCTTGACGGTTGTTTTGAGGCGATAATTGGTTTCGGCCAACATATCGAGCGTGAGGATGTCGAGGTAGCCATCATTGTTGAAATCCGCCACATCGGAACCCATGGAGAATTTACTTTGGTGCTTTACGTAGTCGCTTATTTTATCGGTAAAAGTGCCATCCCCATTGTTGATATAGAGAATATCGTTGCTCAAATAGTCATTGCTTACATAAATATCCGGCCATCCATCGTAATTCAAATCAGAAATGGCCACTCCAAGACCATAGCCTTCAATGGTTATGCCGGCTTCCATGGTTACATCGGTAAAGGTATTGTCACCATTGTTGCGAAAGAGTCGATCATTGCTCAACGAGGAACCATCGGTGATTTTCTCCCGATAATTGGACGGCAATATGTGGATATCCACATTGTTGAGCACATAGAGATCCAAATAGCCATCATTATTATAATCCAAAAAAGCTGCATTCATGCTATTGGAGGTATCCGCAATGCCAAACTCCTTTGCCATTTCCTTAAAAATGGGAACACCATTGTCGTCCACCCCTTGATTCACAAAGAGTATATTGGCCTTTTCTTCGGGACTTTCGTACATGGCGGCACAGATATAGATGTCCAGAAGGTCATCATTATTGATGTCGATTACGGCGACGCCCGTTTTCCATTTATCCGCTGCTGCAACGCCAGCGGCCTCGGTAACATCGGTAAATTCAAAATTTCCTTGATTGAGGTACAATTTGTTGGGTACTTGATTGCCGGTAAAAAAGAGATCAGGCTTATCATCGTTGTTAAAATCACCAACAGCAACCCCTCCTCCATTAAAGATATACTCACTGGTGAGGATATTGAAACTGTCCGTTTCCATGATTTGATTATTGAACGTAATCCCGGAATGGTCGGATGAAATCTTGGAGAATAGAGTATCCTTCTTATCGGAGCAAGATATCACCGCAGTGGTAAGGAGTGCAGCTAAAACGATTTTTTTGAACATTGGTGTCGAGAATATTTGCAGATTGATTGAAAATAGAATGTAAAAAGAGTTTTGGTCAGCACAAAATGGTAATCGTTTATTAGTTCACTATTAATCGATTATTAACACTTGGGTGGGTCCCTAATTAAAATAGGTTGCCAAAATACATTGGCAACCTATTCACTCGAATTAAATTGAATTAAACTAACTCAGACTAATATTATTAGTATCCAGGGTTCTGTGTCAAAATTCCACCACTCAAATCAATTGAGGTCAATGGTATCGGCATCAAATCAAACTGAGGCTGATATGCATTCATTTTTGGACCAAAATTGTCAATGGTACGGGTTTCATTGGTCACATATTCTGAGATTACTTGGTCTGCTACATCCCATCTTCTTAGGTCGAACAAACGGTGTCCTTCCATACCCAACTCCACTCTTCTTTCGAAGCGAACGGCCTCACGGGCAAAGTTGGCATCTGGGAAAGAAGCATACAACCCAACCTGATAGTTGGCAGCAGGACCGCCGCCATCAACGGCTTGAACCACGGATGTATTGGCAGCTCTTTCACGAACTTGGTTTACGTAGTTCAACGCTGTGGCTAAATCTCCTGTTTCTACTGCAGCTTCGGCAGCCATCAAAAGAACATCGGCATATCGGATAATGTTATAGTTGATACCGGAATGTTGCTGACCCCATGCTCCAGCTCCTTGGTTGGTTGCCAACTCCTCGGCCTGATACACATTCTTTTTAGGCAGGTATGGTCCAGAAATATCGTTGAATCCTGCACGAATCCATTCCTTACCTACGTGTTCACCAAAACCGTTGTAGTCGATACCACGTCTTCCTACGGTGTAATCCAATCTAGGGTCAACCGGTGTGGTTGTATCTGGTTCAAAGGGCTCATCACTATTGATACCATAATCGTTTTTAAAGTCGTTATCATTAAAGGTATCAAAAAGTGGAAGTCCATTGGCATCCACTTGGAAAGCATTGGCTAAATCAATGGTTGGCTGATAAAATCCACAGCAAGAACCAAATGGTCCACCACCGGGGAAATTCAAGGTTCCTCCAATGTTCCCATTGAAGGACTGACCTGTATCTGCAGCATACTGAATCGCAAATACAGACTCAGGTCCATTTTCACCGGCAGCATTGAAATTGTCCAAATATTCGGTGTTCAATGCAAACTCCCCACTGTTGATCACAGCATTGAGCTCCGTTAAAGCATTTGCCCAATCTCCTTGATAAAGGTGGGCTTTACCCATGTAGGCACGTGCCACAAATGCCGTTGGCCTTCCTGGGTCGGGTTGCTCTGCTCTGGTAGCTGGCAGATTTTCAATGGCAAACTGAAAATCTGATTCTATTTGCTCCCAAGCTGGACCACTATTAGGCTGGTTGAATTCCAACGTTTCATAGTTTTCCACACTTACTATGGAAACATTACCGTACATTTTAGTCAACTCAAAATAGTAGTGACCTCTCAAGAAACGAGCTTCCGCCTCTTGTCCAGTAATCGCCGCTGCATCTGCTGGCAACAAGGCATCCCGGTCGATACCATTGATTACAGAAAGTACGGCATTGGCACGGTTTACCCCAGCGTATAGTGCTGTAAACTTGGCACGGAAGTAATCGTTGGCCGTTTGCCAGTCAAAGGTTTCAATTTGATATAACTCAATCTGGTCTCCATCGGTACTTCCCTTGTGGGCGTCATCAGAGATAACATCACACCACCAGTTATCGCCACCAACAGCAAACTGATTTCCTTTATTGTTGCTTCGCCATCCGTCCAGCATACCATAGGCACCTGTCAACAAGAGGTCTACCCCTTGTGGATTGGCCAAAGCGTCGTCACTTAAAGCCCCAATTGCGGGCGTATCTGAAAATTCATCCCCACACGAAAAGGTGACAGAGAGAATTGCCATTAAATAAATAAACTTCTTTTTCATCTTTTTACAATTTTAAATTTACTCCTAACAAAAATATCTGCGGTACAGGAAAGGTGTTCTCATCCACACCAAGGGTAAACGCTGAGTTGGCACCACTTGGGGGTAGAATTTCGGGATCGATACCGTCGTAGCCTGTAATCGTAAACAAGTTACTGGCATTCGCATAGACACGCAAACTTGCAACGCCCCACTTATCGGTCAATTGGCTTGGCAAGGTATATCCAACCACCAAGTTTTTCAATCGAACAAAAGAACCATCCTCAACGAACCATGAACTTGAATTAGTCTCTCCATTCAAGATGGTATAGCTCAATGCGGGTTGTGATCCGTTAGGATTTGTGGTCGGGTTAAAGGCATCCAAAACCCTTGTGCTCCTATTTCCGTCAGGGAACGTTGGGAAGTCGGTATAGATTTTATCAAAGTTGTAGATATCGTTACCTGCAACACCACTAAAGAATACGCTGAAATCCCAATTTTTGTAGTTGGCGCTCAAGTTAAGACCAAAGTTTACGTCTGGCGTTGGATTACCAATATAAGTACGGTCATCATCATTGATAACGCCGTCATCGTTCAAATCTACGTAACGGATTCTACCTACACCAGCTGCTGGAGAGGCAAAACCTTGATCAGGCCCTGCGGACACTTCTGCTTCACTTCGGTAAATACCGTCCGCTACACGACCGTAGAAAGAAGAAATCGGTTGTCCTTGCTCGGTTCTTGTAATCGGTCCACCCCTAAAGGATTGTCCAATAAGGAAACCATCCAAACTGGTCACCTCGTTGGAAACAGTAGACATATTAAAGTCTACGCCGAAGTTGAAGTCTCTTCCAACCGCTCCTGAATAGGAAACGTTCAAATCGATACCAGAGTTCTCCACATTACCACGGTTTACATACGGTGCACCGGCATCGATGGCTGTATCACTGATTACAGTTTCGTCAGCAACGATCAAATCCTTTGTAGTAATCTTATAGTATTCCAAGGAAAGTGCCAAGGCGTTATCAAAAAAGCCCAATTCCGCACCTACGTTAAAGGTTTCACTGGTTTCCCATTGGATGTTAGGGTTACCAACGCCTGACAAAACTGCTCCAGATCTGAGGTTGGTACCTCCATCGAAAACGTAATCGGCAACTACGTTGTTCAGGTTGTTGATGTTGATACCTGGGTTATCCACCGGTAACTCTTGGTTACCCAAAAGACCCCAAGAGGCTTTCAACTTCAATCGGTTGACCAATCCCGTGCTTGGGAAGAAGTCTTCGTTGCTCACAACCCAACCACCGCTAAATGCAGGGAAGTAACCACTCTGATTGTCTCCCAAGAATCTTGAGGAACGGTCACGTCTTAAGGTAGCACTCACCAAGTACTTGTCAGAGTACGAGTAGTTTACCGAACCAAAAACAGAGGATAGTGTGTTTACAAAATCGAAGGTATTGCCTGGGTTCACGATAGGTGATCCAGAGGCATTATCCAACAGGTAAAAGTCAGGAGTTTCAAAAAGGAATCCTGTGGCAGAAACCTGAAGGCTCTTTCCTGTATTTTCAACAGCTTCCAAACCTATCAATGCATTGATGCTATGATCGCCAAAGTTTTTGACATAGTTCAAGGTATTGGTCCATATCCAGCTTTGTGTCTGTTGGTTTCTCTCGGTCAATGTGTTGGTCGATCTTGGCTCCGCAGATTCTGGATCTAGTGCCAAGAAGTCTCTTTGGCTGAAAATGCTGATGTTTCCACCAATACTGGTCTTTAGGGTCAAGTTATCGGTGATGGCATAGCTGGCATAAACGTCACCGATCAAACGGGTTTCCCTAAAAAAGTCATCCGCATCACGTGTTAAGTTGGCCACTGGGTTAGAGGCGTTTGACAATCCATTTGGATTGGCATATGCTCCAGCAAAACGGCCCAAGTTATCACGAACTGGCACCAAAGGACTTAGTCGCAATGCCAATTGGGTTTGGTTACCACCTACGTTTTGTGAATTACTGTAAGAAGCGTTTAAGTGTTCACCAATGGTCAAGCGTTTCCCAATTTTGAATTCTGAGTTCAAACGTATTTGACCTCTTTCGAATCCGGTTTCCAACTGAATACCCTCACGGTTCAAATAACCGAAAGTGGCAGAAAACTTGGAATTTTCATTACCGTTGGAGAAGGTCGCTGAAATGTTCTGGGTGGGCGCACTTCTAAAAATCTCATCCAACCAATTGGTTCCTCCTGGTCTAACAGGGGCAACCACTTCTTCTCCAGTTCCCAAGAAACTCACGCCCAACAATTGGTTAGGCACCTGAGGTTGACCTCCGTTTGGAAAATACTGTGGGTGTCTGATCGCTGCTGGATCTGTACCATTACGAATCGCATCATTGGTCAAACTCTCAAAGATAACTTCGCCTAACTGAGATGCATTCAAAATATCCGGCAAACGATTAGCTCGTGAAAAACCTGTGGACACATCTACATTGATGGATAGTTTGTTTTGATTGTAGTTACCACTTTTTGTGGTTACAATGATAACACCATTGGAAGCCCTCGCACCATAGATAGAGGCCGCACCATCTTTCAACACGTTGATCTGTGCGATATCCTGTGGGTTAATGGTGTTCAAAATGTTGGGGTCCTGAGTTTGTGCCCCATCTATAATATATAATGGGTTGTTGTTGTTGGGCGTTCCCAAACCACGAATACGGACGATGGGCGCGGCACCTGGGTTACCGGCGTTTGTGATACTAACACCCGTTGCACGACCTTCCAAGGCCTCGGCAACGTTTACCAAAGGCTGTTTTACGGCTTCGGAAACATCTACTGATGCAACGGCACCTGTCAAATCACCACGGGTCTGCGTACCATAACCGGTCACTACCACCTCGTCCAATGCAGCGGCATCCTCTACCATGGTCACATCCACAACAGAATTCCCATTTACTGGAACTTCCAAGGTTTTAAAACCTACATAGGAAAAAACCAATGTAGCGTCAGAAGGCGCAGTAATGGTGTAATTTCCGTCGAAATCGGTCTGCGTCCCGTTGGTGGTACCCTTAACAATAACGTTGGTACCAGGTAAAGGAGCTCCCATGTCATCCACAACGGTACCCGTTATGGTCAATTGGTAGGGGGGTGAAGTAGCTTCATCCAAGTCTGGGGACGCTGCAAATGCAGACACACCCACAAACATCATTGTCATTGACAAGAAGAATGTCTGAAAAGCCTTTAGGCCATAAGACAACTTTGTCAAAACTTTACATCTGTTTTGATTCATAGATAGTCTATTTAGTTTAGTTAATTTGTATGATTGCGATCACGGTATTGTCTCAATCATGAACAATAATAGTTAAAATTTTATAATTGACAATATTTTAACATTAAATATTCATGTCGCTAAAATTGACTTATCCGTATTGTCAATATGTGAATCCTAATAAAACGTTAATACGCCTAAGGTCGCGGCCATACTCATAAAATGCCCACTCCACTTCGTCTGGAGAACCGATATAAATTTTCAACAAAAACCCTTTGGATTGTTACAACTTCTTCCCGCCTTCTGATACAAATCCAAATGTTAAAATTGATTGCACATGTTCATGTTGTAGGATTATACGGTAAGGTTCATTCCTAGCAAATCATCCGAACACCATCATAGAGCCAAAACTTTCTTAGTTCCCTGACTTGTTTCAAATTCTTTGTTAGGTGTAGTGGTAAGGAAAATGAATGGTTTTCCCAAAACTGATTTCCATAGTCCCTACTTTATATTGTATCAAATTGCTACAATAAAGGCTTGATTTTTTTCAGAATTAATTTTTTTTGATGTACATTTTGCGATGTTAGCACTATGTTGCCCTCAGAAGATAAATATTTGGCCAACGTTTCTTTTGATACCGTAATCTTTGGTTTTACGGGCGAAGAATTAAAGATTTTGGTACTCGAGTATCAAAATTCTGGGAAGTTTGCCTTGCCCGGTGGTTACATCAGGAGAGATCAGGATTTGCTCGATGCCGTAAAAACAGGGGTGATGAAACGAACCGGTCTGACCAAGATTCATTTGGAGCAGTTTCACACTTTTGGAAGGCTCCAAAGGTCCGACCCTGAAACCACCAAAGAGATTGCCCGCGCGCTGGGGATAGAAATGCCAAATGATCATTGGGTACTTGAAAGGTTCATCACAGTGGGCTATTATTCGCTCATCGATTACAATCAGGTACAGCCAGCGCCCAATAGATATTCGGATTCCATCAATTGGTATAGTATCAATAAGCTTCCCAAGTTGATGATGGATCATCAGGAAATCGTGGACAAGGCCTTGGAAGCCATTCGCAATGACCTGGGCAAAAAACCGATTGGCCTTAATCTCCTGCCCGAAAAGTTTACCATGAAGGAACTGCGAAAGGTATACGAAGCCATTTTGAACGAGAAGCTGCGACGAACCACCTTTCAACGCAAAATATTGAGTATGGGCATCTTAAAAAGGCACGAAAAACTGTACACAGGAGCGGCGAACAAGGCACCATATCTGTACAGCTTTGACGAGGAAAAAGCACAAAAACATTGAACCAACTCCAAAACTGATCTAAACCCATAGCAACCCAACCAATACTGCCAACCTAATGGCAAACTACGACCCTAAGTCCATGAAAACCGAAAATAGATACCTAAATCGTAGAAATTTCATCAAAAGCACCAGTGCCGTTTTGGCCCTTTCATCAATGGGAACCTACGGTATGGATATGCTATATGCCCCAAAAAAGTGGAAGGTGGGGCTCATTGGCACGGGATGGTATGGCAAGAGCGATTTGTTCAGACTGATACAAGTCGCCAACGTGGAGGTAGTTTCTTTGTGCGATGTGGACCAAAAACAACTGGAAGAAGCGGCAACTTTGGTATCCCTCCGACAAAAATCCGGTAAAAGACCTAAACTCTACCGTGATTATAGAAAAATGTTGGCGGAAAAAAACCTGGATATTGTACTGATCGGGTCGCCCGATCATTGGCATGCCCTTCAGGCTATCGAAGCCATGGAATCCGGCGCCCATTTGTATCTGCAAAAGCCCATCAGTTTGGATGTCATGGAAGGCGAAGCTATTTTGGATACGGCCAGAAGGTTGGGCAGAAAAGTTCAGATCGGTACCCAACGCCGAAGCACCCCACACTTGATCGAGGGCAAAAAAAATATCATCGATGCCGGGCTATTGGGAAAAATATCCCATGTGGAAATGTGCTGCTACTACCATATGCGCTGGAACGGCAATCCTCCGCCACAACAAATACCTGATTATTTTGATTATGACCTGTGGTCCGGACCCGCCCCCTTACGACCCTATTTTGGGCTTCCGCACAGAAAATGGCGTGCCTTTATGGAATACGGCAACGGTATTGTTGGTGATATGTGCGTTCATATGCTGGATACCGTGCGTTGGATGCTTGGACTGGGGTGGCCCAAAAAAATAAGCTCCACCGGCGGCATTTATGTGCAAAAGGATTCCATAGCCAATACCTCCGATACGCAGACAGCGATCTTTGAATTTGACGAACTCAATTGTGTATGGCAACATCGAAGTTGGGGAACCCCAGCTGACCCTTGTAAATCTTCAACTAAAAGTGGACTGATCTTGGTCTAAAGATAAGTGATGGTTTTGTTATCTTCAAGGCTAGCCTTGAAGATGGATTCATTAACCATTTAAATCACTTAAAATGACAAAG
>Ga0189282_100071_pt1 | contig 157305 bp, 115 predicted proteins | sample N26C3minimetaG_FD_130328 | JGI IMG/M metagenome (GOLD analysis project Ga0189282, IMG submission 130328) | Marine microbial communities from the Costa Rica Dome - N26 C3 mini metaG | ecosystem: Environmental > Aquatic > Marine > Oceanic > Photic zone | place: Costa Rica: the Eastern Pacific... | reverse complement strand
GGTTCACGGTAGATTCGATGGAACTATCGAAATTAAAGATGGAAATCTTATTGTAGACGGAAAAACCATTAGAATCACTGCTGAGCGCGACCCCAAGAATTTAAAATGGGATGAGGTTGGTGCTGATGTTGTAGCTGAATGTACAGGTATCTTCACCACTTTGGAAACCGCTCAATATCACATTGACGGAGGTGCCAAGAAAGTTGTTATTTCTGCACCATCAAAAGACGCTCCTATGTTTGTAATGGGAGTTAACCATCAAGATGTTAAAGCTTCGGATACCATTATATCCAACGCTTCTTGTACCACCAACTGTTTGGCTCCTTTGGCCAAGGTACTTGATGATGAGTTTGGAATTGAGGAAGGGTTAATGACCACGGTTCACGCTACTACAGCTACACAGATGACCGTAGATGGACCATCTAGAAAAGATTATAGAGGAGGAAGAAGTGCTCTCTTGAACATTATTCCTGCCGCTACTGGAGCCGCCAAAGCGGTAACCAAGGTTATTCCTTCTTTGGAGGGAAAACTTACCGGTATGGCCTTTAGAGTGCCTACTGCCGATGTATCCGTTGTGGATTTAACGGTTCGTTTGGAAAAAGAAACCTCCTATGAGGAAATCAAAAAGGCATTCAAAAAAGCGGCCGATGGTGAATTGGCCGGTGTTTTGGGCTATACGGATGAAGCTGTGGTTTCCCAAGATTTTGTGGGCGACACCAGAACGAGCATCTTTGATGCAGAAGCTGGGATTGAACTAAATTCCAAGTTTTTCAAAGTGGTATCATGGTATGATAATGAGACCGGATATTCCCATAAATTGGTAGACTTGGCCGAATACGCCGCGAGCCTTTAATTTAGTATCTTGCATATAGGTCCAAAAGAGGGTGGATGCCCTCTTTTGGATTCAACCAAAAAACTTCGACGTATATGATTTTGATTGTGGATAGTGGAGCCACTAAATCCGATTGGATTGCATTGGATGAAAAAGGGAAACAATTGTTCCTTACCCAAACACTGGGATTAAGTCCAGAAGTGCTTACGCGAGAGGTGATTGAGGATAGATTGGCCAACAATTTTGAGCTTTCCAAGAACAGGGAAACAGTACGTCAGTTATATTTTTACGGAGCAGGTTGCGGTACAGACCGCATGAAAAATTTCCTAAAGGAAATTTTCAAAGACTTTTTCCCCAATGCAAAGGCAGAAGTTAGGGAAGATACCTACGCAGCTATATATGCAACTACCAATATAGGACGTCAGGGGATTGTCTGTATTTTGGGAACAGGCTCCAATTGTAGTTATTATGATGGTCACCAATTAATGCAAAAAGTAACCTCATTGGGCTACATTTTAATGGATGATGGAAGTGGTAATTTCTTCGGAAGAAAACTTTTAAGGGATTACTATTTTCATAAAATGCCACAGGATTTGGGAATCAAGTTTGCCAAAGAGTATAACCTTGAAGCAGATGTGATCAAAGAAAACTTGTACAAGCAGCCGAACCCAAACACCTATCTGGCCACTTTTGCCCGTTTCATTATCGAAAATAAAGAACACCCTTATTGCAAAGGGGTCATAGAGAAAGGATTGCAGCAATTTGTGAACAACTACATTATGCAGTTTGAATTGGCCACCAAGGTTCCCATTAGCTTTGTGGGCAGTATTGCCCACTTCCTTCAAGACGAGCTAAAAGCTTGTTTGGAAAGGAACGATCTTATTCTTGGGGTTATACGAAGAAGGCCCATAGAAGGCTTGGTAGAGTTTCACCAGCAAACTATTTAACGGCAATCATCGAAATTTCAACATTTACAAACTTGGGGAGGTTGGCCACTTCAACAGTTTCCCTTGCTGGTGCCGTTGCAGCATCAAAGTAAGTACCGTACACTTCGTTTATTTCAGAAAATTGATGCATGTCCTTAATGAAAATTGAGGTTTTTACCACATGTTCAAAAGTCAACCCAGCTTCGTCCAAGATGGCTTTTAGGTTTTCCATGGACTGTTTGGTTTCCTTTTTAATATCTCCCTCCACCAACTTTCCCGTAGCGGGATCAATTGGGATTTGCCCCGAAATATATAGCGTATCCTTAATCAGTACAGCTTGATTGTATGGTCCGATGGGTGCAGGGGCTTTTGGAGTATTTATGATTTTCTTCATGATGGACGGTTTTGATTCTGTTATAGGGTTGAAGATATTTAAAATTATCTTCTGCTAAAAGGCTGACTTCTATTTTCCCATTTCAGGTCACTAAGGATGGAACTCTTTATACCAATAAAGAAATACCATCGCTCATATCTACCAAAAGGCGTCCAATCGAAACTGAGCCTAAAACTGCTTAGATCCCTTTTAAAGTTGAACCGTGTATCTGCAAAACCTTTGTTCTTTAGGTCATAACCAGAGTTGAAACCAACTTCCCATTTGGGGGTTAGCTGCACGTTCCCGGAGAACATTAGGGAATGGTTGGTAATCTCTTTCTCCCTGTTTCTATTGTTGTATGTGGCCACGTAGGTAAGTCTAACATCCCACGGAATGTCCGTTCTGTAGGTTGGACTGTCCACTTCGTCAGTGCCGGCATCATCCTTTTTAAAATGCGGTTCCCCATCACGGGCGCCCTGAAGTTCAAACGGGTTGGCACCATAATCTGGTTGCTCCCGTTGGTCATCCTCTTCTTTTTTGTCTTTGGCTCCTTTCTTGAACATTTCACTGTTCAAGGAAAAACCGGTATTTATACGCGCTGACGTCAATCGTGCCAAACCACCCCCATTTTTTATGTTCAGGGTATTTATTCTTCTACCATTGTTGTCTATGGCGTAAGGATCAAAAGTAGCGGCAAAGTTAATAGGGACTTTTTTAATGATTTCGGTGGAACCGGATAAGTTGAAAGGGCTCAACTTTAACGAATCGGCTTCAAAATTATAACTGGTTGATAGGGTAAGGTTGCTAAGGATGCTCACTTTTCTAGGTTCAGTGGCCGTTGAGTCCTTGTCCCTGACCTTGGCCTCCAAAGTATTCTGTAATGAGAAGTTAAGGGAGCTTCCCTTGCTTAACGATGGCCTTCCATAGATACTTGTTTCATATGGGGTATACTGTACTTCATCACCATCGCCATCTATATAGCTTTCATAAAATTGTTCAAAGGAAGGCGTATAGCTATATCCAATGGAAGGTCTCATAACATGGCGGATAGCTTGGATTTTTTTGTCCTCTCCAAAATTAAAGGTACCATATACCACGGTACCAATGCTCGCTCCTAGATTATAACGGTTAAATCGGTCAAACCCGGCAATTGTATCTGTTACAACCCTTTCTTCCTCTTCAACATATCTGCGGCGGATGGTCTCGAGTGTCCATACATCCTCATAACTTCCATTTAAGCTAACACTCAAATATTTGGCGACCTTGAAGTTGGTCCCAATAGGAATACGGTGCCTCGCCCCAATTTTGGCATCATCGAACATTTTGCTCGTAAAAAAGTCTTCCTCATTGGTAGTTATACTGTTTTGGGCGTTCACATCATACTGAAAGTTGATATTCTGCAGGATGCCTTTTTTTATTCCATCGCGTTTGGCAAATGGGAAAATACGCTCCATACTGGCTTGGAACGTTGGCAACGACATATTTATGGTTCTCTCTTCAGATCGCGTATTTTGGGTATGTGTCAAAGTTAAGCTAGTATTCACGGACGGATAGGCCGGAAATGTTTTGGAATAGCTTATGGACGAAGCAAAAGTGTTCGTTTGGGAGTTGTTTCGGTTTACTTGGTTCAGGGAGTTGGTATAGTATTGACTACTTCCCAGATTCACAGAAGCTGAAAATCGTGAATAGGGACTTGCCTTGGGATCCTGTGTATGCGTTATCCTAATATTGTAATTACTGGTACGGCTATAATCGTCGAACCCCTTTTGACTTCGGATAAGGTTCTCATAGCTAAAATTGATGTTTCCCTTAAAATTGTAACGTTTTGCGTATATGGACTGCCCTCTAAACCCATAGCTGCCATTGGTATAGAAATCTCCGGTAACACTAAGGTCTACATATTCGCTTATGGGTAGATAATACCCTCCATTCTGAAGGAAATATCCCCTTTGGGGATCATTACCAAAAGTAGGGAAGAGCAATCCGGCCACTCGCCCCGTGGTCAAAGGAAAATACGCAAATGGCAAAGCAATGGGGGTGGGAACATCCACAATATACATATTGCTATAGCCAGCAATGATTTTTTTCTTGGGCACAAACTTGGCCTTGCGAACACGGATATAATAATCTGGATCTATAGTGTCCTTTGAGGTAGTCAATTTAGCCTCACTTAGAAAGTACACGGAGTCGTTTTCCTTTTTGGTGACCTCAGCATATACCTTCATGGCATCGCTGCCCAATTGCCCAAGTCCAGCTTGTTGTTCCGTTCTGGAATTCCAGATCAACGCTTTTTGGGTATCAAAATTAAAACGGATGGAGTCAGGGCGTACCTCATTGTCCCCTTGTTTAAAATAAGGAATTTGCGAAAAAGTACCTGTGGAATCCCTCATTCGACCGGCATAAACCTCATTTTTCACATAATCCATTACAATAACACCAGCTTTGAGTTCGGTATCTTGATAATAGATTTCTGCCTCGTCGTACAAATAAATTTTGTTATCTTTCTGGCTGAGTTTTACGTAGTCCTTGGCCTTGTATTTGATTTTATCCAACAATAAAGGCTGTTTTTGGGCTGCGGAATCCACCTCAACAGAATCAACCTCATTGGGACCTTTTAGGAAATTAGCCGGCATCAAGGGAGCTGTTATGCTATCCTGTATGGCTTTTATGGGCAAAGGCATAATAGGGTCTTCCTGAGCCACTAAGGATGCTGTGCCACAAAGAAGAACAAATAGGAAAACTAAAAGATGTTTATTTGATTGCAACGTGATAAATCCTATTTTTGTGCTGGTTTGGCTCAGTTTTTGGGCTCAAACTTACATATATTTTTTGTTCTGATTATGGCGGATTACGATATTTTTAACCAATAAGGAACACTATAATTACTCGGTTCTTATGAATAAAAGCAGGTCAACATTTTTGGTTTTTTTCCTATCAGTACTCACTTTAACGTCCTTCACCAAAAATAATACCGAATTCCCTCCCAAGGATAAATTTGTTGTTGTTTTGGATGCAGGACATGGAGGGCATGACCCGGGGAACCTTGGAAATGGGTATTTGGAAAAGGATATTGCGCTAAAAATTGTGCTGAAGGCAGGTGAGGAATTAGGCAAGCATCCGGATGTCAAAGTCGTTTATACTAGAAAGGACGACACTTTTGTTGACTTATTTAAAAGAGGGGAAATAGCCAATCAAGCCAATGCGGACCTCTTTGTATCCGTACATTGTGATTCCCATAATTCGGACGCTCATGGGGCCGGTACTTTTGTTTTGGGACTGCATGCCAACCGACAAAATTTTGAAGTGGCCAAAAAGGAAAACTCGGTAATTTACTTAGAGGACGATTACGAACAACGTTATGCGGAGTACGATATCAATTCTCCAGAGTCTGTCATTGGCCTTACCATTATGCAGGAAGAATTTTTAGACCAGAGCATTATGCTTGGAAAAAGGCTTCAAGATAATTTCACCAAACAACTCAAAAGAAAAGATAGAAAAGTAAAGCAAGCAGGGTTTATAGTGCTACATCAAACTTTTATGCCCAGTGTTTTGGTAGAAACAGGCTTTTTAACCAATAAAAATGAAGGAACTTACCTAAATTCATCAAAAGGGCAGGCTGAAATGGGAAAGGCAATTGCGGATGCAGTTTTGGCCTATAAATCGGACATTGTCAGTGGTGTGGAACCCAATACCAGTCTAGAGATTGAAGATACAGAAGTTGCAGTGGATATTCCTGAAGAAAAAAAAGATATAGCTCCTACGAAAACAGAAGAAATCAAAGAGAACAAACCACAAACAGTTGAGCGGCCGGTAACTAAAGAAGAAAAAGAAGATGTTATCCCATCGGCAGCAAGTAAATCAGATGTGGTTTTTAAAGTACAGCTTTTGGCGAGCGCCAAGAGCATTCCACTAAATGGACAAAATTTTAATGGATTGGACCAATTATCCAGAGAGCCTTTTAAAAATTTGTACAGATATATGTATGGTAACGCCCCAACTTTGGAAGAGGCCAAAAGGCTTAAGGCCAATGCAGATGCCAAGGGGTATACCACATCGTATATTGTAGCCTATAAAAACGGAAAACGCGTGCCCATTTCGCAAGCGGTAAATTAGGTTGTCCACACAATGATAGCCTTGTCAAAAATATTCCTAATTTTGTTTAAAACCATAAACCGAATCTTTTGAAACTATCCAGGGAAATCAAAACTGGGGTTATTGTGTTAGCTGGGATTTTAGCCTTTATTTTTGGGTTGAGTTACCTAAAATCCGCCTCCCTTTTTGAAAACAACAAGACTTTTCATGCTGTCTATGACAATGTGGGAGGACTGCAAGCCGGAACCCAAGTATCTATCAACGGGTTGAACGTGGGCAACGTAAACAATATTAAATTTAAGGACAGTTCAGGGAAATTGGTGGTCACTTTTACCGTCAGCAACGAATTTGAATTCTCCGAAAATAGTGTTGCAGAACTTTATGACACTGGAATTATAGGGGGGAAAGGAATCCAGATAAACCCTGTTTTTGATGACGCCCCGCGTGCAAAATCCGGAGACACCCTTACATCTAACATTAAACCAGGGATTACGGAATTGGTGCAGCAAAAACTTACTCCGTTACAGATGAAGGTTGAAGGGGCTGTTTCCAATGCCGATTCACTTTTGATGAACGTGAACCAGATTTTGGACGATCCTACAAAAAGGGAACTTAAACAAACCATAGTTGCCCTTCATGAAATGGTAAATTCTTTTAAGGGCAGTGCAGATAAACTCAATGGCCTGTTGGAAAACAACAAGGAGCAATTGGATAGTTCATTGAAGAATGTGGACAACATCACTACAAATTTCTCAAAATTGTCCGATTCATTGGCCAATGCCGGATTGGCGCAAACTGTCTCCAATTTTCAGGTTACGGTTGACCGTCTGAATACAGTTCTTGAAAAAATTGAAAAAGGGGAAGGGTCTTTGGGCAAGCTTGCCCACGATGATAAGTTGTACAATAATCTTGCGGAAGCTTCGCGAGAACTGGATTTACTGCTTCAGGACTTTAGGCTCAACCCAAAACGATATGTAAACGTATCCGTATTCGGTAAAAAACAGAAAGAGTACACCCTACCGGAAAAAGACCCTGCCGAACAGGACCAAAATTAAGATATGCAATACCTTCCCAACATTCTTTTTCTAATAGCCCTGATAGGGGGTATCGGTTTTTTTGTCAAGAATGTTAAAAAGCTCGCTAGAAACATCAAATTGGGGAAAGATGTTGATGTAAGTGACCATAAGCCACAACGATGGAGGAATATGGTTAGGATTGCATTGGGACAGAGTAAAATGGTTGTTCGCCCAGTTGCTGGGCTTATGCACATCATTGTCTATGTGGGGTTCATTATCATTAACATTGAAGTGCTCGAAATCATCCTAGATGGTATTTTGGGTACTCACAGACTGTTTTCTCCTTTAGGAGGCCTATACGATTTTCTTATCGGTTCATTTGAGGTTTTAGCACTTTTGGTCATTGTGGCCGTAACGATTTTTTGGATTCGAAGAAACATCATCAGATTGAAACGGTTCATCAAACCAGAAATGAAAGGATGGCCCAAGAAAGACGGAAACATGATTCTATACATAGAATTTGTGTTGATGGTACTTTTCTTGACCATGAATGCTGCCGATTTTCAATTACAACAATCGGGAGCAGAACATTATACCCAAGCAGGAGCCTTTCCGGTCAGTCAATTTTTATTACCCCTAATGGATGGATTGTCCATTTCCACTTTGGTTATTATAGAGCGTACCGCATGGTGGCTGCATATTTTGGGTATTTTAACTTTTTTGAACTACCTCTATTATTCAAAACATTTGCATATCCTTTTAGCGTTTCCCAACACATACTATGGGAAGGTCAAACCCCAAGGGGAATTCAATAACTTGGAGTCTGTCACCAATGAAGTAAAATTGATGATGGATCCATCGGCAGACCCTTTTGCAGCACCACCTGCTGATGCTCCAGTACCTGAGAAATTCGGGGCATCGGACGTAATGGATTTAAATTGGGTGCAATTGCTCAATGCCTATACCTGTACCGAATGTGGAAGGTGTACCTCGGAGTGTCCGGCCAATCAGACTGGGAAAAAACTATCTCCAAGGAAGATTATGATGGATACCCGAGATCGCTTGGAAGAAGTAGGAAAGGTAATGGATGCCAACAAGGGAACGTTTGTTTCGGATGGGAAACAACTCTTGGATGATTATATCAGCAGGGAAGAGTTATGGGCATGTACTACGTGTAATGCTTGTGTTCAGGCTTGCCCAGTGAGTATAGACCCTTTGTCCATTATTATGGAGATGAGGCGGTTCTTGGTAATGGAACAATCTGCCGCACCATCTGAATTGAACGTAATGATGTCCAATATAGAAAACAATGGAGCCCCTTGGCCGTACAACCAAATGGATCGTTTAAATTGGGTGAACGAATAATTTTAGGACTATGAGCGAGCAATTGACAGTAAAGACCATGCAGCAATTTATGGCGGAAGGAAAGCAGCCGGAAATATTGTTCTGGGTGGGCTCTGCTGGCAGTTATGATGATCGTGCCAAAAAGATAACCCGGGCCTTTGTAAAGTTGCTGAACAAAGCTAAGGTGGATTTTGCTGTCTTGGGATCAGAGGAAAGTTCTACTGGAGATGTGGCCAAGAGAGCTGGAAACGAGTTTTTATTCCAAATGCAGGCCATGATGAACATTCAATTGTTGAATGGCTACGAAATAAAGCGAATTGTAACCTGCGACCCGCATTCTTTCAATACCCTAAAGAATGAATATCCGGGCCTTGGTGGAAAATACGAGGTAGTGCACCATACCCAATTTCTAAAGGAATTGTTGGATTCTGGGCGTTTAACAATAGAAGGCGAGAAGTACAAAGGAAAACGCATAACCTTCCATGACCCCTGTTACCTTGGTCGTGCCAATTCAGTTTTTGAAGCTCCCAGGGACGTGCTCTCCAAAACCAATGCCGAATTGGTAGAAATGAAACGGCACAAGAGTAGGGCTTTGTGCTGCGGTGCTGGAGGGGCACAAATGTTCAAAGAACCAGAAAAGGGAGATATGGACATTAATGTTTTACGAACGAAAGATGCTTTGGAGACCCAACCCAATATTATCGCAACAGGATGCCCTTATTGCAATACCATGATGACGGATGGGATTAAAGCCCATGAGAAAGAAGATAGTGTTTCGGTCATGGATGTGGCCGAGCTTTTAGCAAACTCCATTTAGTTATGTTGACAGAATTTAAAGACCTTCCGGGTCATTCAAGAATATGGATTTATCAATCCAATAGAAGCTTTACCGATGCGGAACAGGAAGAAATTGAGGAAGCATTATCCAATTTTCTACAGCAATGGACAGCTCATGGAAGTGATTTGCATGCCGGATTTGAGATAAAATACAAGAGATTTATCATTGTAGGATTAGATCAGTCGAATGCCAGTGCTTCAGGTTGTTCCATAGATGCTTCGGTACATTTTATCCAAACTTTGGAGCAAAAATACGATGTGACATTGTTGGACAGGATGAATGTTTCCTTTAAGCAAGGAGATTATATCGCATATAAACCGTTGAAGGATTTTAAAAGAATGGCCAAAGAGAAGGCGGTATCAAAAAACACCATTGTTTTTAACAATTTGGTAGCCAGTAAACTGGAATATTTGGAGAACTGGGAAGTCCCCGCCAGTGAAAGTTGGCATGCCCGATTTGTGTAACAAAAGTCTTAAATTATCTTAATTTCAGTACATTCTTCGATGAAATGCAATATTTTTATCTGCGATAAGTTCATGTCATAGACAAGATATTTATGCGAAGAAACCTCTACTTTCCCCTTTTCTTATTCTTTTGTTTGTGCCTTAACGGTCAGAACAATCCTTTGGTCACCAAAGATTCCATTGCCCAAATGAATTGGGTGGAAAACCAATATGGACAGATGTCTCTTGAAGAACGGATTGGGCAACTGTTCATGGTGAGCATTGCTTCAAATCAAGATAAAGCTTCTACGGATAAGATTACCAAGTTGGTCAAAGAAGAAGGTATTGGTGGGGTTATTTTTTTACCGGGCAGTCCTGTTAAACAAGCCATGTTAACCAATACGTACCAATCGCAATCCAAAACTCCATTGATGATTGGGCTGGATGCGGAATGGGGGCTTGCCATGCGTTTGGATTCCACGTATGCATTTCCTTGGAACATGACCTTGGGGGCCATACAGGATAATGATATTGTTGAAAAGGTTGGGTATCAAATTGGAAAGCATGCGAAACGATTGGGAGTACATATTAATTTCGCCCCTGATTTAGATGTCAATAACAATCCACAAAACCCTATTATTGGTAACCGCTCCTTTGGAGAAGACCCTTTGAATGTAGCCCAAAAGGGAATGGCCTTTGCAAAGGGGATGGAACAGGCAGGTGTTCTGTCTTGTGGAAAACACTTTCCGGGACATGGCGATACCGCAACCGACTCCCATAAGTCGTTACCCATTATCGCTTCAGACAGGAAGCAATTGGATTCCATTGAGCTCTATCCTTTCAGTAGGGCCATTGATAGTGGTTTGAGTTCTGTGATGATTGCCCATTTGGCGGTTCCAAGCGTAGAGCAAAGAGAAGGTTTTCCCTCGTCACTTTCTAAAAATATTGTGTTGGACCTGCTTCAGAAGGAAATGGGGTTCAAGGGACTCGTTTTCACGGATGCATTGAACATGAAGGCAGTTTCTGAATTTGCCCCGGATGGCGAGGTGGAATTACAGGCATTTTTAGCTGGGAATGATATGTTGTTGATGCCCGTGAACGTAATGGCTGCCAAGCAAAAGATAGTGGAAGCCTATCGAGCAGGGACCATTACCGAGGAACGTCTTTCGCATTCCGTAAAAAAGATATTGATGGCCAAGTATAAAGCAGGCTTGTCAAACTATAAACCCGTTGTCTTGGAAAATCTCTATGAAGATTTAAACGATATAGAGAACGATGTGCTGTATGAAGAGGCTATTGAGGGAGCCATAACAGTAGTGAAGAACAACTTTTCCTTGATGCCCATCAAAAAACTGGAGAACAAGAAAATTGCCTATGTCCATTTTGGCGATGCCGAAGGCGAACCTTTTTTGGATGCGCTAAATCAATATTTTAAAGTAACAGCAATAAACGCCAAAGATTTGGCAGGGTATCGAAAGGAATTGGCGGACTATAACTTGGTCATCATAGGATTTCACAAAAGCAACCAAAACCCATGGAAAGGATATAAATTTTCCAAAAACGAGCTGTTTTGGCTTCAAGAAATATCCAGATTGCGCACCAGTAATACCATTTTAACAGTTTTTGCGAGGCCGTATGCGTTGTTGGATGTGTTGAATTTTGATGCGATTGATGGCGTGGTCATGGCTTATCAGAATAGTAAGATAGCGCAAGAAAAGGCAGCAGAGGTCATTTTTGGGGCAATTGGGGCCAATGGTAAGTTACCAGTATCAGCGCATCCTGAGTTTCCGGTAAACACAGGACAAAAAATGGAATCCTTGAAACGTTTGGGATACAGTATTCCTGAGCGGGTGGGATTAAGTTCCACAAGGCTTGCCGAAGTGGACAGTCTGGTCCATTCCGGGTTGGATTCCCTTATGTTTCCAGGAGCACAGGTCTTGGTTGCTAGAAAGGGTAAGGTAGTCTATAATAAGAGTTTTGGGAAACCCACATACGATTCTACTCAACAAGTAGATGTAAACTCTATCTACGATTTGGCTTCGCTGACTAAGATACTATCGACTCTACCCTTGATAATGAAAATGGAGGAAGAAGGGAAGATAGCCCTTAACAATACGTTTCAGGAGATGATACCCGAATATGGAGATACGGAATTAAAAGATGTTACCGTATTGAAGGCATTGTCACATTATGGTAGGCTTCCAGCGTGGATAGCTTTTTATTTGGATACTTTGACCAAGGATAGGCAACCTTCCGAAGAGTTTTATAGAGAATCACCAGCTGAGGGGTTTTCTTATCAAGTTGCGGACCACTTGTACCTTTCCAATGCCTATAAAGATTCCATTTACAACAGAATAGGTAGGCAAAGCCTAAAATCCAATAGGTACCGGTATAGCGATGTGGGCTACTATGTTTTTAAAAAGTATATAGAGGAAACTTACGGCAAATCCCTTGATGAACTGATAGATGAATTTCTATTTACGCCTATGGGCTTGCAACACACTGCCTTTAACCCATTGCACAAGTTTTCTAAAGAGGATATTGTGCCTTCAGAGGAAGATAACTATTTCCGATATCAGACCTTGCAAGGTTATGTACACGATATGGGAGCTGCCATGCAGGGTGGAGTAGGAGGACATGCGGGATTGTTCAGTACAGCCAGCGATGTGGCCAAAATCATGCAAATGTATTTACAAGGAGGATATTACGGAGGGGTACGTTTTTTGAACGACAGGACGGTGAAAAAATTCAATACCTGTTACTTCTGTAACAAAAATGTACGAAGAGGAGTGGGGTTTGATAAGCCACAGCTAGAGGAAAAAGGACCCACTTGTGGATGTGTATCACACAAGAGTTTTGGCCATAGCGGGTTTACAGGAACCTACACATGGGCAGACCCCGATGCGGAGCTGGTGTACGTGTTTTTATCTAACCGGACCTATCCATCGGCTACCAATACCTTGTTGATTAAGTCAGGTCTTAGGACCAGGATTCAACAAGCTATTTATGATTCCATTATCAATTAAGAAACAAATATTACCGTAGCTTTGTTTTCATGAAAATTGCAATTGTTTGTTATCCCACTTTTGGAGGTAGTGGTGTTGTGGCCACCGAATTAGGCATAGCCTTGGCAGAAAGAGGGCACGAAGTACATTTTATTACCTACAAACAGCCCGTTCGTTTGGGGCTTTTGGGGAATAACATCCATTTTCATGAAGTCCATGTCCCGGAGTATCCCCTGTTCCACTACCAACCGTACGAGTTGGCCTTGTCCAGTAAATTGGTGGACACTATTAAAATGTACGATATTGAGCTTTTGCATGTGCATTACGCCATTCCGCATGCTTATGCAGGGTACATGGCCAAAAAAATGCTTCAGGAGTATGGGATTTTTATCCCTATGATCACAACCCTGCACGGAACAGATATTACCCTAGTGGGGAAACACCCGTTTTACAAGCCTGCGGTTACCTTCAGTATCAATAAATCGGATGTTGTAACTTCGGTATCCGAAGCCTTGAAGAAAAGTACTTTAGAGATTTTTGATATTGAGAAGGAGATAGAAGTTATCCCGAATTTCGTTGAAAAATCAAAATACAGTACGGAATATAAAGATTGCCAGCGTTCGCTGATGGCCAAGGATAATGAGCGGATTATAACACATATCAGTAATTTTAGAAAAGTGAAACGCATCCCAGATGTGATTCGCGTGTTTGACCGTATTCAGAAAAAGCTGCCTGCAAAACTGATCATGGTAGGCGAAGGACCTGAAAAGGAAAGGGCCGAACAAATGTGTGATGACCTTGGCTTAAAGGAAAAGGTATTGTTCTTGGGAAATAGTACGGAGATTGACAGAATTCTGTGCTTTTCAGATTTGTTTTTGTTGCCTTCGGAAACAGAAAGCTTTGGTTTGGCAGCCTTGGAAGCCATGATCAATAAGGTTGCTGTGGTCTCTAGCAATACTGGTGGAATTCCCGAAGTAAATATTGATGGGGTGTCCGGCTTTTTGTCCGATGTTGGAGATGTGAACGACATGGCCAGCAAGGCCTTGCAAATTTTAGGGGATACCAAAACTTTGGAGAAGTTCAAGCAAAATGCTTACAATGTGGCCTCCAAATTTGATATTGTCAATATACTGCCACTTTACGAGGAGATTTATGAAAAGGCCTACAATTCCCGCTTTAAAAATACAGTTTGATTTATGAAGTTCCTTTGGTCTTCCTTATTGTTGATATGTTTACTTTCCTGTAAGGCCCAATCCTTGTATGGTGAAAAAATGGAAGATTTGATTTTGATTGCCCAAGATGGTTATAGTGGCATTTCGGAATATGAAACAAGTGTCATAAAGGACAAAAAATCCCTGAACAAGTTTTATGCACAAATCAATAAGACGCGAAAACCAGGACTTCCGGCACCTACAGTCGACTTTTCAAAGGAAATGCTTCTAGTGGTCTGTTTGGGAGAGATTCAAGGGCAAAGGGACCCAATGTTATCACAAATTGAACAAACGGATGATGTACTTTCAATCGCCGTGGAACTCTCAACAATAAAGAAAAGTACCGAAAACAGTCAAGTTATCTCCTATCCTTTTTATGTCTACAAAATGCCACTTGTTTCAAAAGAGATCAGTTTTAAAAAGATTGGGTGGTAAATAACGAAAGATTCCTTTTTTATTGCGTCTTGTCGAAAATTAAAGCACTTGAAAGTGCAAAATTCACCTTTTTGTATAGTTAACATAGCTTTGTTAACGATAACCTCAAATCAATTATCATGAATACTTCAAAACCGGCCCTTGCGGTATTGGTATGCTTCTTCGCATTGACCATCTCTGCACAGGATATCCAAATGACCAAGAAAGACAGTATTGTACAGAGCTATTGGTTGGTTTCTTTGGGAACCAATATGGTAGATGACTCAGGCCACGAGTTTAGTAGGCTTTTTGATATAGAGAATGCTTGGAACATGGTTCCATACCCGTCCAGAATAAGCGTAGGCCGTTATTTTAAGAACGGGCTTGGACTTGAGGCTATTGGAAGCTATAATAAATACAAGGAAGGAAAAATCATCGATAGGGCCATTAACCCTGAAGATGTAGATTACTTTGGATTGGATTTTAGGGTAAGTTATGATCTTAACATGATTTTGGGAGAAACTGGTTTTTTTGACCCTTACATTGGGATTGGTGCAGGATACACCGATGCAAATAACCAGGGTAGGGGAACTTACAACGCTACATTAGGTTTTAGGACCTGGTTCTCCGATCACTGGGGATTGGACTTCAACACTACAGGGAAGTGGGCCATGAGCATTGACAATGCAACAAACCACATACAGCATGCTTTGGGCGTAGCTTACAGATTTGAGGTCGAAAAAGGGCTTTCCAGAAAGGGACTGGAAAAATTGGCCTTGTTGGAAGAGATGGAAAAAGAACAGCAACGAGTGCAAGATTCCATTGCAAAGGCAGAGGAAGAAGCACGTTTGCTTGCTGAGCGTTTACAGAGAGAGAAAGAAGCTGCTGAACTCGCCGCCGCCGAAAAAGCTAAAAAAGCGGCAGAGGATGCAAGAAGGGCAGCACTTCAAAATAAAATCAATGATTTGGGCAATGTATACTTTAAATTGAACTCTTCCTACCTGACCACTAAGGACAAGGAACTGTTGGATGAGCTTGTGGCCATTATGGAGAGTGAGCCTGCATTGAACATAAGAATTACAGCGCATACAGACTCTCGGGGAACGCATACCTATAACCAATGGCTGTCCGAAAGGAGGGCAGAGCGGACAGTGGACTATGTGGTTTCCAAAGGTATTTCGGAAGAGCGAATTGAACATGAAGCCTTTGGCGAAACACAATTGGTGAACGATTGCAAGGATGGGGTGCGTTGTACCGAAGAGCAGCATTCAAAGAACAGAAGGTCAGAGTTTTTAATAATCAAGATGTAAAGAACAAATCTCAACTGCATAAAAACCATAAACATTCGTTTATGGTTTTTATGGTTAATGGAGATTAGCAATAACAGGAATAAGTTGATTAACTTCACCCAAATTTGATTTAAACCCAACCTCATATAATGTTGAACAAGGGTATCCACTTCCTAATTAAGCACAAGGTCATTGTTCTTGTATGGATCGCACTGATCATTTTCTTCGGAGTGGTTACATCACCATTTAAGTTTGGTACAGATATTTTTCCCAGCAATCCTGTCAGTGTTGATGCCATACCAAATATTGGCGAAAACCAACAAATTGTTTTTACCCGTTGGGATGGCCAATCTCCCCAGGATATTGAAGATCAGATCAGTTACCCCTTAACATCTAGTTTTTTGGGGATTCCCGGGGTAAAATCCATCAGGAGTACTTCCATGTTTGGATTTTCCAGCGTATATATCATTTTTGAGGACGATGTAGAGTTTTATTGGTCCCGGACGAGAATCCTAGAAAAACTGAACACTTTGCCCAAAGAGCTGCTTCCGGAAGGGGTACAACCAAAATTAGGGCCAGATGCCACTGCTTTGGGACAAATTTATTGGTATACACTAGAAGGACGAAGCCCCGAAGGAAAGGTCACTGGGGGATGGAACTTGCAAGAACTTCGTAGCATACAGGACTTTTATATCAAAAATGCGTTGGCTTCCACCTCAGGGGTTTCAGAAGTAGCTTCCGTAGGAGGTTTTGTAAAGGAATACCATATCGATGTTGACCCAGAAGCTATGCGGCAATATGGCATCTCATTGAACCAAGTGGTTGATGCTGTCAAAAAGAGCAACAAGAGTAGTGGTGCCCAAACCTTGGAAATCAACCATACAGAATACTTTGTCAGGGGCTTGGGGTATGTGACTTCCACAGAGGATATTGAAAACACAAGTGTCTCTGTAAAAAATTTCACCCCGGTTTTGATCAAGGACATAGCCAAAGTTTCCTTGGGCCCTGCCGAAAGAAGAGGGATTTTAGACAAAGAAGGGGCCGAAGTTGTAGGAGGAGTGGTTACTGCACAATATGGGGCAAACCCCATGCAGGTGACTCAAAACCTTACTGCCCAAATTGATAAAATAAGCAAGGGATTGCCCAAAAAGACATTGGAAGATGGTACCATATCCCAGTTGACCATTGTACCCTTTTACGATAGATCCGTCTTAATACATGAAACCCTGGACACCTTGGGCGATGCCCTTCTTTTTGAAATCATTATAGCGATTTTGGTGGTCATTGTCATGCTGCGAAGTCTAAAAGCCTCATTTTTGGTTTCCGGATTATTACCTTTGGCCGTCCTTAGTGTTTTCATTGCTATGAAAATAGTCAATGTTGAAGCCAATGTTGTGGCATTATCAGGAATTGCCATTGCCATTGGAACTTTGGTGGATATGGGCATTGTCCTTGCCGAGAATATTACCAGACATCTTAGGGCCAACCCTGAACAAAATGTACAAACAACGATTCTCAATGCTTCAAATGAAGTTTCCGGAGCCCTACTAACGGCTGGCTTAACCACTATAGTGAGTTTCATACCTGTTTTTACCTTAACAGGGGCAGAGGGAAAGTTGTTTATTCCTTTGGCTTTTACTAAAACTGTTGCGTTGTGCGCTGCCATTGGCTTGGCTCTTTTTGCCCTACCCCCTGTGGCTGCAATCATAATGACCAAGAAAAAGGAACGCCGAAATGTTCCCTTCCTATCAATTTTATTGATGGTTCTTGGGGCAATATCCCTAGTTTCTGGATTTTACCTTGTGTTGACATTCATTGCATTGTTCGGACTGTTGAAGCTACTTGTTCACTACAATATTTTAGATAAGGAGTTCCAAAAGTACATTCCATATGGTGTGATGTTATTATTCATTATAACCATGTTGGCAGTGTATTGGAGACCGTTGGGATTCTCACATAACCTGATACTTAATGGCCTGTTTGTTTTACTCCTCATTGGTTTGGTGTTGTTGCCGTTAATGCTTTTTATCACAAAGTATGAGGATATGTTGCAATGGGTGTTACGGAACAAATGGATCAGTGTTTCCATCCCATCGTTTTTTGTGATATTGGGATTGGGCATTATGCTGAATATGGGGAAAGAATTCATGCCTAGTTTGGAAGAAGGCGATTTCCTTCTAATGCCTACCTCGCTTCCGCATGCCGGTGTTTCAGAGAATCAACAGGTATTGAAAAAATTGGATATGGCCGTAGCCGCAATACCAGAAGTGGGCAATGTGGTTGGTAAAGCTGGTCGAGTGGAATCACCACTGGATCCCGCTCCGTTATCCATGTATGAAAACTTAATTTCATATAAGCCCGAATATATTTTAGATGCAGAAGGTACTCCCTTGCGTTTTGAGGTAAATGAAGAAGGACTCTTTAAAACAAAGGAAGGAAATTATATAACTTCAGGTGAAGATGTATCCCAAGACGATTTAATACTGGACAGGGGAGGGGAGTATTACCGAAATTGGAGACCGCATATTAAAAATGTGGATGATATTTGGCAAGAAATTTCCAAAGCAACCCAACTACCAGGAGTAACTTCCGCTCCTAAACTCCAACCCATAGAAACCCGTTTGGTAATGCTTCAGACAGGAATGAGGGCGCCAATGGGCATCAAGGTCAAAGGACAAAACTTAAAGGATGTGGAAGCCTTTGCCTTGGAGTTGGAAAAACAATTGAAGACGGTAGATGGTATTATCCCCGAGTCTGTCTTTGCCGATAGGATTACAGGGAAACCCTATATTCTTTTTAATATTGACCGGCAGAAAATAGCCAGATATGGACTGTCCATTGAAGATGTACAACAGACTTTGGAAGTAGCAGTTGGGGGAAAGACACTTTCCAATAGTATAGAAGGTAGGGAACGCTATGCGCTACGGGTACGTTACCCAAGAGAATTGCGTGGAACCCCGGAAGATTTGGCGTCGGTCTATATGACTTTGTCCAATGGGTCCACAATTCCTCTTACGGAGTTTGTTCAAGTAAAGTACCAAAGAGGGCCACAGAGTATAAAAAGTGAGGATGGTTTTTTGGTGAGCTATGTCATCTTCGATAAAAAAGGGGACATCTCTGAAGTTACAGCTGTTGAGGAGGCCAAAACCACCTTACAAGAATTGGAGGATAAAGGAGAACTTGTTGTTCCAGATGGTGTGCACTACGTGTTTAGCGGAACCTATGAAAACCATATCCATTCTCAAAAAACATTGCAATTTGTAATACCTGCCGTGCTTTTCCTCGTTTTTGTTTTACTATACCTACAATTTAGGTCGGTTTCCATATCGTTCATGGTTTTTTCTGGAGTGGCAGTGGCTTTTGCAGGAGGATTTATCATGTTGTGGCTGTATGGTCAAAATTGGTTTTTGGATATTCAGATGGGGTCGGTAAATATTAGGGAACTGCTCAATGTTGGAACAGTGAATCTGAGCGTGGCCGTTTGGGTTGGTTTTATAGCTCTTTTTGGGATAGCTACAGATGATGGAGTTGTCATGGCCACTTATTTAAACCAATCATTTCAAGATAAGCCCTTGAACAGTAAGGATGCCATTAGAAGTGCCGTAATAGAGGCTGGTAAAAGACGCGTTAAACCATGTTTAATGACCACGGCTACAACCATTTTGGCTCTACTTCCTGTGTTGACGTCCGATGGTAAGGGAGCCAATATTATGATTCCAATGGCCATTCCGGCGCTTGGGGGTATGTTCATGGCGTTGATTACGCTCTTCGTCGTACCTGTTCTATATTGTTGGCAAAAAGAGGTAACTTTAAATAGTGCAAAAACCGAACTTTAATATGTTGAAGAGAATTGGCACATATACATTGTTGACGGCCTTGGGATTACTTTTGGGTTATCTTGTTTTTAGCAAGAATGACACTCAAGGCAAAACCACGGAAAGCCTTGTTGCTGAAAAAAGTGGCGTGTGGACGTGCTCTATGCATCCACAAGTGGATGGTAAGGAAAATGGAAAGTGTCCGCTTTGTGCCATGGACCTGGTCTTTGTCCAAAATGAGATGGCGGATATGTCCATGAATCAATTTAAAATGTCTGAAAGTGCTCTGGCTCTTTCCAATATCCAAACTGTTAGGGTGGGTTCCCCAAAACATCAAGAAGCTACGATACAATTGTCGGGGCTTATTGCAACCAACAGGGAAACCGATGCGATACAAACTACACTTTTTGATGGGAGAATAGACAAATTGTATCCAGATTATGTAGGTAAGAAAATAGTGAAAGGCCAAGAAATCGGGGTCATATATTCTCCAGAGCTCTATTTGGCCCAAGATAAGCTCATCACATCTGCTTCCTACAGGGGCACACATGAAAAACTGTTCAACGCGGCCAGGAATACACTAGGTCTATGGAAAATGACCGATGCACAGATTGATGCCGTTTTGGAAAGCGGTAAGCCAATGATGAATTTTCCTCTATATGCCGATGTAACGGGTACGGTAACGGAGGTTTTGGCATCTGAAGGAAAATACTATTCCCAAGGCGACCCTCTTTTTAAGATATCGGATTTGCGAACGGTTTGGGCAGTATTGGACAGCTACGAAAGTCAATTGGAATTGTTGGAAGTAGGCCAAGAGTTGGAAATACGTCCAAAAGGACTCCCTAACATGGCCATTAAAACAAAAATAGATTTTATCGAACCTGTCATGGACAAGGAAAAGAGAACAGTCTCTGTAAGGGCTGTCTTGGATAATCGAAGCGGAAAGTTGAGACCGGGAACCTTTATAGAAGCCACAGTATCGGCAAAATTAGCGGAAGATGTTATCCGAATACCCAAATCTGCGGTACTCTGGACAGGTAAGCGCTCCGTGGTCTATAAACAACCCATGGAGGGAAAACCTGTTTTTGAAATGGTCGAAGTGGAATTGGGACACATGGCCAATGGAGAATATGAAGTTTTGGATGGATTAAAAAATGGGGACATTGTAGTGGCTGAAGGAACATTCACTGTTGATGCAGCCGCCCAGTTGAATGGAAAAAAATCCATGATGTCTTTAGAGCATGTTGAAGGAAAAAATCTTGAAAAGACAATGGACCATCAGGGACATCAAAACAAAGATATGCCCATGACCATTGGTCTTGAAGGGGATTTTGCGCCATTCATGGATGGCTATATCGATTTAAAGGATGCTTTGGTGGCCACTGATGCAAACCAAGCCAAGGATAAGGCAAAAGCTTTGTTGGTGCTTTTTACCAATGACAATTCAATTTTGAAAAATTCCCACGGGGAAGGTTTTACGCATATTAAGACCCATTTACAAAATATTGGACGAGCCAAGGATATTACTGAGCAGCGGTATGAGTTTAAGTATCTTTCGGAATCTTTGATAGCTCTGTTGCCAGCGATATCAAATTCCACAAATACGTTATATGTGCAGCACTGTGATTGTGCTGACAATTTTAAGGGAGGAAGCTGGGTCAGCTACCAAGAGAATATTTTAAATCCCTATTTTGGTGATGCCATGTTAACCTGTGGAAGAGTAGAACAGGTCTTGGCCAAATAAGTCAATCTTATATTGAAACCAAGCCACTGCCATTCCACAAAACTCAATTCCCGATAAACTTATCCAAAATATTGGCAGTTATTTTTTCCGCTTGTTCGGAACGATAACTTTTACGCAATGTTCCCACATTGAAATCATCAAGTCCCCAAGACCACTGCATACTACCGGTTGAAAAAACCATGGCACCGCTATCTGCCTTGTAGAGGGTCATGTTGGACACAATATTTTTGGAATAGTAAATCTTTAAAAACCAAAGAATCATTACCAGAGCGCCCAACCCAATTAAGGCCAATAAGAAAGGTAGACCAATAAACTTAATGAAAACAAAACTTCCAAATCCACCTAAAACTAGCATAACGGCCAATAAGGCTTTGTTTCCAATTCGGACACCTATTAATTTTTCACCTACGGATTTAAATATTCCAGCAATTTTGGCGCCCATATAGGTGAGGATGTACTTGGTGTTGTACTCATCTATCTTTTTTGCTGGGGTGGCGCCTAAAATTTCCACGTTCGAAGGGGAATCACCACAAACAGAATCCACTTCATATCCCAATAGGCCTTTTAGGGTATCACCATTTTTCAGACCGGTTCCCTCAAAGATCCAATGTTGGGCATTGGAGACTTTAATATCACCAATCACTGGGTCGGCAATATACTGTACCCCAATAATTTCAGCTTCACCCTTAAGCTCCTTGATATCCCTGTAATTTAGGGTGCTTCTTTCCCCTTTTATGGGGTCCATGTCGGAATCTTTATAGCAGACCATGGTTCTTGGTTCTTCTTGATCTGAATCTTTTTCAAACCGTACTTGCCAGAACATGGAATTGGAGGAGAAAAAAGTAAGGTTTGTTCCTTGATTTCTAGCGTTTTCCACATTTTTCCGCATTTCGTAAGACCAATATTCATCATGTCCTTGGGATAAAAAAACTTTGGTGGAAAGTAACTGCTCAGGTCTTTCATGTGTATCCAAACTTGTAGTATAGCCCAGATGATAACCTTGTCTTTCCAACCATCGTACCATATTATAATCCCAAGCAGCACTATTTATTGGGTATCCATGGGTGGTAACGGGTTGTACATTGGTCAAAAATTCCCCTGCACCCATGCCAAACGCTGCTGAGGGATTGTTACTGGCAATATAGGGACGGTCAAAGGACACTTTACTTGCTCTTGCCCCATCAATGGTTCCCCATTCCGTATCAGAACCACTTCCCCAATCATATAGCGATTTACCACCCCAAAAATTATAGGCTTGGTAGGTGGTTACGGGCAATTGGAACAAAACATCATTTGGCTCAGCGTCGTTTCGTACAACAAAAATGATATAGCTTTGCTTGTTTTCCTTTAATTCTTCAAGCTTTACCAAATAAACACCTGCGGTCCATGCTTGTTCAATGTTTAGCGCATATGATGCTGTCCAATCACATTTTACCATTCCGGTTTCTGGATCGGCAATTATTTTTTCCTGATGACTCCCTTTCAGCGTTATCGGTTCCAAAACTTGCCTAGCGCCCTTGCCATTGTACCACCCCATTCGGAAAACTGTTAGGGAAAACTGTTCAGATTTTGTGCTAACGAATAGTGCAATGGACTCTCCATAAGTTACACTGGCTCTAGAAGCATATCCTTCAATCTCACGATGTATGGCAGGTTGGGTCAACCCCCAGTTTTCATCTCCTTCTTTTTGATTTTCAATAATTATGGGATTGTTGGCGGACATGTATGACAATGGGTTTAAAGAGGTTGTTATAGTTGTTGATAGATGTTTTTATACCATTTTTGAAAACAGTAATAGGCCCAAACACTGTAGGTACTGTCTTTTTTTCCTGTAATGTGGTCATTGACCAGCGTATTTACATAGTCAATATTGAAAAGGCCTTGGCGGGCCAAAAAGTCCGGTTCAATATAGGACAAAAGTTCTTTTTTGAGATTGGAACGTAGCCAATCACCCACAGGAGAACCGAATCCTTGTTTTCCACGCTCCAGAAAATTTTCCGGGAATTCGTCCTTGAAAGCTTCTTTTAAAATATGCTTTTTGCTCCATCCCTTCATTAGGTATTCTTCTGGAAGGCTATTGGCAAAATGCCAAATCTCCTTGTTTAAAAATGGAGCCCTGCATTCCAAGGAATTTTGCATACTGGTTCTATCCACTTTGGCCAGCATACCCCCATCCAAGCTCAAAAACTTATCCACATACCTAAAATCATGCACCGATCGTGGGTTTTGTATGTTATGCCGGTCCATATAACTTTTAAAGATATTGGAATCATGGATCTCATTCAGGAGTAGTTTTTTTGCTTGTTCCGAGGTGTTGGCAAGAGAAATGATATCCCAGTAAAATTGCCCATTGTAATCTATGGAATTGAGCAGCTTGTTGATTTTGAACTTAAGCCCTCTTTGGTCGTTGTTGCTTTTCAATAGCTTGGAACCAATGCCCATAAAAGCAGAATGGATACCCTTGGGAACCAATCGGGTATATCTTCGGTTGAGCTTGCCAATATAGTATTTGTTGTACCCTCCGAACATCTCGTCCCCTCCATCCCCGGTGAGGGCAACGGTAACGCGCTCCCTAGTTTTTTTTGAGACCAAATGGGTGGGAAGGGCAGCAGTATCGGAAAAGGGTTCATCAAAATTGATGATGATTTCATGGATGCTGTCCTTTAAATCGTTTTCCCCAATGATAAACTCGTTATGGTTGCTGTTGATGAGCTTGGAGACAACCCTGGATTTATCGGTTTCATCAAAAGATTTTTTTTCAAAACCAATTGAAAAAGTGTTGATTTTTTCCTCCTTGCATTGGGCAAGACATAGTGAGATAATGGATGAATCCACACCTCCCGACAGAAAAGTCCCCAGGGGAACATCTGAAATAGATCGTGAACCCACACTTTCTTTTACAAGCTCTTTTGTTGTGTTCTTTGCCGTATTGAAATCAATGGAGCTTTTTTGGGACAGTTTATCAGGTTCTATTTGATGAGTGCTATAGGTATGGGTTCCCAAATCATATTCGATATAATGATTAGCCTCCAGTTTATGCACATTTTCATAGATGGTAAACGGAGGGGGGATATAGGTAAGCCTAAAAAAAAGATTTACCCCAGTGGCACTTATTTTAGGTTTCTCTTCCAAGTAAGGCACCAATGACTTAAGTTCAGATGCCCAGATAAACTGATTGTCCGATTTGGAGTAATACAGTGGTTTCTCCCCAAAAAAGTCTCGGGCAATAAAAACTTTTCCCCTTTCATTGTCATGAATACTGAACGCAAACATTCCATCCAACTTTTTAAAAGAGGATTCCCCTTCCAACTCATATAATTTTAGGATGACTTCGGTATCACTCTTTGTTTTAAAAGTGACTCCCTTGGATTGCAATTCATTTCGTAGGACTTGATAGTTGTATATTTCCCCATTAAACACAATGGTAATGGTACCGGAATCGTTTGAAATGGGTTGCTTTCCTGTAGAAAGGTCAATAATGGACAATCGCCTCATTCCCATGGCCAACGCATAGTTGCCGGTAGTCTTGCAAAAAACACCATCATCATCCGGACCTCTATGGAAAATGAGATCGTTCATGGTATTTATTTGCGCCTTCAGTTCTGTATTACCAGGGTCGCTTTTTTTTATAAAACCGTTAATACCGCACATGGTTGGCTAAGTTTATTTGTGAACAAATTCTTTAAATTCCGTATAAATATTGCTTAAATGATACTTTTTGGCTCGTTCGAGGGCCAAACGACCATATTTCTCCCTCTCATTTGGATTTGAATGAAAAAACTCCAAAGCTTTTGCCAATGCAATGGCATCACCGTTGTTGATAAGGATACCGTATTTGGCTTTGTAAAATTCTTCATTGGAAATTTGTACCGGTTCATTGTCGTTGAGCAATTCCAAAGGCCCTGAAAGACAGTTGGTGGATATACTGGGCAACCCTACGGCAAGTGCTTCGAGCAGCGCATTGGGAAAACCTTCAGTATTGGAAGACAAGACAAAGCAGTGACTGTTGGCCAAGTAATCATTTACATTTTTCTTCCGTCCCACTAAATGCACTTTCTTTTCCAAGCCTAGATCATTGGCTTCCTGTTCCAATGTTTCATGCAAATCACCCACACCCAAAATCTCAAGTTCCACGTCTGGAAGGTTCAGTTTATCCAAAGCTTCGATGATGATACGTTGGTTTTTCCTCACATTCAAAGACCCAACGTTTATTACCTTAAAGACATCTTCCGTTTTACCCAAAGAAATGGGGTCAATGGTGGTCGAAGGAACTTCAATGGGATTGTAAACTACATCCATTGGAATCTTGATATTGAAATTTTCCTCTAAATCCTTGTTGATATAAACAGAATTTGAAAAAAGCCTATCCGCTTTATTATATAGAATAGGGTAGAAAACCTTGGCTATTCCCAAAGACAACTTACTTGTGGTATTGTCTGAAGGAAACCCCCGCTCACTGATCAGAATTTTCACATTCCTGTTAAAAATACCTATGATTCCGTTCACCAAATTGGGAAAAGGAAGAAAAGATACTGCATATTGGATTTGCTTTCTTTTAAGGATAGATCGGTATTTGAAGATAAATCGAAATAAATCCGCTATTTTTTGATAGTATCTGCGGTCCGGTCCTTTTTGGGACAACAGTATGGTATCTACCTCTTTGGGAATGGGAAAGTGAATCTCATTGTAAAAAAGAATGAGGGTCACATTGTAATCCTTTATAAGTTCCTTGAGCAGTAGGCTAATGACTTTTTCAGCACCGCCACTGGTAAAACTTATATCAAGTATGCTGAGGTTTGGTTTGGACGAATCCATTTAAATCATGTTTTTTGAAGTTGTCAAAAATCCCTTGCCTTATTTTATGGACAGTCCTTTACCATTGGTGTTCAACCATTGTTTTAAGACCAATAGTTTCCATATGGTGGGGTATCTGTTCCAACTGCCACTCAAATGCTCATCAATCATTTTCTTAACCTTAGGTGGATTTATCCCTGGGATTTTCTCAAGGCTTTGTTCATTGAGTTCTGTGAGGACCATATCTTTTAGTTCGCCACGGAACCACTCCTGAAAAGGCATGGTGAACCCTGCTTTGGGCCTTTGGAAAATCTCTTTTGGCACATGCTGGTACAACAAATCTTTTAAGATTCTTTTCTGATTGGACCCTTTAAATTTAAATTCTGTTGGGAGCGATCTTGAAAACTCGACTACCCTATGATCAATAAGGGGAGACCTTGCCTCCAATGAATAGGCCATGGTGGCTCTATCCACTTTTGTGTTAATGTCCCAATTGAGATATGCTTTTAAATCAAAATCTGAAATACGTTCATACAGATTCTTCTTATTATGGTACAGGTATTCATGTTCCATTACGTCCTTTTCGTCCCATTGATGGTCTATCCATGACATATCAATATTGGTCAAGGTTGCCATATATAGCGACTCTAAACTTTCATGTCGTAAACCTTTGGCAATGGCTTTTAGCCTATAGTTGGGTGCCAATTCTACAATATTGGCCCCTAGTTTTCGGACTGCACCTGGCATGGAGTACAAAAATTTCACCTTCTTCATCCAGTTATACCGATGATAACCAATAAAACTTTCATCCCCTGCATCACCAGACAAGGCCACCGTAACGTGCTTTCGGGTATATTTGGCCAACAACATGGATGGAATTGCCGATGGGTCTGCAAAAGGCTCATCATAATAATGGCTAAAATTGCTGATTAAATCCAAGCCTTCCTCATAATTGCAACGGATTACGGTATGATCAGTTTGTAGGTGGTCCGCAACTTGTTGGGCATATCCGCTTTCATCAAAACCTTTTTCATCAAACTTTACCGAAAATGTTTTGACCTTATTGGCGACTGTTTTTGTAGCCAAGGCGGAAACCAAAGAAGAATCCACACCACCAGACAAAAACACTCCGATCGGTACATCGGCATACATTCTGGTACTGACAGCATCCTTTAACAAATCTTCCAGTTCTGCCAAGGCATCATTGTACGAACCTTTATAAATGGGAGGTGTCAAATAATCAATATCCCAGTACTTTCGAGTTGAAAGTTTACCAGTTTTTAGGTCGAAGCTAAACTGATGTCCAGGCAGTAATTTTTTCACCTCGTTGAAAATGGACAAAGGATCGGGAATAGCTCCCCATTTTAAATACTCCAAAATGGCCCGTTGCGATATGGATAGTTTATCGTTATAAAGTTGTATGGATGAAATTTGGCTGGCAAATTCAAAATCCAGGCCATTGTGATAATAGTAGAATGGCTTTTGCCCCAATCTATCCCTTGCGCCAAAGAGCTTCTCTTTTTGTTTGTCCAGAATAACAAAGGCAAACATGCCATTTAAATGCTGTACGCACTCTTCCCCATATTTTAGATAGGCGGCACATATCACTTCGGTATCACTGGTGGTCTTGAACTCGAAACCATCTTTAATCAAGGTCTCCTTAATCGTTTTGAAGTTATAGATTTCCCCATTGAACACAATATCCACCAAACCTTGGTAATTAAAAGGCTGGTTAGATCTGGGGTCCAAGTCGATAATGGATAGCCTATTATGGCCAAATGCAACTTTTCCATTTCCACTTTGGGTTGGAATGATCTTCCAATCCAATTTGTCGGGCCCCCTAAAATTGGTTCTTTCCAGTTTTTCCTTTACTTGGTTTTCTGTGTAACCTATGGTTGATCCGTATATTCCGCACATGTGTTTATAGTTGGGTGTTTAGTGTTTTTTATTGGGGTTATGGTTTTTTTAACGCATTAGTTCAACAAAAAAGTCTTGGTACTTGTCCAAAATAATCTTGGAATCATATTTCTTGTATACCGACTGACTCACTTCTTTTGGGTCTAAATCCAATTCTAGGATTTTATGGATAGCCTTCACCAAGTCTTCCACATTGTCCACAGTATATCCATTTATGCCTTCCTCCACAATTTCATTGATGCCACCTGGCGCCCTAAAGGCGATTATAGGAGTGCCTACTGCACAACTCTCCAGCAACGCATTGGGAAATCCTTCTACATATGAGCCCTGTATAAAGATGTGACTTTCCTTTAGATAGTTACCTACCGTTTTGGTAAAAGGGACATGTCTTACTTTACCTCCAAGTCCAAGCTCGTCAATGAGCTCATCCAAATGTTTCTTTTGTGATCCGCTTCCAACCATGGTATACTCAAAATCCATATCAAGTTTGGCAAGACCTTTTAATATTCTTTGATGACCCTTTCTCGGTTCGAGACTTCCCACTGTAATGAACTTATAAGGAGGGGTGTTTATTGTGCGCTCCTCTTTGGGTAAAAAACCATCTGTGATTGGATTGTTTATTACAAATAGCTTTTCTTTTGAGCTAGGGTGCTCAGATTGAATATCGTTGAGCATGTCATTGGATTGACATATGATAGCATCCAATTGGGTAAAACTCATTTTGGAGATAAATGCAGGATATTTTCTGGTTTTCTCTTCTGGGTAGTCCTTGAGCACACTCATGACGTTTACTTCACGGGCCACAAATTTTATTTTCGGGAAGAAAAAGGCCACTGCACCCATGACAATATTTAGGTGACGTATGGCACTAAAACAAATATCTGGTTTGGAGCGTCTCAGGTATCCTATGATTTTGGGGATGGAAAAAAGGACCCTGTCTTTATTAAGGAAAACTACATCTACCCCAGTAAGGTCGTACTTTACCTCATTTTCTGAACCGGTCACTACAAGGGTCACAGAAAAAATGGAACGGTCCAGCTTTTGGGCAATAAAGGACATTATTCGTTCTGCACCTCCAGCGGTTAGGCTTGGTAAAAAAATGGAAATCTTTATTTTCTGGTTTGCCATACTAGGTTTACTCTTCATATTTTGAGCAACTGTCTTTTAACATACTTCTTGTTTTGTACAACATAGAATTTGTTGGCAGTTTAAGATGGTTGGGGTAGGGCATCGGCTCTTTTTTTCTTCTTGTAATTTGAAATTTGGTTGGCTATCCACAGAGATGCTATCAAAACATGGTCTGTGGTGAAATAGTTGTGAAATGTCAATAAGAACAGGAACAAGGCTATGCTTTGCATTAAGACATGGTGTTCTTCCTTGAACATGATCACTCCCATGTATAAAAAATATAGATAGAGGGAGGTGAGAAGGATAAAGGCAATGATACCTGCTTCACCCAGCACCAAAATATAAGTGTTGTGTACTCCAAAAGTCTGAAAGACACCACCCATGAATGAACCGTAACCATTTCCTAAAATGGGGCTTTCCTTCAAAGGTTCGTAATAATACGACCAGGTCTCTGATCGGGATGCTTCCCCTGCTTTTTGCAATGCACCTTCGTTTTGGTTCACCACGGCAGTAAATGTTTCCAATCTGTCCGTGTTCAATTTTAAGAGAGGGCCGATCGCGGCAATAAGAATAATCAGGCCAATACCCACACCAATGATTCTAATATTTTTGAACTCTACTTTAACGGACAATAGATTGATCAACAACCAGATGAGAATAAAGGTCCTTGAAAATGTAAAAACACCAGCCACGGTAATAATTACCTGTACCAATGTCCGTATGGGGAATTTTTTTATTCTAAAGGTCAGGGCATAGGCCATTAAACACACAAAACCGGCTTGGTTGGGGTCAATGTAAAAGCCACTGTACCTTCCATAGTTGTCTGGAAAGGCCACCGCATGGACAATAATACTGATGGAACCCAAAAAATATAAAAAGAAGATATCGTCCTTGGTTACCTTTTTTACCAAAGCACTTCCGCAGATGATCATTATAATGTACTTGGTAAAGGTGATGAAATAGTCACTTTCTTTATCGCCGGCAAAGTTTAGTCCTCCTATGGCAAAGTAGGCAACCCCAATGGCAATCATCCAAAGATTGGGGCGATGTTTTTCGGCAACGATAAAATAGGCCATTAAAAGGGCATATATAAGATAACTCAATATCGTACTGATGGCCGGATTCACATAAAAGAAAAAAGTGGAGGGCACATTTAGTATAGTGAGTATAAGGATGATATATTTTAAAACTTTCGCCACAGATGTTTATTAAGCTAGGGAGTTGAACAATTCTTCCCATTGTTTTTTCACAGAACCCATTTCATATTTTTTCGATGCTTTAATGGAGTTTTCACTGAAAGTGTCCCTAACGCTGGGCTCATTGATAAGATGGACAAGCTTTTCTTCGAGTTGCTCCACACTATCAACTTCAATGAGATATCCATTGGTTCCATCCTCTATAATTTCCGAAGGCCCAAATGGACAATCCGTTGAGATGCAAGGTAATCCAAAATATTGGGCTTCAATCAAGGCATTGGGCAATCCTTCCGATCTAGAGGTGAACACAAAAATATCCGCTTCTTTGTAATAGTCGGCCACATTGGACTGTCTGCCCGCAAAGTGAATCTGCTCACCAACTCCCAATTCTTCGGAAAGTTGCTTTAAACTTTCCATTTCCACCCCATCTCCCAAGAGTTTAACGGTCCAATCCTTGTGGGGAATGTTGGCAAAGGCACGAATCAGTATGTCTTGCGCCTTGTTCGAATCTAATCTCCCTACGGTCAATATAGTTTTATTTCCAGGCCTTTTGATGGGAAGTACACGCTGACTTTGAAAATCGGGGTTCAATGGATTGGGCAGTACCACAATTTTGTTGTTGTCCATGATTTTGGAAAAGAAATCCTTGCTGGATTGTGTTTGGGAAATAAGGCAATCCGATTTGTTGTAGAGCAAGTCTCTCCATGTTTTCCAAAATAGATTGGGTGGGTCTACGATTGGATTGTTCACTTCACTGATAACGCATTTTGTATTGGTCCCCATACAACCCAAAATGGCAAACACATTTACCGTTGGCGAAGCACTCACTACTAAATCTATCTTTTTCTCTTTTATAAGTTTTCTCAGTTTTATGGCAGTGGTAATATAGCTGAAATACCTGCTAACAGGTCCTTTTTTGGCAATACTGAGACCACAATCCCATCGCTGTACCCGTTGGTCCAATTCGTAAAAAGGGGTACATTTTTCAATGGTGATCATACTTACGGGATAATCCGCGCTAAATTCATTGGCCAAATTGGAAAATACCCGCTCGGCCCCTCCAGAAGTGAGGTTAAATGAAAGAAAGGCTATGGATTGTTTTTTGGACATAGGCTATGCTTGGTTTTTTGAGGAGAGTACATTTTTAAGTCCAGTATAAGTCCGTATGAGGCCATAGTACAACCGCACCGGCAATAATTTAGCCATGGAATGTTGTATGGGTAGTGAACCATTGATGTCTTTGAACAATTTTCTTACCCAAATGCGTAGCTCAAAATTATCATCTTGGTCATGGTTGTGGTGCAACAACTTATAATTATAGAGGAGAATGTCCATTAAAAAGGTATTGGCCAGTCTCTGTAATTCTGGGTCTTGCTGTACTGAGCCAATATTTTCCCTTAAAAAGAATGCTGCCTCGATGGACTGTTTTAGGTTTTTTGGATTGTATGGCCCCCTGGTAATACTTTCCGAAGCTCGGTAGTAGTTGTAGAAGTGGTTGCTCAGGTAAACAATCTTATCAACCCGTTTAAAGACATAGCTGGTAAAATACACATCCTCAGAAATTTTACCTTCTGGAAATTTCAATCCATCCAACAGGCTTTTTTCATAAAGCCTTTTACAAACAGAAAACTGTCTTCTACGCAAAATACGCTGTAAGGCCTGTAGTTTATTTTGATGTTCCAGGGTTCCCTCTTCAGGTTCTTTCTCACCATATTCGGTCCTGAAGATAAAATCGCATTCTACAAGGTTTACATCGTTTTGCAGCATGGCATCCATCATCTCCCTGTACATTTCTTCATCTATCCAGTCATCGCTGTCCACAAAGCCTACGTAATCCCCCGTTGCATTTTCCAAGCCTGTGTTTCGGGCACCACTCAGGCCTTTGTTCTTTTGATGGATAACTACTATTCGATCGTCTTTTTTGGCAAACTCGTCACAAATAGCACCACAGTTGTCCGGTGAACCGTCATCAACCAAAATAATCTCCAGATTCTGATAAGATTGGTTCAAAATGCTGTTTATACAGCGTTCCAGATATGGTTCAACATTGTATATAGGTACAATGACAGTTATTTTTGGCAGGTGTGCATGTTTGCTTTTTTCTTCCATTGTATCCTTATTGCTTGTTGAACAATTTTTGTCTGTACAAATTGACTGCAAAAAACAATTCATATAGGGGTAAAGGCAGTACGTTGATCAAGAGAAGGTATATGTTCGTAAATTTAAATCTTGAATATTTTTTGATGAGCTTTCTCATTTTTTTCAGGTTTTTTCTATCTGGATCTAGGTGCTTTACCTCTAAAAGAGAGTGAAAATGAAAAAAGAGGGCGTTCATGAAGTTACTTCTGAGGGTTTCCTTTGCCTTTTCGGTACTGGCCATGGCCATAAAATTTTGGTTGGCTTCATGGATGACCCAAAGTCCCTCCACTTTTTTTAGACTATATCCGCTGCGTTGGATACTCTCTCCCTGTTGCGGGTTAACATAATAACCCATGGGAACAAAACCTATTTTGTCTAGTTTCTGCCAAACCTCTGAATTAAAAATAATATCCTCATACAATTTGCCCTTTTTAAAAGGGATGTCCTTAATGAGTTCGTATTCATATAGTTTGTTGATGGCGCTGTTGAAACCGGCATATTTGGCACGTTCCAGTGCATCATCTATGGTCTGGATAAAAAAGGCGTTCGGGTCTTGCTCAAAAAAGAATTCCCCACTTAGGTTCATACTGCTTTCTACCATCCTGAGATTGTTTTCCAGCATTACTTTTAGCATGGACTCATACATTTCTTTTTCAATGTAATCATCACTGTCCACAAAGGCAACGTATTTACCTGTGGCCAATTTCATTCCATTGTTTCGGGCCATACTAAGCCCCATATTTTCTTGATGGAGAACCGTTATCCGATCATCCATTTTTGCATAGCGGTCACAAATTTCACCGCAACCATCGGGAGAACCATCATTTACCACAATGATTTCCAAGTTCTTATAGGTTTGGGCAATTATGCTGTCCAAACATCTTTCAAGATAGTCTTCTACCTTATAAACAGGAACGATTACGGTAATTTTAGGACTTTGATCAACCATTTCGTTTAATTATTCTTTCGATTAAACTTTTAAAGCCTTTTCCAAAGAAATAGATCAATGGAACAAATACAAGAATGATGATTACATTCAACTTTACTGCATATAGGAACCATTCCCAATAATTTACTGGAGTATAGTCCAATACCATGTTTTTTAATTGATGGGTGATGTATGCCGAGGCCAAAAAGACCAGTATCAGCTTTAGGAAATGGGGCCAGAAATCTTTGCGTAGCGATTTTTTGAACCCAGAGGTATATAGATAATAGGGTTTCCAAAGAATCAAAATAGTAGTTACGCTGATGGTGGTTCCGAACACAATTCCCTTAATGCCCCAAAGACTTCCAAAAATGAGCGATATACCAAGGTTCAATACGATTTCTACCATGGGGGCCCAAGTGTCTTTATAGAGACCATAGGCATGGAGAAAACTGTCTATGGGCAACCTTGCTATCAGGACAAAATAATTTAGCGCCATGAAGATTATGATGTCGTTGTCCAACAAATATTTGTCTCCAACCCAAATGGATATAAAACTATGGATCAGAAAATAAATATTCAATGTGGTGAAACCCGCCAAGAAAAATCGGAGGGACATCATCTCCCAGAAAACCTTTTCAATCTGCTTTTGGTCGTCTTCCGCAATTAAGTTTCCAATTCCCGCATTGATTCCTGTGAACATTTTACCAACAATGTTCTGGATCATGGAAAAGATCAGGAAATAGTTCCCAAAATAGGCCACACTTTGGATGTTCACAAAATAGTAGATTAGGAGTTGGTCAGTACCGTAGGTAACAAAGGTTGATATTTGATGGACAAACACCTGCTTGACCTTTGTGATGATTTCCTTGAACTCCTTTAAAATATCCTTACTGGCTTTTTGGTTAAGATGTAGCCACGGATATTGCTTCTTGATTACTCTTCGTATAATAATACTGTATACAATGGAGAAGAAAAGTTCCAAGCTTACCCATAAATACAGGTTCTGGAAGTAATAGGCCACACAAGCCTGTATAATTTGGCGTATGATGTTCGAGGTCTGCAGATATGAGGTAACCAAGTATTCTTTTTGGTCGGCCTGAAGCAAACTTTGATGGTAATTGACCAGATATCCCAGTAGGGAAGAAAAAAGGAATGCATAAAAGCAATAGAGGATAAGCCAAAGGGAAAATGTGGTTTCCTCGAAAAAATGGCCAAAGAAAAATGAACAAACAATACCAACCCCCAACATGATCAAGGCCACCCTTTTGTAGAGATAACCCAAAAGGGAAACAATCTTGTTCAGTTTTTCCCTGTCGTTGTCAAAAATAGGTTTATAAAGTGCAAAACCAATAGCGGTACCTATACCCAGTTCCGCTAAGTTCAGAAACCGTAGAATACTCTGTAAAGTACCTACCAAGCCAACGAACTCATCACCAAGATAATCAAGGAATATTTTTCTGCTGAAAAAACCAACAAAAGTGTAGATAAGGTAAAATATGAGATTTACCTTGATATTCTTTAAAGCATGTTTTACCCTGGACATTCGGTAGTTCTATGGTTTAGTTGGTGGTCTATTGGCTAAATCCTCTCGGGGTAAGGGTTTCTCCAAAATATGCTGCAATTTTTTTACTTATGCATTCATTCATATAATAAAACCAAACCCTGAAAAAAATATCCTTTTTAAATGTATGTGGAAATCGTTTTCAGGGTTTAAGGTTTATACGGGTTGATTTCACGTCTCCGATTTGTAACGTAGCATCAATCTACCCGACTCTTTTTTTTCCAATTTGATGATATTCAAAGCCTTGACTTAAAAGCATTTCGTCATTGTATTGGTTTCTTCCATCAAAAATGAGCGGCTCCTTCAATTGTTTTTTCAATTCTCCAAAATCAGGTGCTCTGAATTCTTTCCATTCGGTTAGCAATACCATGGCATCGCATCCGTGAAGAGCTTCATATTTGGAGTTGACATAGGTGATTCCCTCTACATCCTTCAGGTAAAATTCTTTGGCCTCTTCAATGGCTTTTGGATCATAGGCCTGTATTTTGGCTCCTCTTTTGGTCAACTCCTTAATGATGTAAATAGCTGGTGCCTCTCTCATATCATCCGTACCTGGTTTAAATGAGAGTCCCCAGATAGCAAATGTTTTTCCAGAAAGGTCTTCACCAAAGCGTTCAATGATTTTTTCGGCAATCACCAGCTTTTGCTTATTGTTCACATCTTCCACGGCCCCAATGAGTTTTGGGGAATATCCGTTTTGCTCAGCGGTTTTCTTAAGTGCTTTTACATCTTTTGGAAAACAAGAACCTCCATACCCACTTCCTGGATATATAAAGCTATAGCCAATCCTACTATCAGAACCTATCCCTATCCTTACCTTGTTCACATCGGCACCTACCAATTCACAGATATTGGCAATTTCATTCATGAATGAGATTTTGGTGGCCAACATGGCATTGGCAACATATTTGGTCATTTCAGCAGAACGGACATCCATGGTAATTAGACGGTCTGTGCTACTTCTAAAAAACGGGCTGTAAAGACTTCTCATTTTTTTGGAAGCCTCTTCATTGTCCGAACCAACCACAACGCGGTCGGGTTTCATAAAATCGTTTATGGCATCGCCTTCCTTAAGGAATTCGGGGTTGGACACCACATGAAATTCGATGTCCTTGTTTCTTTTGTCCAATTCTTTTTGGATGGTCTCCTTGACCTTATCAGCAGTTCCTACAGGTACAGTGGATTTATCAACAACGATAATGCTGTGCTCCATGTTTTGACCAATTTCCTTGGCAACTTGCAAAACGTACTGAAGGTCGGCCGAACCATCTTCACCCATTGGTGTGCCCACGGCTATGAAGGCCACATCGCAACCTTGTAGGTTACTGGAAAGGTCTGTGCTAAAGAAAAGGGTTTTGTTTTCAATATTACGTTTTACCATGGGTTCCAGACCAGGCTCATAAATGGGGATTATACCGCCATTTAGCTTTTCAATTTTAGCTTTATCTATGTCGATACAAGTTACTTTGTTGCCCATTTCGGCAAAGCAGGTTCCACTTACAAGTCCTACATAACCGGTACCAATTACAGTCAAGTTCATAATGATTTTTTATCGTTTAAAATTATTGCACTATTGTTGTGTTCAAGGCTATAAGAAAGTTCTGTCCATTGTTTTGGTCTAAAAAACACCAAGATTGCCCTTCTACTAATGTGGGTTATACTTGTGGACCACTTTGTAAACGCCGTGAATGTTGGATTATTATGAAAAAACATGGTTAATCACCTTGTTTGTTTTTAGATACGCTTTTATCGTTTTCGAATCCGTTTCTGAATAGGTGTTAAGTGTAGATTTTGTATAAAGTATCAGGTTCTTGAGAAATGCCACCATTTTTTTACCGTAGCGCCATACCCATATCCGTATCTGCCACCATATCCAAGTTCAGATTGCTTAACCCCATTTACAACAAATGTCAATCCGTTTAGTTTACCTTCTTTTTGAAGGTTTCGGGGAAACTCCAGTGAAGTTCTTTCTGTCATTCCAGATCGAGTTACATACACTGTGAAATCTGCAAAGGTGCTTATCAATAAAGTATCTGAAACCACCATAAGGGGGGGCAGTATCAACAATTACATAATCGTACTTTTCAGAAACTTCATCAAAAAGTTCCTTTAATCGCTCACTCATTAACAATTCTGCCGGGTTTGGCGGAATTTTTCCGGAGTATACCACATCAATGGTATTGGAATAGGCCAACATGGGATTGATCATATCTGATAAAGAAATGCTATGGTCATGTAGGAATTCCGAAAGACCAATTCCATCTTGTGATTTCCCTAAACTCAACTTATCAACATTTGCACCGCTGAAGAAAGAGTAAATTTTTGGGTTCCTAATATCCGCACCAATAAGAATGACCTTTTTATTGGTACTGGCCAAGACCATGGCCAAGTTAGACGAAACAAAGGTCTTACCTTCTCCGGGAACACCCGAAGTGACAAAGATGATGTTGTTTTTGGACTTGTTCTTTTTGGATTTGATGAGATAGTCCAAATTGGTCCTTAAAATACGAAGCGATTCGGCAAGTACAGACCTGTCTTGGTCGTTGATGATTTTCAACTCGTTCTTTTTCAATCTTGGAATCTCTCCCAGTACGGGAACCTCACGGATGAACTTTTCCAATGTTGATTTGTTATGGACTTTGGAATCCAGCAAATCCTTTGTGTACAAAATAGAGAATGGAATGGCCAAACCAAATAGGAGAGAGGCCAAAAGAATAATGTTTGATTTGGGCGCAACTGGATTGGAACTGGTTGCATAGGCCCAATCAATTACCTTGGACTTGGGTGCGGACGAAGCAAAAGATATTTGTGCTTCTTCACGCTTTTGAAGCAAGTATAAGTATAACGATTCTGCTGTTTGCTGTTTACGGGTAATATCCCTTAACGCCCTTTCATTTTTTGGAGCAGAATAAATTCTGGAGTTCACCCTGGAGAGCTGTTTGCTCAAATCATTTACCTGTAGGTTTAGATTGTTTTCCACACTGTTTAAACTGGACTGCATGGTTCTTTTCAGTCCTCTTAACTGTTCGTCAAGGTTTACAATTACAGGGTTTTTTTCATTGGAACTTTTAAGAAGTCTGTTCCTCTCCGCGACCAGCTGGTTGTATTTGGCTGCTGCATTGGCAATGGAAGGGTCTGAAAGTCCAATATTGGATGGAATAATGTCAAAACTCTCTTGGGTTTCAATCAAATCCCGCATAGAAGAAGCAATATTCAATTGAATATTGGCATCCCTCAATTCTTGTTCGCCAGTGGCACTTACATTTAAATTGATGTTGGATTGGGAAGCTATGTCGGCAATTCCTCTATCGGTACGGAAATCCTCTGCAGATTGATCTACTGATGAAAGATCTGAATAAATGTCCGCAATACGATCATCAATAAAAAGCGAAGTTTTATCGGCTACAGCCTTTTTGTCCGCAATGGCATTGTTGTTATAGGTGTTGATGAGCGCATTAAGAATGTCTACGGCTTTATCTTGATTAGGGTCCGTAATGGTTATGCTGAGTACGTTGGAGAACTCATCCTTCATGGACACCTTGATTTTCTTCATGTAATTTTGGCCCACTTCGTGGATAGGCATTATATCTACCCTTAAATTCTCATTCTTGTATCTTTTAAAGTTATCATTGGGTGTAATAACCATATTGCCTATTGGGGTGGACACCTGTTTTCCGTACACATACGATTTAAACGATTCGTTCTCCTCACTTTTGTGCCCAAATTGGGTCTCGCTGCTCAAATCAAGGAAAAAACTGAATTTGGACTGCTCTACTATGGAGTCTGATGGAATAAAATTGATGTTTACAGGAGCATCATTATAAATTTCCGTATCGGCAATTTTTCCAAGTACGGTCATTCTAATGTTAAGCCCTAGTTGTTTGGCAACTTCAATAAAATTAGAACGGGATTTAAAAATGTCGATTTCGTCCTGAACCTTGGTTTTGTTGCCACCGGTAAATATTTCCAGTTCCCTGAAAACGCCCAATTCAGATGAGGCTGCATTCTCATCCAGAACTTGAATCTGTGCACTGGCAGAAAAAATCGGAGTTGCATACCTCAAGTAAAGGAAGGCAACTACCAAGCATATAAACACTGAAAGAGCAAACCATTTCCAATGTTTGGTATAACTGGAAACAATTTCTGACAATTCTGTTTTTTTATCTAATGGTGAAGAATACGTCTTGTCCATTTTTTATAAAAGATGAGGGGGTAAAATTAATTTCTTGTAAGAATAAGAACCGTAGATGTAATCAACAAGGATGCAATGGATACTGCAATACCGGCCCTATTGTCCAATGTAGACGATGTAACCGCAGATTGATTGGGTTCAATATAGACAATGTCGTTTTGTGTAAGATAGTACACAGGGGAGTTCAAGGCATCTTTCTTGGTTAAATCTATTCTGTTGTAGACTTTTGTACCGTTAAAATCCCTGATAACAAGAACATTGTTCCGCATACCTTTAATGGTAAGGTCATTGGCCAATCCCAAGGCCTCGAAAATGGTAATTTGCTCACCTACTACGGGATAAGTACCAGGTCTGTTGACTTCGCCCAATACAGTAACGGTAAAATTCTTTAACCGGACGTTTATGATGGGATCTTTCAAATAATCGCTGAGCCTATCTTTTAATAAGACTTTTACCTCTTCCGGCGAAAGCCCTTGAATTTTTACACTTCCTATAACGGGAAAGTCAATATTTCCTTCCTTATCAACAATATAATCTACTTGTTGTGGGGTAAAACCACCTTCCTCAGCACCTTTAAAAAGGTTAAAGGGCACACTTGCTTCCGGATCCAATGTAGAGACGTGGATACTTAAAACATCGTCTACCTTGAACTTTGATGAAAAAGTATTCTTGCTCACCAAAGTTTCAAAATCCTTTGCATCTTGAAAATAGACTACATCTTTTTTAGAAGCGCATGAAGCAAGAAGGGCACCAATGACTAATGTGATGCCTAAGCATTTGATTGAAGATTTAATTTTGTGCATGAAGTAAGGTTTTTAGTAAAAGTTCACGTAAGGTTTTTTTCTTTGACATCGGACAAGTGGGGGGTGTCCAATTTCTTTTCTTGATCTAGCTGGGTAAATTTAGAATTTTTAGAGACATATTCGGGTACGATCTCCTTCATTAATCTAACGGTATTCCCCGAAAAGAACATATTGGTAAGGCAAAGCTCCTCTATTTTGGTTCTTGCAGCATTATAATCGATACATTTGGTTTTGCTGATCAATATTTTCTTGTGGTAGGTCGGCATTGTATTTTCGCCATTGGCCAACAACTCTTCATAAAGTTTTTCACCAGGGCGCAGACCTGTGATTTCTATGTCGATATCATGCGGATAGGATAATCCGGAGAGTTTTATCATGTTCTTGGCCAGATCGAATATTTTTACACATTCTCCCATATCAAAAATAAAGATTTCACCTCCATTGCCCATGGACCCTGCTTCCAAAACCAGTTGCGAGGCTTCGGGTATGGTCATGAAATAACGGGTTATATCTTTATGGGTAACGGTAAGCGGACCACCTTTTTCAATCTGCTTTTTAAACAATGGAATTACAGACCCATTTGATCCCAGAACATTGCCAAATCTTGTTATGATGAACTTGGTTTTGTTCTCTTGTTGAAGACAACTGATGTACATTTCAGCAATTCTCTTGGTGGCACCCATGACGTTGGTTGGGTTTACCGCTTTGTCCGTAGACACAAAAACAAACTTGCTCACATTGTTCTGAATGGCCAAGTCTGCAATTACCTTGGTTCCTGCAATGTTTATTTTAATGGCCTCGTAAGAATTGTATTCCATTAGCGGAACATGCTTGTAAGCGGCAGCATGGAAAACCATGGTTGGCTTATACTCTTGAAACAGCATGCTCATCCTATTTTTATCCCTGATATCGGCCACTAAGGCAATATAGTTGTGGTGACCATTTTGTTTCAATTCCTGCTGAAGGTCATACAAAGCTGATTCTGCTTGGTCAATTATGATCAAAGACGTATAATCGTAAAGACAAATTTGCCTAACAAGCTCGCTTCCAATAGACCCCGCGCCACCAGTTACCAGGATGGTCTGGTTATTAAGCGCTTCGCCAATTTTGTTGTTCTTGGTGTCAATGGGGGGCCTGTCCAACAAATCCTCAATCTGGACCTTCTTGATCTGGGAAGGCTTTAACTCACCATTGATCCAATCCTCCACGGGTGGAACAATTTTTACTTGAATAGGTAGATTTACCAATTCTTGTACTTCTTTCCGTAGCTCATTTGGTCCAATCTTTTGTATGGAAAAGATGACCTCGGAAATTTTGTTTTTATGGATAAAGCTTTCCGTCAGTTCTTCTTTACCGAAAATTTTGACACCATTGATTTGTTTCCCAACTTTTCTGCCATCATGGTCAATGTATCCTATGACACGGGCAGTGTTCAAAGGACTGTTGGTGATAACATTGTGGGCGATGATCCCAGATTCGCTGGCACCATAGATAAGAACGTTCTTTGTGATTTTGAGGTTGTTCCTGCTTTGATATTGGTGGTGCAAATACTTGAAAAGAAACCTCGATGCCGTTAATCCCATGAAAGAGATAAGACTGTGTATAATAATAATGGATAGCGGAATGGTAAACCCTTCCACAAACTCGTACTGCTTGATCAATACCACAAAAAAGATGGTGAAAATACTTGCCAAGCAAGTTGCGTTGAACAAATTATACACATCCTTTACGCCAGTATGTCTTATAACTCCCTTGTGAGACCCAATAATCAAAATTGCAGCACATGAAATCAACACAACCAAAGGAAGCTGATAGAAAAGTTGCTGTACATCAAAATCCAAGGTAAGATTAAACCTGATGATGTAGGATAAGACAAAGGAGAATGAGATTATTATGGAATCAATAACTAATACCAGCCACTTGGAAATATGCTTTTTAGTGGTTTCTGCAAGTAGTTTTGAAATCATTTGTTTGATTGGGTTTTTGGGTTAAGCCATGGTGAAGATACAAATGATCAATTCTCCTGATTAAGTTTGAAATGTAATTTCGTTAAAGCCGAGATATTATCGTTTAAGTGCAAAAAAAATCCTAAAGCCTTGGTTAAGAATAATGATAAATCTGTTTGCAAATGAATGGAGCTTTAAGCTTTTGTTTTCATGGGAATCCAACAAAACTCCAAGAGATATAAGATTCTTCTTTCAATAAATGTACTAGAGGTTGTAAAGTAGTAAGGAAAGGTTGAAAAGGATACCACTTGGTACCTAAACTGAATGCCAATGAGTTTCATCCTGAGATTTTTGACGATGAAATGCGGTTTTTCTTTTGGGGTGGTTTTTAATCGAAGAATTGAACGCTTTTGACGTATTAATAGAGAAGAGTTTTTTGTTAAAGTTAACTTTGGTTGTTCAAAAAAATGGAAATGAAAAAAATTACCCCTTCAATCTCACTTATCTTAATTTGCTTTTTCACCTTTTTTGCAACCAACCTCAAGGCTCAGTCTCCTGATCAAGTAGGTCAATGGAGCGACCCCATCGGATTTGGCATTGTACCAGTTGCGGTGGCCAACCTTCCCGACGGACGTTTGATAACGTGGTCGTCACAGTTTAGGGACACATGGACGGGTTCTGGTGATGGAGCAACTTTTACTGAAATTTTCGACCCATTTATGGGACCTGATGGACAGGCGCTTGGTGAATTTACCACCAATACAGATCATGATATGTTCTGTCCAGGAATCAATAACCTTTCTGATGGAAGAATTCTTTCCGCAGGAGGTACTACCAGTCAACGTACCAGTATATATGACCCGGTCACAGGAGATTGGGCAGTGGCTGATGAAATGAACATCCCCAGAGGATATCAGGGTAATGTAACCTTGACAGATGGCTCCGTTTTTACAGTTGGGGGTTCTTGGAGCGATGCGGATACACCTGCAACCAATGGCGGTAAAGATGCAGAACTTTGGACAGAAGCAACGGGCTGGGTGTCCTTGCCAGGAATTACAGGGGAGGATATTTATACCGCCAACGATTTGGCCTTGGAACTACAAGGCTTGTATAGAGTGGACAACCATGTGTGGCTTTGGCCAGCACCCAACGGATACCTTTTCCATGCAGGACCTAGTGAAATGATGCACTGGATCGATGTTTCGGGGACAGGTTCTATCGTGGACGCAGGCCTTAGGGCAGATGATACTTATTCCATGAAAGGCACCACCGTAATGTTCGATATCGGAAAAATATTGAAAGTGGGCGGTGCCGAATCGTATGGGGATAGTGATTTGGTGGGAGCGCCTCCTGCCAAGGACAACAGCTTTGTGATTGACTTGAACGGGGTGGCTTATGGGGGTACACCAACAGTAACCCAGACAGTCAATAATTTGGAATTTTCCAGAACCATGCACAACAGTACGGTTTTGCCTAATGGAGAGGTCTTGGTTACTGGAGGTTTGGACCACGCAGAAGTATTTACGGATGATGGGGCCAGACTTACGGCTGAAATCTATAATCCGACCACAAATAGCTGGCGATCCGTTGCCGGGATGCAAATGGCTAGAACTTATCACAGTGTTGGCATCTTGATGATAGATGGCCGAGTTTTTGTAGGTGGTGGTGGTTTGTGTGATTCATCTAACCTGGATGAATGTTACAATCACTTCGACGCTGAGATCTACAGCCCGCCCTATTTGTTCAATCCGGATGGGTCTTTGGCCGCACGGCCAACCATAAGTGCACCAGCCACTGCGGATTACAATACTTCTATAAATGTAACAGGAAGCACTGATATTCAAGAATTCAGCTTGATTAGATTTTCGGCTGCCACACATAGTACCAATAATGAACAAAGAAGAATACCGGTTACATTTTTTCCAGGAACTCCCGGAGATTATTCGGTTGATATTCCTGGAAGGGAATTGTTGCCTCCAGGCTACTACATGTTGTTTGCCATCGATTCCAATGGAGTTCCTTCTGTAGCTGAGGCCGTTCAGATAGGATCGGATATTCCTCTTAGCAACAACCCAAGTTTGGTTTTGGATGTTAAGTTTGATGAAGGTTCAGGCTCTACGGCAGCAGATGATTCGCAATACGGAAACAACGGAACCATTTATGATGTGGATAATGACGCCGCTACCAAAGTACTTAGTACTGACAATTGGGGTACAGGTGTATTTGGAGGTGCTTTGCAGACTGATGGTGCTGAATTCCAGAGTAACACGATTTTTGAGGTGCCGTATTCTTCGTCTATGTCCACAATAAGGCAGCAAATCACCATGATGGCTTGGGTAAATCGAAACGAAGTGGTTCATAATGCCGGGGTGTTTAGTCATAATTATCCAGACATGTTTTTTGGATTCCATAACAATTTGTATAAATGGGAGTTCATGACTGCTCTAGGACAAGCTTCATGTTACTCAGGATATACCCCTCCGGGCCAATGGGTACACATTGCCGCAACCTATGATGGGCATACCGCCAAGCTTTATGCCAATGGCGTAGAGATTTGCAGCGTGGAGATAACCTCGGATATCAACATGAATTCTGTAGATCCTAATTTCTCGTCATTTACATCATCTGGATTTTATGAAACCAATCCCGACCCTGACCCTAGCTACAATGATAGTGGTGTAACCGATGAATTGGATGGTAGAATTGATGAGTTAAAGGTGTTTAATATTGCGCTTTCACCCAGTGAAATAGATGCGTATTATCAGCAAGGCGTACAGACAGGCAACCCTAATATTCCGGACTGTAGTGGAAACCCCATTGTAGCAGAATATAAAGTAGGTGCTGCGGGCACTTGGACGGAAGGCAACAATATTAATGCCGTAGAAGGCAGTGAGATATACATTAGGGCAAAAGACTATGTTGGGGAATATTTTGTCACTACCATGGAAGTGGATGGACCAACCTTTAGCTCGGTGGACGATTTACCAGGATTTAATGCAGATACCGCTTATCAGATAGACACTAATATTTTTCCATTCGGGGATCCTGAAAAGAATGACGGTTTGGTAAGTGTCGGAAATGAGGGAACATACGTACTTACCACGGCAGAAGGTTGTTTAACGGTAATTAATTTAAATGTTGCAGGATCTTGTGATCCTGGAGATACCCCTATTTATCCTGAATATCAGTTAAATGGTGTTTGGAGTGATGGTGTGTCGGGTGAAACTATCCAAGTTGAGCAAGGCACCACCGTGGTATTGAGTGCAGCACCTAATGAAGTTGGGGATATTACCATAACACTCCCCAATGGTACAGAGGTGGGAGATGATTACGACTTAGGTCCAATTTCTACAATTCAGGCAGGTACCTATATATTTACTTCATTACAAGGATGTACTGCAACATTGGAGATTGAAGTGACTACACCAGACTGCGGTACATTTGGTCTGGTAACTGAGTATAGTACTGACGGGAACAATTATGTTGAAGGAGCAAGTGAGCTTACTTTGGATGAAGGTCTTACGCTAATTTTGGGTATTGAGCCTAGTGGATATCCCTTTACAATCGCTGGACCCAACGGCAATGATAAAGCCTTTGATCAAAATGACTTGACCATCCCCAGTCTAACTCCTGCGGACAGTGGAACCTATACGTTCACCACGGGCAATGGTTGTTCTGTGACCTTGGACCTTACCGTAAATGCAGTGGATTGTGTTACCTTGGGATTGGTCACCGAATATAGTTTGGATGGAGACAATTATGTTGAAGGAGCAAGTGAGCTTACTTTGGATGAAGGATTACCATTGATATTGGGTATTGAGCCAGGGGGGTACCCATTCACAATTACAGGACCCAACGGAAACGACAAACCTTTTAATGAAGCAGATCTCACCATTCCAAACCTTACAGTGGCAGATAGTGGCACCTATACCTTTACAACAGGTAATGGCTGCTTTGTAACTTTAGATCTTACGGTAAATGCAGTAGACTGTGGAACCTTTGGATTGGTCACTGAATATAGTTTGGATGGGGATACTTATGTAGAAGGGGCTAGTGAACTGGAAGTGGATGAAGGATTTTCTCTTATCTTGGGTATAGAACCCAGCGGATTTCCCTTTACCATTACAGGGCCTAATGGCAATGACAAACCTTATGATTTAAACGATCTTACCATTCCTAGCCTAACTACGGCAGATAGTGGAACATATACATTTACTACAGGTAACGGTTGTTTCGTCACTTTGGATTTGACCGTTAATGAAGTGGATTGTGTAGCATTGGGCTTGACCACCGAATATAGTTTGGATGGAAATAACTATGTGCAAGGCGCAACGGATATTACCATTGACGAAGGCAGCGTTCTTTATTTAGGAGCGGAACCACAAGGAATTCCATATAGCATTACAGGGCCTAATGGTAATGATAAACCCTTGAACGCTGATGACCTTATTATTCCCAATGTAACTCCCGCAGATAGTGGTACATATACATTTACTACAGGAAGTGGCTGTTTTGTTACCCTGGATGTTACTGTAAATGATGTTGATTGTGGCACACTTGGATTGGTCACAGAATATAGTTTGGATGGTGAAAACTACATCGAGGGAGCAACAGATGTTACCGTTGATGAGGGCAATATTCTCTTTCTAAGTATCCTGCCTCCTAATCTACCGTTTTCTATCACTGGACCAAACGGAAACAATAAAGCTTTCGATTTTAATGATTTAACCATTTCCAACTTGGTTCCCGCAGACTCTGGAACATATACCTTTACTGCGGGCGGAGATTGTGAGGTTTCAATCAACCTTACTGTGAACCCAGTGGACTGTGGTACTTTGGGTATGGTTACAGAATACAGTATAAATGATAACTCATTTTTTGAAGGAGCAACCGAGCTTACGGTGGATGAAGGAAACAAGTTGCAATTGAGTATTCAACCTCAAGGATTGCCTTATTCCATTATCGGACCTAATGGCAATGATAAACCCTTCGATTTTGATGATCTTATCATTACTACGTTAGTTCCTGCAGATAGTGGTCTGTACAGATTTGTAAGCGGTAGTGGGTGTGAGGTTACGCTGGATTTAACTGTAAATCCGGTTGATTGTGCCACCTATGGTGTGGTTACGGAATACAGTTTAAATGGTGGACCATTTGTAGAAGGAGCAAGTACCTTGGAGGCCATTGAAGGAGATAATCTTGTGTTGAGCATAGAACCGTTTGGCGCAGCTTTTTCAATCGATGGACCTAATGGGAACAACAAACCTATGGGAGTCAATGACTTGACTATTCCAAGTTTAACCACAGCGGATAGTGGCACATATACCTTTACAACAGGTAGCGGATGTGTAGTCATGTTGGATTTAACGGTCAACACCTTCTGTTCTACCATTGGTTTGGAAACTGAATACGTCCTCAATGGCGAGGCGGCAGTTACTGGATCTAGTTCAGTTTCTGTAGTCGAAGGAGATAACATTTCGCTTGGAATTATTCCTGACGGACGTACATTCTCTGTGGCTGGCCCCAACGGAAATACAAAACCATTGGATCTTACCGACCTTGTACTAGGCAGCGCTACTCTTGCTGATAGTGGAACATATACCTTTACTACCGCAGAGGGCTGCGAAGTTCAATTGGACTTGAATGTAGTTGAATTCTGTACTGCACTAGGCTTACAGACCGAGTATAGCCTGAACGGTGATACGGCTGTTGTAGGACAAGCCACAGTTGCCGTAGAGGAAGGAGACCAATTGTCCTTGGGTGTTTTCCCTGATGGACTTACCTTCTCCATAGCAGGTCCCAATGGAAACAACAAAGCCCAGAGTACGGATGATTTGGTACTTACGGATATGGCGCAAGCCGATGCTGGAATTTATACCTTCACTACCGCTGAGGGTTGCGAAATTCAGTTGGAAGTCACTGTAGGCGATCCATGTATTGCACTAGGCTTACAGACCGAGTTTAGCCTGAACGGTGATACGGCTGTTGTAGGACAGGCCACAGTTGCCGTAGAGGAAGGAGACCAATTGTCCTTGGGTGTTTTCCCTGGGGGGCTTACCTTCTCCATAGCAGGTCCCAATGGAAACAACAAAGCCCTGAGTACTGATGATTTGGTACTTACGGACATAGCGCAAGCCGATGCTGGCGTGTATACCTTCACTACAGACCAGGGCTGTGAAGTCCAGTTGGAAGTCACCGTAAGCGATCCATGTATTGCACTGGGATTACAGACCGAGTATAGTCTGAACGGTGATACGGCTGTTGTAGGACAGGCCACAGTTGCGGTAGAGGAAGGAGACCAATTGTCCTTGGGTGTTTTTCCTGATGGGCTTACCTTCTCCGTAGCAGGCCCCAATGGAAACAACAAAGCCCTAAGTACGGATGATTTGGTACTTACGGACATAGCGCAAGCCGATGCTGGAATTTATACCTTCACTACAGACCAGGGCTGTGAAGTGCAATTGGAAGTTACAGTTACAGCTGGGAACCAAAATCAGCCGCCGGTTGCCGTAATTGACGCCAACCCCGCAGATGGCACGGTACCTTTGGAAGTTAATTTTGTTGGGTCGAACTCCCAAGACGATGTGGAGGTGGTATCCTACACTTGGAATTTTGACGACGGTAGCCAATCAGACGAAGCAAATCCGACACATATATTTGAAGTTTCAGGAACCTATGAAGTAACATTGACTGTTGAAGATGCCGAAGGTTTGACGGATACAGCCACAATAACCATAGTGGTAGAACCATCCGCGGAAATGGTTTCCATTTTGGCTCCTAACCCTGCAACAGGAATCGCAAGGATATATGTGGATACTGCAGCGGAAGATGTGTTTGTCACACAAATTCATTTGCATGACTCTAGTGGAAGATATATTACATCCTATGTTCCTTCCGAAGTAGAAGTTGACGGAGGATACGAGCTGCCCATATTTGCGGTTTCAAATGGCGTGTATACAGTGCAGTTGGTTCTAAACAGTGGGGACACAGTACCTTTAAGACTCATTGTTCGAAACTAATAACAGGAATAATTAAAAAAGTAAGCAGGCTGTCCATGTTCTGGACAGCCCTGCAATACCTTTGAAGCTCTTCAGATAAAACAATCAAGGAATAGTTTAGAGAATAAAAATCCAAATGGAGAAAAAAATTAAATTATGTTTGGTTGGGGGGGAAGACGCCCATAAAAGAATCGAGCTTTCAAATTATTTGCTTCAACATGGTTTTGAGATTACCATTTTGGGCACCAAGGATTATGACTACCCAGAACATATCCAGTTCATAAAATATAACCTGAACAGGAAATTGAACCTGTTCTCGGATATAGCATCCATTTTCCAATACAGAAAAATTTTCAAGGAGCATAAGTTTGATATTGTACAAACCTTTGATACCAAACCTGCTTTCTTGGTACCCTTGGCTTCGTTTGGACAACCCCACAAGGTGGTACGTACCATAACTGGTTTGGGAAAATTATTTGTTTCCAAAGGTCTATCAACACGTATTGCCCAATCCGTATACGTTTTCTTGCATACATTGGCCAGAAAAAGGGTGTTCTGTACTACCTTCCAGAATTTGGATGATCGCAACTTTTTTCTTGAAAAAGCGTTGGTAACAGAAAAGAACCATTCCATGATCTATGGTAGTGGCATAGATTTAAAAAGCATTAAAGAGAAGGCTGCCAGGAACAGAAGCCCCTTTACCGCAATTTGCGTTTCAAGGTTGGTCTATGCCAAAGGAATCATCCAGTATTTGGAAGCCGCTAAAATGTGTGCTGACAAAGGATTTGGGTTTAAGTTTTTGTTGGTTGGCCCATTGGAAGAGAATTCAGAAAAGCTGAACGAGAAAATCCTAAACCAATATGCGCCATATGTAGAATGGTTGGGAAAACGAAGTGATGTTCCAGATCTGCTATTGGGATCTGATGTCTTTGTGCTGCCTACCTTCTATCGCGAAGGTTTTGCAAGGGTGTTGTTGGAAGCATCTGCATATGGATTACCCTTGGTGACCACAGATGTACCCGGAGTTACCGATATCGCAAGGCACATGAAAGAAGGGTTGATTGTAAAACCAAAGGATTCTGAGGCATTGGCGGAAGCCATAATTGCCTTATATGAAAATGAAACGTTAGCGGACGAACTTTCTAAGAATGCGCTGCTCAATGTTCAGAATTACAGCATGGAAGTTGTAAGTAAAGCCTATTCAGACCTATATCAAAAAGCATATGAAAATTGATTTTTCGCCTCCGTTTATTAACGACAAAGTAAAAGAGGAAGTCCTTAAATCCTTGGATTCAGGGTGGATAACCACTGGTCCGCAAGTACGCAAGCTTGAAGAACAAATCAAGGAAGCAACAGATGCTCCCGAAGTAGTCTGTGTAAACTCATGGACTTCTGGTGCCATTTTGGTCTTAAAATGGTTAGGAGTAGGTGAAGGTGATGAAGTGATCATACCGGCATATACGTATGCAGCCACGGCCATGTCTGTGATTCATGCAGGGGCGAGACCAATTATGGTAGATGTTGGTGAAGATTTTAATATTGCCATTGAGAACATTGAAAAAGCAATTACGCCCAGAACTAAGGCCATAATCCCTGTTGATTTTGCGGGCTGGCCTTGCGATTATGATGGAATCAATGACTTGGTGTCCAAAAAGAGGGAATTGTTTGTTCCACAAGGTGAAGTTCAGGAAAAACTGGGTCGTATTTTGGTGGTGGCCGATGCTGCACATTCCATAGGTGCGATGTATAAAGGTAAAAGCACGGGTGTTTTAACGGATATCACTATTTTTTCATTACATGCAGTAAAGAATGTCACCACAGCAGAAGGTGGGGCAATATGCTTAAATCTTCCAGAGCCATTCAATAACGATGAGTTATATCGTACCCTGAGATGTTATTCCTTAAATGGACAGACCAAGGATGCTTTGGCCAAATCCAAAGCAGGGAGCTGGAAATACGATATTATTTACCCAGGGCTTAAGATTAATCTTCCTGATGTTTTGGCTGCAATTGGTGTAGGTCAAATGGAGGTGTATTTGGATGACATATTGCCAAAACGAAAAGAGATTTTTGAGCAGTACAATTCCTTTTTTGAGGAAAAGGATTGGGCCATTGAACCACATTTTCGTACGGACGACCAACAATCGTCTTGCCATTTGTATCCGCTTAGAATCAAAGGAGCAACCGAAGAACAAAGAGATTTGATCATTCAAGGAGTTGGAGAAAGAGGGGTGGCCGTAAACGTGCATTTTCAGCCATTGCCCAGATTATCGCTTTTTAAACAAATGGGATATCAAGAAGAAGCGTATCCGATGGCCATGCAGATGTACACAAATGAAATATCATTGCCCATATACCCACAATTGTCCCAAGAACATATTGCCTATATAGTAAAGGTGGTTTCCGAGACTGTGGAAAATGTCCTGAAATGAAAAGATTGTTCGACATAATATTGTCTTCTTTTGGGATACTTGTATTGTCGCCAATACTTGTCCTCATTGCCATATTGGTCAAGATTTCATCCAAAGGACCTGTTTTTTTTAGGCAAGTGAGGGTTGGTAAAGGAAACAAGGATTTTAGGATTTTTAAGTTTAGGACCATGTATACTGGTTCGGACAAGAAAGGACTGCTCACAGTAGGAGGTAGAGACCCTAGGGTTACCAAGGTGGGGTATTATCTAAGAAAATTCAAATTGGACGAACTTCCTCAACTCTTTAATGTTTTTACGGGTGAAATGAGTTTGGTAGGACCAAGACCGGAGGTGAGAAAATATGTTGAGCACTATTCCGAATCAGATATGGAAGTTCTTTCCGTTAGACCAGGAATAACCGACTATGCTTCTATTGCCTTCAGGAATGAAAATGATATTTTAAAAGAATCCGAAGACCCCGAAAAAAAATACATTGAGGAAATAATGCCCATCAAATTAGGCCTCAATAAAAAATATATTGCCGAGAAAGGCATGTTCAAAGACTTGTCCATTATATTCAAAACCATAACCGTTATCATAAAAAAACAATAGTTCATGAACATTTTAGTCACAGGAGCCGCCGGCTTTATTGGATACCATGTATGTAAATCTTTGTTGGACAAAGGACATAGGGTCGTTGGGCTGGACAATATCAACGATTACTATCCGCGTAGTCTTAAGTTTTCAAGACTGGAGCAGTTGGGTATTGAAGAAGACAAGGCCAAAAATTTCAATACTATTGTAGAGAGCGGTACATACCCAGATTTTAGTTTCATTCGTTTGGGATTGGAGGATAGTGCTTCGATGGACAAACTATTCAATGAGCATAAATTTGAAATAGTTTGCAATTTAGCGGCCCAGGCAGGAGTAAGATATAGTTTGGAAAACCCTTCCGCATATATTGAAAGCAACATTGTGGGGTTCTTCAATATTTTGGATAACTGCAAGCGCCATGAAATAAAGCATTTGGTATATGCCAGTAGTTCCAGTGTATATGGGTTGAACAAAAAGGTTCCTTTTGAGACTACTGATAATGTGGACCACCCAATTAGTCTTTACGCCGCTTCCAAGAAAAGTAATGAGCTTATGGCACACACCTATAGCCATCTCTACGGTTTTAAGACTACTGGACTACGGTTTTTTACAGTGTATGGCCCATGGGGAAGACCAGATATGGCCATGTTTCTGTTCACCAATGCCATGCTAAAAGGCGATCCCATAAAAATATTCAATAATGGGGATTTGGAAAGGGATTTCACCTACATAGACGATATCGTGAATGGGGTTGTACGGATCATAGAAAAACCAGTTGCGGATGATGAGCCAAAATATAAGATTTTCAATATCGGTAACAATGACTCAGTTAAGCTTACCGATTTTATTGAAACTATAGAAAAGGAGTTGAACATAGAGGCCAAAAAAGAGTATTTGCCCATGCAACCAGGGGATGTTAAAAAAACCTGGGCCAATGTAGATGATTTGGTAAGTGAATACAATTATGAACCAAACACAAGTATTTCCGTTGGGATTAAACGATTTGTGGAATGGTTCAAGGCCTATTACAAAATCTAACATCAAGTGTCATGAAGTTCAAACTATTTAGACAAAACGCCATTGATCTTCTTAGAAGGAAATCTTCACAAAGATTTATCCCAGAGATCGATGCTTTACGGTTTTTTGCCATACTTCCTGTAATGTTTGCGCACTGTAGCCAAGCTTTTTTGGAATACAACACCAATTTTGATCGCGAGCTGATTGAAAGTGAAAGTTTACTTCGGTATGTTATGTATCAAGGAAATCTGGGAGTAGAACTGTTTTTTGGTATTAGTGGATTTATCCTTGCACTTCCTTTTCTTGGGAAAAAAATAAAGGAGTTGGACTTTAGGAGTTATTTTCTGCGTAGACTTATCAGAATTGAACCGCCCTATCTTATTGCGATCTCAGTGTTCTTTTTGGTGCACCTTTTTATAATGGGACAACATGACTTTGCTTTTTTATGGGATCGTTATGTAGCCTCATTTTTTTATGTGCACAATCTAGCTTACCACTCCTATTCATACATTCTTCCTCCGGCATGGAGTTTAGAAATTGAGGTGCAGTTCTATCTGTTAATGCCAATTTTCATTCTAGGTTTCTGTTTGATGAACAAAGCAGTTTGGCGTTATTTCCTCTATTTCTTAATGTTGATGCTTTCTTTGCATTTGGATGTTACCCCGGATTTGGATTTAAATGACTACTTGAGGTATTTCCTTGCCGGGATAATAGCAGCGGATGTATATAAGAATGTTAAGTTTGAAAGATTTTGGGTATGGGATATCTTTTTTGTGGTAAACCTGTTCCTGTTTTTCTTTGTTTTTGGCGATTGGATGCTAAGGACACTTAGCTTGTTCTTGATATTGATTTCATCCTTTAACCTATCTATTTTGAAAAAGGTAGTGACCAATAATTGGGTCACGGTCATAGGGGGAATGTGTTATTCATTGTATTTGCTTCACTTTCCGTTTTACCATTTGGTGATGAAGATCTTTTCGGATAGACTTACTTTTATTGATTCTTATGAATTTACCTTTATTTCCCAAGCTTTGATTTTTGTTCCTCTTTCAATTGTAGTGATTACAGGATACTATCTTTTGGTGGAAAAACCATTTATGGTACTTAGCCAGAAGTATGGGAAGATTGGAAAAAAGAATACTAAAAAACTAAAGGAGGCTTAAGCCTCCTTTAGTTTTATTTTTGATGGAATAATAAAGTCTTTTTTTAGTTTCTATCTATCAACCATGTTCAAGAACTCTTCCAAATTGGTATAGCCATCTTGGTCGGCATCATCATTGGCCCCAGTATTCAAGGTTCCAAAATTGGCCATTTCCCAAATATCCGCCATACCATCCAAATCAGAATCGTAATCACTGCTTCTTTGGTTGGTTGGGATGTTAGGGTAAGCATAGCTTCCACCATCATACCAGACAAATCCACTACAACCTTTGCAGTTGGTGTAGGTGTCGTTTAGGAAATCACTTATGTATTCTTTATCCAAATCATCTTGCCAAGTCCCATAAGAACCATCAGCTTTTAGGTATTTATTGGCTCCAACATCGCCTGTCACATCGTTTACGGCTTCACTGGCAGAAGTTACGGTAACAGGAACCCCTTCTATGCTAAACGGACTGCTTTGAAAATAACTTTCCCAAGGGTTGGGAGGGCTTACAGCTTGTCCATTTATGGTTATCGTCCATCCATCTCGGTTATCTTGGTTGGCAAAATTCATACCTTCATAGTAATTACCCGAGGCATAAACTTTTACGTCGTGACCTGATTTTACACTTAACATGTTAAGTCCATTTCCTTTACTGGTATTGGAAGTGGCTCCAGGTCTATAGTAATTGTTGATTTGATTTACCCTTGCATTGCATTCGGCACTGATAAGTTTAAATTTCCAGTTGCCAATAAGATTGTTTACATATTCGTGGGTACCTCCAGCCGCATTCGAGGGCATTCTATTATATCCGTGAATGGATAGATTGTGGTGCGATGAAAAATAAGTCAGAGTTCTCCAAACATCTGGATTTTGCTCACCACCGGCCAAACCTCCATTCTGACTTTCGCCTGTTAGAACCCGTTGTACGGTAACATTGCCAGATTGTGAACCTCCAAAGTGCCAAAAATCTATGGTTTCATCTCCACCTCCTGAAACAGAAAGGTGATCATAGATCACATAACGGCAACCCATACAGGTAATGGCATCATTTCCTTCACCAGCACCTTGCGAATTGAAAGGTCTAACCCTTAGATATCGTATCACAACATTTTGAACACTGTAAAACTGTAACGGAGCTCCTTTGATGGTGATTCCTCCTTGCGGGGCAGTTTGTCCTGCGATGGTTAAATTACTGTGTTCAGAACCATTAAGCACAATACTGCTACGTAGTTCAATTTCACCGGAAACATTAAAAACAATAGTTCTGGGACCACTTTGTTGAACGGCCCATCTGAAAGATCCCTCACCACTATCCGCAAGGGTTGTTACAACTAAAACCTTACCACCACGGCCACCGGTAGCGTAAGCACCGGCTCCTTCGGCGGAAGGGAATGCCAAAACACCATAAGAAACCTCGTCATCCAATATGGGGTCAGTATCGGAATCTGTATCCGGTTCGTCTACGGTATTGTCATCTTTATTTTCTTCCTGTACAGTCTCTTCTATTTCTTCGTCAATGGCTTGAGTAAATAAATCCTCGTCCTTTTGGCATGATGAAAAAGTAATAAGCAGAAAGTAGGTTAAGAAAATGCTCATCAGTAATCTTTGAGGTTTTTTCATAAATAACTAGATTTGTGGGGTGTTCGAGACTTCATCACGGGGCGTAAATTTAATTCGTAAAAAAATTAAATCGATAAAAACACATGATTTTTCGATGAAATGCACAGCACACCACCCTTTTTAACTTTTTAACTGTCTTTTTGTTACTAAAAATTGTGAACAAAGCCTTGTACGAACCGATTAAGAACTATGGATTTTCCTTTTAACTTTATTTAACAGTTTTCATGTGTTTTTCGATGAACTACACTAAATTTTTAATTGAAATTGGCACAATACAATTAATAATTCTAGCCAAACAACCACTGCCTTAAACCATACTTTCAATAAGAGACCAACCAAAAAATGAAGCAAAAACTAAAGATTGGTGTGTTGATAGACCAATACCAAATTTCCTCTTGGGAAAACAGCATACTACAAGAATTGGTGAACTCTCCTTATGCAGAGATAACCGTATTGGTAAAAAAAAAGGTGGGTAAAACAACCCAAGATACATTCTCTCAGAAATTAAAGAAATACGGTCGGGTTTTTTTGTATGAACAATACATGAAACTTGAGCAAAGGTTGATAAGCCTTTCTCCGGATGCGTTTGAACCCAAAGACATTAGGGAAACCCTTTCTGTCCCTGAGTTGACAGTTGAGACCACCGAAACCGCTTTTAGTGATAGGGTTGTAGAGGAAGACATAGCCAAAATAAAAGACTACAAGTTGGATGTCTTCTTACGCTTCGGATTTAGAATTTTAAGGGGCAACATCCTAAAATGCTCCAAGTATGGTGTATGGTCTTACCATCATGGGGACAACAATGTGAATAGGGGCGGTCCCGCGGGAGTTTGGGAAGTTATTAAAGGCTGGGATGAAACTGGGGTAATATTGCAGATACTTACCGAAGATTTGGATGGAGGAGTGAAACTTTTTGAATCCTATTCATCCACTGATAAGTCCAGTATCCAAAGGAACAGGAACAACTATTATTGGAAAGCAAAATCTTTTATCCCAAGAAAGTTGAAAGAATTGTATGAAATGGGGGAAAAAGACTTTTTTAAAAGTGTTTCACCACTTAACAACAAGCCCAGCATTTATTATAATGAGCTTTTTATAACTCCAGGGAATTTCACCATGGTGAAATACATAACAAAAAGAGTATGGCATACCATCAAAGAAAAGATAAGGGAACTTTTTGTTTTGGATCAGTGGATTTTACTCTATAAGTTTGAAAAGCAGGATAAGATATCACAGTCTTTTTTTAGGTTCAAGAGGTTGGTTCCTCCTAGAGATCGTTTTTGGGCAGATCCTTTCATTGCGGTAAAGGACAATAAGTATTTTGTGTTTCTGGAGGAATACATATACAAAAAAAGAAAAGGAGTAATATCTGTTATAGAGTTAAATGAAAAGGGAATGGTAGGGGACTGTCAATTGGTTTTGGAAACCGATTACCATCTTTCGTACCCTTTCCTGTTTGAAGATGGGGACAAAATATACATGATTCCCGAAAGTGCTGATAACAACACTGTTGAGCTTTATGAGTGCGAAGAATTCCCACTAAAATGGAAACTTAAAAAAGTACTTCTGGATAACATCAGTGCATATGATGCCACAATTTTTCAATATGATGGAAAATATTGGATGTTTGCCAATGTCAGAACCAATGAAGGAGCTTCTACATGGGATGAGCTTTTCCTGTTCTATGCAGACGGCCTGTTTGATGAATGGAAGGAGCATCCAATGAATCCCGTTGTTTCAGATGTGAAAAAAGCAAGGCCGGCAGGTAATGTTATTGAGTACCAAGGAAATCTGTACAGACCGGGTCAAAATTGTGCCAAAAGGTATGGCCACGGAATGACATTGAGCAAGATCACCAAACTAACAGAGACGGAATATGAAGAAATGGAAGAGCAATCCATTTACCCCAATTGGGAGAAAGACCTCTTGGCCACACACACGCTTAATTCCAAAAGCAGACTTACAATCATTGATGCAATGATCAAGAGAAATAGGTTTTAGTATGCTTTTTTGGGAAATAAGGGCAACGAAACTGTTTTCATAATATTGTAATCCCTGAAATCCGTTTAACGATAAAACTGGTGTTTTGTCGAAATTTGCAACTGCTGGATTTTTATGCGCTCGACTATTGAGTAGCTTTAAGAAAATTCCCCGTTTTTTAAACTAAATCAACCTTTTCAACCATGCAAAAGAGTGCATATATAGCAATTCTTGCTATCTGCAGCTTTCATTTTGTCTATACCCAAAATCCAGCTCAAGACGGTCAATGGAGTGATCCCGTAGGATTTGGAATTGTGCCTGTGGCTGTGGCCAATTTGCCCGACGGCAGGCTCATTACCTGGTCTTCAAAATTCAGGGATACCTTTGGGGGACAAGATGGGGCTACCTTCACGGAAATATTCGACCCGTTTTTGGGTGCCAATGGACAGGCATTGGGCGAATTTACAGCCAACACAAATCATGACATGTTTTGCCCGGGGATCAACAATCTTCCAGATGGTCGGATTTTATCGGCAGGAGGTTCTTCCAGTGAGCGTACGAGCATTTATGACCCCGTAACAGGCCTGTGGGAAGTGGCAGACGATATGAACATCCCTCGAGGATATCAAGGTAATGTCACTTTATCAAACGGTTCTGTTTTTACATTGGGAGGTTCTTGGAGTGGTAATGGAAACTCTGGGGCAAGAGATGCTGAAATATGGACGGAGAGTACAGGATGGGTTGTGTTATCTGGGATAGATGGTGATGACATTTACACGGGGGGAGATCTTTCCACTGAATCGGAAGGTGTTTACAGAGCGGATAACCATGCTTGGTTATGGCCTGCGTCCAATGGAGGTCTTTTTCATGCTGGACCGAGCGAGTTGATGCATTGGATCGATGTTTCGGGAAATGGGAGTATCGTGAGCGCGGGTCAACGATCCAATGATTCGTATTCCATGAAAGGAACCACGGTAATGTTCGATGTGGACAAAATTTTGAAAGTGGGTGGTTCTGAATCTTATTCCAGTGGTCATCCAGCCAAAAATAATGCTTATGTCATCGATATAAACGTTCCTTATGGCACAGCACCCAATGTTACAAGTGCTGGACAGCTTTCCTTTTCCAGGACCATGCACAACAGCACAGTCCTTCCCAATGGTGATGTTTTGGTCACCGGAGGACTTGATAGGGCAGAAGTGTTTTCAGATATAGGGTCAAGACTTACTGCTGAATTATATAATCCTTCAACCAATACGTGGCGTACGGTTGCCGGAATGGTAACGCCTAGGACCTATCATAGCGTAGCTATTTTAATGACAGATGGTCGGGTCTTTGTTGGGGGCGGAGGCCTTTGTGACAGTACTCCGGGTTGTGTAAACCATTTTGATGCAGAGATCTACAGTCCACCTTATCTTTTCAATGGTAATGGCTCTTTGGCGGCCAGGCCCATAATTAGTGCTCCGGACAAAGCAAATTACAATACAGGAATCAATGTTTCGGGAAGTGCCAATATTCAAGAATTCTGTTTGATTAGATTTTCATCTGCTACACATAGCACCAATAATGAGCAGAGAAGAATTCCAGTTAGTCACACACAATCCCAAGGGGCGTACAATGTCAATATTCCAGGAAACAACCTTCTGCCACCAGGGTACTATATGCTTTTTGCATTGGATGGTAATGGGGTTCCCTCCATAGCCGAAACCATACAAATTGGAGCAAATGTGGCCAATAATCAAGATCAGAGCTTAATCTTGGATATTGGTTTTGATGAAGGTCAAGGCACAATGTCTTTTGATCGTTCCAGTTTCGGAAATGACCTCTCATTTTTTGATACGGATAATAACTTGGGCATTAAGAACCCAAGCAGCGATAATTGGGGTCAAGGCTTGTTTGGTGGAGCAATGGAAACAGATGGATATGAGTTTCAAAGCAATACTATTGGAGAAGTTTCACATTCGCAATCAATGGGTGCCCTAACCAATAAAATTACCCTCATGGCATGGGTGAATAGAGATGAAGTGCAGCACAATGTGGGCATTTTCAGTCATGATTACCCATCCATTTTCTTTGGATTCCACAATAGTCTCTACAAATGGGAGTTTCCAACAGATACGGGAGGAGAGGCAAGCTGCTATGCAGGGTATTCACCTCCCGGTCAATGGGTTCATGTTGCGGCTACGTACGATGGAAATAATGCCATATTGTACGCCAATGGTGTAGAAATTAGCCGCATGCCCGTTCAGGGAAATTTCATTCTAAATCCAAATGAGTCCAATTTTTCCACTTTTACAACTTCTGGGTTTTATCAAAGACTACAGAACCCTTCCGGCAATTATAATGGTAGTGGCGTAACGGATGAGTTGGATGGACGGATAGACGAACTTAAGGTATACAATCGCGTTCTTTCAAGAAACGAGATTGTTTCCCAATACCTACAAGGGCAATTACAAAACAATCCCAATCTTGCAGATTGTTCCCAGAACAGCATTGTTGCAGAATACATGATAGGAAATAATGGTGCTTGGATTGAAGGAAATAACATTGAGGTTTCTGATGGTGAAACGGTATATATTAGAGCCAAGGGCTATTCCGGGGAATACTTTTTGACCACTCCCCAGAAAGATGGACCTACATTCAGTTCTGTGGACGATTTGTCAAATCACAATGCCTTCAATGCATATCAGGTTGATACCTATGTCTATAATTTTGGCAACCCTGAAAGGAATAATGGACTGGTAGACCCTACCAACTACGGTAAATTTGTTTTGACTACAGCAAATGGATGCCCAACGGTGGTGAACTTAAACACGGAAGTGCCACCATCCAATGATTGTCCACCCGGAACAACGCAAGTAATTCAAGAATACAGGATAAATGGCGAGTGGTTAAGTGGAAGCGATCATATTACTGTGGAAGAAGGTACAGAGGTGATGTTGAGTATTTTACCCAATACCTTGGGAGTTTCCATTACATTGCCCGGTGGTACGGTTGTGGGGGATGATTATAATTTAGGCAATGTAGATATTTCGGATAGTGGTGATTATTTGCTTACCAGTAGTGAAGGGTGTACAGTGACTTTAACGTTGCAAGTAACTTCAGAAGGTGGTAGTTCGGCCCCTGTGGCGGTGGCCACGGCGAGCCCTTTGACGGGCAATCCGCCGTTGGAGGTCAGTTTTACGGGCAGTGGCTCCACGGACGATGTGGGGGTGGTGTCGCACAGTTGGGACTTTGGCGACGGTGGCAGCTCCACCTTGGCGGACCCCGTTCACACCTATTCCTCACCGGGAAGCTATACCGCCACCCTTACCGTACAGGACGGGGAAGGCGAAACGGATGTTGACACGGTCTCGATCACGGTGACCCAGGAGGGCAGCCCGGGCGAGTGCACCGCACTTTCGGCCCCTTGGTCGAACTCGGATGTGGGCTCGGTCCTCGCGGGCGGCAGTGCCTGTTCTGATGGCCAGACCTATGAGGTGAGCGGTTCGGGGGCGGATATCTGGGGTTCCAGCGATGGCTTCCATTATGTGTACCAGCAACTGGAGGGCGACCTTGAGATCACCGCCCGGGTGGTGTCGCTGTCGAATACGGACAATTGGGCCAAGGCCGGTGTCATGGTCCGCAACAACCTGTCCGGGAACTCGGCAATGGCCCTGATGTCGGTCTCCCCTGACCCGAGCTATGGTTCAGGTCCTGGTTATACGCTACAGCACCGCAGTGTTGATGGTGGCACGATGACCTCCAGTGGGCACAATCTGGGCCCTGTCCATGTGGGCATGCCCTATTATGTTCGTTTGGTGAGGGAAGGGGACACTTTTAGCGGTTACGCTTCGGCCAATGGAACGGATTGGTCCCTGTTGGGCAGCAGACAGATCCCTATGGGGAACAGTGTATATGTTGGCCTGGCGGTTACCTCGCACAAGAACGGAGTGCTGGCGGATGCGGTCCTGGACAATGTTACGGTGACCGGGGGCAGTTCCAGTGGTGGCAATTCGGCCCCTGTGGCGGTGGCCACGGCGAGCCCTTTGACGGGCAACCCGCCGTTGGAGGTCAGTTTTACGGGCAGTGGCTCCACGGACGATGTGGGGGTGGTGTCGCACAGTTGGGACTTTGGTGACGGTGGCAGCTCCACCTTGGCGGACCCTGTCCACACCTATTCCTCACCGGGAAGCTATACCGCCACCCTTACCGTACAGGACGGGGAGGGTAGAGTGGATTCAAGTACAATTGGAATTGTGGTTACGGATCCAAATTATTGTGAAACAGGAACCATAATTCCAGAATATCGTCTTGATGGTGTTTGGTCAAGTGGATTGAATGATCTGACGGTTGTGGAAGGGACAGAAGTAATGTTCAGTATTTTACCGAATACGGTTGGGGTTACGGTAACCCTAGCTGATGGGACTGTTGTTGGAGATGATTTCAATTTGGGGCCGGTAACGGTTTCCCATAGTGGACCTTATGTGTTGCTTTCATCTGAAGGGTGTGAAACTACAATAAACCTTACCGTGGTGCCAGATACCTTGGGGGGTCGTTCTGGAGTTTCAACTGGTCAGATAGATCAAAGCAGTGGTGGATTTACCTTTAATTCTTTGGAAAGTTTGGGAACTAGAATATTTCCGAACCCAACAAGGGGTTACTTTAAAATATCGAATTACGAATTGGTGGGTGAAACCGTGAGAGTTATGATCTATGGAACTTCAAACAGGCTGATATTTGAAAAAGAGTTTCCAAATTTTCCTGGCGAAATTGAATTGGAATCGCTCTACTTTTTCCAAGACGGTATTTATAGGGTTCTGGTAAGTTCATCAAACCATCTCACCAGTCATTCTTTAATATTAAAGAAATGATTAGGAACCAAAAGTTGATTTGGTGTTTTCCAAAACGGGTAAAATTTTGTTCAGGAGACGCTCATTTAGCTTTACACTTTTGAGGGCCTCAATATGATGAATCTTATGTACATCTGACCCTACGTATTCATACATTCCGGAATCCAGCAAACTGTGTGCAATTTTCTGTACATCCGCACCATAGTGTCCACCCAAAGACAATAGGTTGAGCTGAAAATGTACGCCTTTTTGCTTATAACGTATGTATTCACCTTTTTTTGGTTTCAAGTAGAGATATCTTTCAGGGTGGGCCAAAACTGGAAAAAGACGCTCTTTTGTAATTTTTTCAACAGAAACATCAAAATTGATACTGGGTTGTAGATAAGACATTTCTATGAGTAAATATTCCCCTTTAATAGGGAGTACTTTTTTTGTGGATAGAAGATGTTCAAAGTTATCATCGATCATATGCTCCGCAGCAAAATCCAAAGAGACTTCCAACGAGTCCACTTTGCTTAGATGCTCTTTTAGCATCGTATAGGCCGATAGGATGGTTTCTTCTGTATTGTTGTAATAATTGTGCATGATATGGGGGGTGCATATAAATTCAGTTACTCCTAAATCGGAAAAACCTCGTAACAGTTCCACAGATTTGTTGACTGTTTTCGCTCCATCGTCAATACCGGGAAGAATATGGTTATGTATATCTACGAGCCCATGAAGGTAATCGGCCAAGAAAATTTTTTTCTGAAAAAAATGAAACATGCCTAAAATTTGGAAAACAAAGATAAGGGATATGATAAATTGATGTTGTCTGATTTAAAAAGGACTTTTACATCGCGAATTGCACTTAAGGAAATTGTACAAAAAAAGGCCAATCCAATGATTGACCTTAGAAGTACTTTAAAGTAGGTATTTGAACCTTTTTTATTAACTAAACTCAAACGTAAAAATATGGGATGTTCCCATTACATATGATTAACAAAAAAACAAAAAGATTAATGAAAGATTAATCTACTTAACCAACGGGTAAATTGCTGGTGTTTTTTTACTTATTTCGCAATATGCTGACAAAGAGAAACGTATATGTCGCTGTTTTTGTAGTATCCGTGATTGGCCTTTTGGTAGTTCAATACCAGTACTTAAGGGTTGGTTTAGGTTTGGCCCGTGTACAATTTTCAAAAAAAATAGATGAAGTACGGGTAAACATCAACACAGAGCTTTCCGAACTTAACCCATTGTCCTATACGTTGGTCAATGCCATTACCAAGGATACATCAGAAGTAAATATTGGTTTGGATAGTTTGGAAAGGGCTTCCCGCTACTATCTTAACGATTATATAGCCTATCAACTTGGAGTGTCAGGAATAGATGCGCCATTCACCTATGCTTTATATGCTAGGGACTCCACTCAATTTATTGTATCTGAAAAACCTCATCTAAAAGGAGATGGGATACTCACTTATCCCATAAAAATTGAAGGGTATCTTCCGGACCATATACAAAAGGATGTTGTTTTGGAGTTGGGTTTCGAAGACATCAACACGTATTTTTATAGACAATTAAACGGTCTTACCCTACCAGGGTTATTGTTCATTGGGGCCATAATAATAGTGGTGATTTGGGTACTTAGGTCTTTTTATTGGCAAAGTAGCATTATCACTACAACCAACGACTTCATCAACAACCTTACCCATGAGCTAAAGACTCCCGTATTTTCAATTGGGTTGGCAAGTAAAATTTTGGAGGAGGGCCTTTCCGAAGATAAAAAACCAGTTTTAGAGTTGATAAGGAGGGAGACCGATAGATTAAAACAGCACATAGATAAAGTTTTGGAATTGTCCAGTTTGGAATCAGGGAAAAAACTTATGCAGTTTGAAATGCTGGATTTTAAACCGGAACTGGAACGTATCTGTGAAGATTTCAAAATGCTTTCCGAATACGAAGAGTTGGAATTTTTGTTCACGCTAGATGATGGTCCTTATCAAATCCGGGCTGAAAAATTTCATTTGGAAAATGCTATTGGAAACCTTCTGGAAAATGCAAAAAAGTACTCGGATAACCCTAAAATTAAATTAAGGGCAACCATTCAACGGAGAAAATTGAACATTGCTATTTCAGATAATGGACATGGCATCTCTGAAAAGGACAGCAAGCGAATTTTTAGAAAATACTATAGAGTGGAAAACGGAAATCTTCATAAGGTAAAAGGATACGGCATAGGATTGTCTTATGTGCAAAAAATTGTGAAAATGCACCACGGCAAGATTAAGGTAGAAAGCAAACTAGGGGAAGGAACCACATTTATCCTTTCGTTTAACTTGATTAAAAATGGATGAAACATATAAATTAATATTGGTTGAGGATGATGCTTCTTTGGGTTACCTACTTTCGGAATACCTGGGAATGAAGGGTTTTGAGGTGCTCTGGGCAAAAAACGCAAAGGAGGCGCTCTTAAACGTTAAAACCAATTTTTTTGATTTGGCCATATTGGATGTGATGTTGCCGGATATGGACGGTTTTGAACTTTCGCAGAAAGTAAAGACCATCAATCCAAATCTTCCATTTTTATTTCTTACCGCACGCTCCCTAAAGATTGATGTACTCAAAGGTTTTTCCCTTGGCGCGGTGGATTATTTGAAAAAACCCATAGATGAAGAAGAGTTGGTGGTCCGTATTAATGCGCTGCTCTCCAGATTGGTGGCATCTGGGTCAGAACAGGGAAAAACAACCACATACATCATAGGGGACTATTTTTTGGATACAGATACCTTCGAACTAAAGTATAAAGGGGAAAACATAAAACTTACAGGGAAGGAATTTGATCTATTGACCCTGTTGGCCATGAATAAAAACCAACTTTGTACACACAAAGAAATCTTGACCACAATTTGGGACAAGAACGATTATTTCAATAAAAAGAGCCTTAATGTCTTTATTTCCCATTTAAGGAAACATTTGGGAAGGGATCCCAGAATAAGTATCGTAAATGTAAACAGAAGAGGGTTCATGCTTCGGGTGGGGGAAGAAAAATAATTTCTTTAAAGAAACTACGTGGCTTGGTTTTTGAAGCTCATTTTGGATAATCCAACCAACCGCTTAACTAAATGTTTAAATTTTTACGTAGCAATTCAACCAAAGAACCATTGGCCCATCTTGATATACTTTTTAACCAAACCATATCCCAGTTACCGGTCAATGAGCAAATTGCCTATTGTCAGAGACTTATAGAAAGTTCGCAGTACCAGTTGTCTCACCAATGTCCTAAAAAAGATTCGAAACACCTAAAATGTTTGATTAAAGCAGCCGATGTAGAAATTCAAAAATTGAATACTACAGGTATAGATTCATAAGCCCCATTGTTCTTTAAGGAAACACTTTAATTTGTAGATAGGAAATTAGTAATTTGCATAGAAAGTAAATGTCTTGCATACAGCTGAAGAAAAACTTAGGGAACGGATCAAGGAACTTACCTGTTTGTATGAGGTGACCTCTTTGATCGTTAATTGTGATTATGATCAGATTGAAGAGGTTTTGCGTGCAATTTTATTTTGTCTTCAACGTGCTTTTCAGTTTGATGAGGATACCTGCGTTGAATTACGGACATCTACCATGAATATTGCTACATCTGAAGGGATGGACCAATGTGTCTACCTAGAATCCACTATTAGAGTATTCAATGAAGAGGAAGGAGCCATAAAAGTGGGCTATCCTTCGAATAAATATTCGCTTGCGGATTTTTTAGTTGAGGAACAACGGTTATTGGACAATGTTTGCATGGAGGTTGGGAATCTCTTGGAGCGAAAGGAAATCAAGGAAAATCAGGCAGGTATTCGTAGGCAAGTGGAGCAAGCAGACCGTTTGCGTATTCTAGGTGAGATTACAGCGGGCATAGCCCACGAACTTAACACACCGCTGGCCAACATTCTTGGGTTTGCAGAACTGCTAAAGGAACGCATAGAGGGTGATGTCCATGCCGAAAAGGATTTGGACAAGATTATTTCCAATGCGATATTCTCTAGGGAAGTGGTTAAAAAACTAATGTTTTTTGCCTGCGAAATGCCTCAAGAAAGAACGAGTCTAAATATTGTTCCCATCATCAAGGATGCCATAGATCTTTTAAGGACTACCCTTAATAGAAGTGAGATAGGTTGCGACTTGGTAGTGAGTAAAGAGCGAATTGTTTTAAAAATTGACAAAATTCAGCTTACCCAGGTAATTTTCAACCTAATAATGAATGCCATATATTTTTCACCCCCAAATAGCACCATAGTTGTGGAAGTTCTTGAGGAGCGTAAAAAAGTGGTGTTGAAAATTTCAGATGAAGGTATTGGTATACCGGAGGAGAAAGCAGACAATGTGTTTGACCCCTTTTTCACCTCAAAACCAGTGGGGGAGGGTAGTGGACTGGGGCTTAGCGTGGTGCACGGGATTGTAAAAAGCCATCAGGGAACCATAGATCATGCTCCAAACCGTCCTAAAGGCACTATTTTTACCATAGAATTTCCTAAATAATATAGCAAATACGATGTTGAAGAAGGAAAACATATTGTTGGTGGATGATGACATCCAAATCTTGGAATTATTGCAAAGGCACCTCACTTCCATGCAGTACCATACCTACAGTGCGGTATCGGTTAAGGAGGCCCTTTATATTTTGAAGGATACCGCCATAGACTTATTGATCACCGATATTAATATGCCGGACATCAATGGAATTCAACTGATCAAGTATATGGCCGAGCATTATCCCGATATTCCCAAATTGGTGGTAACGGGCTTCCCTTCCATTGATGATGCCATGAGTGTCATTAAATCCGGGGCAACCGAATACATTACCAAACCATTCACCAAAACTGAATTGGCCGAGGCCGTAAAAAAATCCTTGGAAGGTGCTAAACCCAAGAACCCCATAAAAAAAGTAGCACCCAGAGAACAGCACGGATATGGGGAAATGATTGGAGCATCAGCTGCCTTTAAAAATGTGGTGGAAATCATAGAAAGGGTAAAAGACAATCATGCCACAATCTTAGTTCAGGGTGAAAGTGGAACGGGAAAAGAACTCGTGGCGCGATCCATACATTATTCCGGTAAATTTGCGAGGGCCCCATTTATTGCGGTGAATTGTGGGGCCATCCCTGAAAACCTTTTGGAAGCCGAATTGTTTGGTTATACCAAAGGAGCCTTTACCGGTGCTTATGAGACTAGGAACGGTTTCTTTCAGGCAGCCAATAATGGCACTATTTTTTTGGATGAGATTGGGAATGCATCCATGGCTGTGCAAGGAAAACTACTTAGGGTATTGCAAGAAAAGGAAGTAACCAAGGTAGGCTCCCAAAAACCTGAAAAATTGAATGTCCGTGTCATTGCAGCCACCAATACCAGTTTGGATGAGCTTATTGAAAAAAAACACTTTAGGGAAGATCTTTACTATAGATTAACCGTAGTTTCCATAACCGTTCCACCACTAAGGGACAGAATGTCCGACATTCCATTTTTGGTGGATAGATTTCTTCAAAAATATGGAGTGGAATACAAAGACCGTTTGGTTGTAATTACCCCTGATGCCCTTGAAATACTTAAACGCTATGCGTGGCCCGGAAATATTAGGGAATTGGAGAATGTGGTGCAAAGGGCGGTCATCATGAGTGATGGACAGGTTACTGCAAAACACTTGCCCGAACAAGTGAAATTCAGGATAGATTTTCCAGAACAGCCTCTGAAGCCGTTGAGACAAATGGAAAAAGAGTACATAGAAAAAGTGTTGATCGCCACGGGGAACAACAAGACCAAAGCGGCCCAAATATTGGAAATTGACCGCAAGACACTTCGGGAAAAGCTCAAATGATACTGGGTAAAAAAGTACCGTGCGGGTAAAAATTCCCCAATTTATTTTTACGGTTATTGAATTTTCAGTTATTTATACTTCTGTTTTTCAGTACATTACATGTGTCAGAAAATCGCTTTAAAATTTAGGCACACCCTTTGCCTTAATGGAACAAAAAGCAAGCTTATTTATCTTAATCATACCTATTATGAAAAAATACATTTTAGCATTTACATTTTCAATTTGTGCTATGGGACTTTATGCCCAATCTTCAAACAAAGCAGATATTGAAGTAGGGGACACCTTTGAGATTGGGAGACCGGATGCGGCCCAGTACCAACATATAGACTTTCCAAAGCCCAATTTGATCATCAAGCGGGGAGGATTGGCTAATTATAAACGTGTAGAAGGCAACAAGGTAACGGTCACCTCGGTTAAGGAGAAAAAAGACGGTACCCTTTTGGTAAAGCTGAAAAAAGCAGATGGTAGCCGATTTTTTGGAAGTCACTGGCAAGTTGCGGCAAATGTTAAGGAAGCCATGGCGTCAGGTGAGCTAAGAAAAATATAGTTTATTGATTGATGTGTTGTGCCCGACCCTGTTTCTCATTTGTTTGCTTTAAAGGTTAGTTAATGGGGTCGGGCTTTTTCTTCTTTTTTTCATGGACGTTTTCCTGCAATCAGTCAGATCTTTCTTTTACCTGATACTCCACTGTTTTATATCCTAGGCGTCCATCGGTTGAAATTGCTTCAACTATAATTACATACTTTCCAACAATATCACCATTGTAAAAATTGAAAGAGGTATTTCCATCTTTGTTCAAAAATACTGATGGTTCCCAATGAATGAGAGACCTTAAATCCGGTTTGTCATCGTTGGTTGTTAAAGGTGCATCATACTTGGGCTTATAAAACTCCTTTATTGGAGAGAAAAGTGGTAGTGTGGATTTTAAGGTTCCCGGTTCAGGGCGGTTTGGCGCCTGTATGCCTACCCCACCTTTGGTGGTAATGGAGATGATATGACCCAAGGATGGGATTTCAAATAAGTCGGCCTGGGGAAATACGGTAAGGTACCTAGATTTAAAAAACTTGGCGTATTTTATGAGTTCCACCCGTTCCACTATCTCTGGGGACATACTGGGCACATATTCATACAGATGGTTTTCCAGTAATTTGCCATCTACCATCAATAGAGTGGCTTCTTTGCTGCCACCTCTTACGTGGGCCAGCATAAATCCATCCGGAAATCGCTCAATGGCTATTTGGTCACCATAGTTGAACAAAAGGATACTGTACAGACCATACGACCATTCCTTTTCTTTAGCACGAATATCATCTCCAGAGATGATTACATCCGGTTTGCCATATTTTTTGTAGAGTTGGGCACGTTCAGGGGTGATCAAAAGATCGGAAACCACTACTTCGTCCAATTGGGTGACTCCATAAAGGGAATCAAATACGGAAGCAATCCGATTTCTTTCCCTCCCTGCTTCCATTACAGTGTTCACCACTGAGTCCAATGCCCTATACGTAGGCTTTGCTGAATACCCTATTTTTGGAGGGTCTACGGTGTTCACATGTATTTTATGATGTACTTTTTCCCCTTTAGAATCTACCGTACTGAGCATATACGGAATGGTAGCGCCATAATCATCATCCAATAAAAAATCAAACCTCCCTAAACTATCTACAGGTGTAGAATAGAACTTGGTCTCCTTGCCAAAGGTTGCCAAGCCCATCTGTAAATGTTCCTTATTCTTTTGTTTATTAGGGTTGATGGAAACTGACCCCTTTACTTCAATGCCTTTCTCTGGCCAATGGAAGGAAACACCTTCTCGCATTATGGGATATTTATAATTTCGCCAACCTTGGGTAAGCAATAAAGCATCCAAATCCTCAAACCTACTTGGGGTTTGCTCCCGAAAGTAGTAGCCAGGGTCTTCTATTTTACCCCTAAGTTCAGAATCAAGCATAAAATAGGATTGTATGGTGTTTATCAATTTTTCCTGAAAATGTTTTTTATTCAAAATTAGGATTGAAGCATTCAACGGAACAGGCCCGGAATCCTGTTGATCAATGTTTATATGCAATTTTGCCATTTCCCTTCGGGAGTAGGATGCTTTATCCATTTTTGCTGAAATGTTCAAGGTTTCATCCTCCCTGAAGTTGAAGAAAAGGCGTTCGGCTACAGGTTGTTTTTGGGAATTCATCAAGGTAAAGGCAAGAATCCCGTTAGGCAGTTTTCCGCAGGCTAGATCTTTGACCAAGAACCCATTTTTCAAAGGCCCTTCCATCAAAAACAAATCTTTTCCACGACTTGAAATTTTGATGAATGCTTGACCGACCAATTGATTGCTGGAAACCCGTACCCAGAGTTTTTCTCCTACTTTGGACACGGACATGATACTGCCATGTGAAACCACTTTGGGGAGAGGGTACAAAGTCGCACCTTTGTTGATGGTATCATTGGAAACCAAAACTTTGGCCTGATACGTTTTACTGCTGTCCGCCAATATCGTAAAAGTTCCCATTCCCAATGGGTTGGTTGAGAAATTGGATATGGTTTCCCCATTCTGGTCCATGATAGAACCGCTAACAATCTGTCCCTTGCCATCCACTCCCAAAGCTTTAACACCAATCTTGTTGGTGAACCCATGGACCAATTTTCCACTTTCTGGAAAGAACTGCACATCTACAGCGTTTTTTAGAAGTACCGTTTCGGAATGATTATAATTTTCGCTTCCGCCTAAAGTTAAAGTCATCCATTCTGCAGTAATTGGTGTTTCATACGTCAATGAAAAAATGCCGTTTCTTTTTTTGATTTCAATGGTATCCCGACCTTGATTGGAGTTAAGGTAAATGGGAATTTGGTTCTTGTCGTGGGGTCCTACAATGGAAGGATTGATTTTGGCAGAAAGGAGAAATTTACCAGACTTGTCTTGTGTCATTGTCAGCGAATCAAGAAAGCGGTTTGTTCGCAATTCTGGAGACACAATATCAAAATAAGCTTTGAACATGAAATCGGAACCAAAATTCCGATTCCATTGGGTATAGGCCCTAATTAAATAGCGGCCACTCGGGTAACTTTTGTTGAGTTGAAAGGAACCATGCCCCGACCCCGAGGTTAATTTCACCAATTTTTGATCAATAATTTTTTGATTAAAATCTATCAGATCAACATAAAGGACACCACTTATTTCAGTAGGTAAATGGTTTTCAGAATCAACAACTATGGCCTTGAACCAAACTTCTTGATCGTTCGCATAAATGCCGGAACCTAATTGAAGATAAATCTTTTCGGCCACCGAGACATCCAAATTCCTTTGTGCTTGGGCTATCAAAAACAACGGGAATAGCAGAAATACAGCGCAAAGTTCTAGCTTGAAATTGTTCCTTATGGCTCGCACGTTTTACTAATTTTTATGGGAACTGCCTTAAAAATAGAGGATTTGTTCGTGTTTTCATATCTAATGGGGATACAATTGGAGAATATATTAAAAGCGTAGTACCCAATTGGAAGCAAATGGTTTTATAGCGGAATAGGGAGGGTTATTTCCCGATGCAGAAATTGGAAAAGATATTCCCCAATAGGTCATCGGTGGTAACACTTCCCGTGATTTCACCTAGATGAAAGAGCGCCTGCTTAATGTCGATGGCTACAAGGTCACTTGCCAGTCCGGCATCCATGCCTTCCTTTACCTTTTGGATTTCCTCAAGAGCTTTCAACAAGGCATCATAGTGCCTACTGTTGGAAATGATAGTACTATCTCCACTCAACGCACCTGAGTCTACAAGGCTGAGAAGTTTGCTTTGAAGCTCATCCATGCCAGATTGGTGTTTGGCAGAAAGAAACATGAGGTCAGGGATTTCAATCTTGAGCTGTTCTTTTTGTTGATTACTCAGAAGATCCACTTTATTGCAAATGACCAAAAGTTGTTTGTTCGGGTATTTGTTTTTGATTTTTTCCAATTCAGAGCGGTCAAAATCCATCCGATCAAAAAGGAAAATAATCAAGCGAGCCTTCTCAATTTTATCGAAAGTACGTTCAATACCAATTTTCTCCACAACATCTTCAGTTTCCCGGATTCCTGCGGTATCAATAAATCTAAAATTGATGCCGTTAAGGCTGATATGGTCCTCTACCGTATCGCGCGTGGTTCCTGCAATGTCGCTTACAATAGCTCTTTCTTCATTCAGTAGGGCGTTGAGCAGGGTGGACTTGCCTACATTGGGTTGACCAACAATGGCAACAGGTATACCATGTTTTATGACATTTCCCAATGCAAAAGAATCAATCAATTTTTTAAGCACCTCGCTGATTCGGTTCAGTAGCGCATTGAACTGTGTACGGTCTGCAAACTCCACATCTTCTTGGGAGAAATCCAACTCCAACTCAATTAGAGAGGCAAAATTGAGGAGTTCTTCCCTGAGCTTTTGTATTTCATTGCTAAAACCACCACGCATTTGTTGCATGGCTATGTCATGTGCAGCTTCGCTATCACTGGCAATGAGGTCGGCAACTGCTTCAGCTTGGCTTAAATCCATTTTTCCGTTTAAAAATGCACGAAGTGTAAACTCTCCAGCGGAAGCTGTTCGACAGTCTTTCTTTAAAATTAATTGGATGATTTGTTGCTGAATGTATGGGGAGCCGTGACAGGAGATTTCCACCACATTTTCACCGGTGTAGGAATTGGGACCTTTAAATATGGAGATTAAAACTTCGTCCAATATTTTCCCATTATCCACAATATGACCCAAATGAATGGTATGGCTTTTTTGATTGGATAGTTTTTTTCCTCTTACGGATTGAAAATGCGTATCGGCAATGGAAATAGCATCCGGTCCTGAAATTCGGATTACGGCTATGGCTCCGGTTCCGGATGGGGTGGCCAGGGCAACGATGTTATCATTGTACAACATGATGGCAAAAGTACAAATTAACCGCGGGCTGTAACATTTTATGGTAAAGTCACACTAATAAGGTACATCATCAAAATCAATCAAAAATGGAAGTCATCAATCAAAACGTTGTTAGAAAGGACAATACATTATTGGCCCTTACACATTTATCACAATTATTGCATTATGTTACCGGAGTTGGTGGATTTATTGTTCCTCTGGTTCTGTGGTTGGCCACGCGCCGTACGGTGGAAGGTATGGACGAACATGGCAAGGCAGTAATCAACCTACAGTTGAGTTTATTGCTCTATCTCGTAATCAGTATTCCCGCAATCTTGGCCTTTGGAATAGGACTATTGGGGCTTATGGCGGTTGGAATCCTAGGATTTGTCCTGCCTATTGTAAACGCTGTTAAAGCAGCTAATGGCGAGTCACCCTCCAATTTTATGACCATACGTTTCCTATAAAAAAAGGCTGGAATTAAGATTCCAGCCTTTCATATAGTTAGGTTGTGTACTTAGTTATTCAACATTACAGGCATAACCAACATGGTAACATGTTCGCCTTCATCCAAACCATCAATAGGGGTGAGGATACCTGCCCGATTGGGTAAACTCATTTCCAGGGCAACATCATCTGACGAGAGGTTGTTGAGCATTTCCACCAAAAAGCGGGAATTAAATCCTATTTGCATATCGTCCCCTTGATAGGAACAGGACAAACGCTCTTCGGCCTTATTGCTATAATCCACATCTTCTGCAGAAATATTAAGCTCTGCCCCGGCAATTTTCAATCGAATTTGATGGGTGGTCTTGTTTGAAAAAATAGAAACCCGACGTACAGAACTTAAGAACTGATTTCTGGATATGGTCAGCTTATTTGGATTTTCCTTTGGAATCACCGCTTCGTAATTTGGATACTTTCCATCGATGAGCCTGCATATCAATTCCGAATTGTCAAAAATAAATTTGGCATTGCTGTCATTGTACTCAATTGTAACTTCAGATTCGGACCCTGCCAAAATTCCTTTTAAAAGGTTCAAAGGTTTTTTAGGCATGATGAACTCTGCTACTTCCGATGCCGTTACGTCTTGGCGTTGGTATTTTACCAATTTGTGGGCATCTGTGGCCACAAATGTTAGATTCTCTGTGGAGAATTGGAAAAACACCCCGCTCATTACAGGTCTTAAATCATCATTGCCGGCGGCAAAAATGGTTTTGTTGATGGCCGTGGCCAGAACATCTCCCAAAAGGGTGGTGGAGCTAGGATTGGAAACTTCCACAGCCTTGGGAAATTCAGCGCCATCGGCATAAGCCAAGGCATATTTACCATGATTGGAACTGATTTCCACAGTATTGTTGTCCTCCACAACAAAGGTCAAGGGCTGTTCCGGAAACGTTTTTAGCGTGTCCAACAACAATCTGGCCGGTACGGCAATGGTGCCTTCGGTATCGGAGTCTACTTCAAGCACCGAACTCATTGTAGTTTCCAAATCCGATGCGGAAACGGTAAGTTGACTTTGTTTTAAATCGAACAAAAAATTGTCTAGGATGGGTAGGGTATTGCTATTGTTGATAACTCCTCCCAAAACCTGCAATTGTTTTAATAAATATGTACTGGATACAATAAACTTCATCAAAGAAATTCTTTAGTGTGTTGTCCGTTGGACCTATAATCCAAGAAAACGGGTCGTAAAATCGACAAAAGCAAATATATCTTAAAACGTTTTAGGAAAGAAACAAATTTATTAACAGCTAACTGGCAAACTTTCGCTTTCTCATATAGTTGAAGAAAATACCGAGAACTAGAGTCAATATAACTGGCAATCCGATATTTATCACTTGCCATTTCGTTTTTTGTTCCACAATTTTGGTCGTGTCTAGTAATGGTATGGACACTTTTCTGTTTCTAATGTTTATAAGTCCAGTATTATCTAAAAGATAATTGGTGCAGTTCACTAAAAATTCTTTGTTTCCATAAAAGCTATTGGTCCATTTATCATAGCCTAATTCCAAAGGTCTACCATTGCGCAATTGATTTTTGATGACGTCTCCATCCGAGATTACTATCATTTTGTTGGAAGCTCCTTGCTCCATGGTATTCTGTAGCTCCAATGGCTTGATCCTGCTTTTGTACATAGAGGTAAAATCCCCTTCTATAAGTACTGCAAGAGGAAGGTTTCCATCTGTATAGGATTCCCTATCCGGGGGATTGTTTAAAATATCCAGGCTGATCTCCCTCGGGATACCGTCGATTTTGGACAAAGGTGAACTACGAAGCAATACGGTTTTTTCATAACCATTTTCAAGTACCTCCATAGGGCTGGTGAATTGATAGCGCACGGCCTCGATATTGGTGTTGATGGGATGGTCATTTCTTGAGAACACCATGGGATTATAATACCAGGGAAGGGGATTGTATTGGGAATCGTTTCCTTCTCCTGTGGCCAATACAATTTGGGTAAAGTAAAGGTCATTTACCAATGCAGGATTGATGCGCAATCCATATTGAAAGAAAAAATCTTTTAGGTTTAGGTCGCGAGGAATGGCAATTGCGCTTCCGTCTCCGCTATAAATGCTGTCCATTTCCATGGCCACCTGATCAATCAACCAAATAGATTTACCGCCCTGTACCATAAATTGATCCAAAACATATTTTTCCTCATCTGAAAAAGCCTGCGTTGGCTTGGCCACCAAAGCCAAGTCGAAGCCTTTTAATTGGTCCAACGCTTTTTGTGGATTTGTGGCCACGGAATCCAAGGTAATGGCTCCAATATTGTAATAATCACGGATGGTGGTCAGGTAATCGGCCAGATAAATATCGTCCAATTCCCCATTTCCTTTAATTACGGCAATACTCTTTTTCTCCGTGATGCTCAATTTGGTAAAGGCATCGGCAAAGGCATACTCCAATTGCTGTACCGAATTATTGATGCGATCTTCAGCGGTGGAACCCAGTTTGTTCTTTAGTAGAGGAACTTTAACGGTATTGTCGCCATAGTTCACCATGGCCCAGGGGAATATCAATTCTTGGGATACCTTGCCATTTTCCTCCACGGTGACGTTGGCAGGTTGTAGCCCTAAACTTTGAAGCTCCGCAATGGTTTGTTGGGTTTGACTTTCGTTCTCCAGCGGATTTACCAAATTATATTTGATGTTACCGTTTTTAGAGGCAAAGGATTCCAATAATTGTACGGTCTCTGTCTTTAGCTTGGAGAATTCCGGAGGGATATTACCATCGAGCAATACATCAACAATGACAGGTGAATCAAATTTTTGAACCACATCAATAGAAGGCTGGGATAGCGTATAACGTTGATCCTCTGTTAAATCAAATCTGGTGTATATAAAACCAGCAATTAGATTGATAACGATTACTCCAACAATGGCCTTGAGCAATGAAATAAAAAACGTTGACTTCATCTTGGCAATTGTTTTAAACGTTGAAGTGTGAGATATAAAAAAACCAATGTCAGCGAAATGAAGTACACTAAATCCCTTGTGTCCATGACACCTCTGGCAATGCTTTCAAAATGGGATTGGGCTCCAAACCCCTTGATCAATTGCTGGGTTTCTCCATTTGTAAATAGGGATGAAAGGGCATCAAACCCATTGAACATCACAAAACAAATAAGTATGCCTACCAAAAAAGCAATGATTTGGTTATCGGAAAGGGACGAGGCAAAAATTCCTATTGCTGTATAGGCTCCAATAAGGAACAATAGCCCAAAATAGGAACCGAACACCACACCAAGGTCATAATTGCCTTCTATGACTCCCAAACTTGAAATGGAAAAAACATAGACAACTGTGGGGACCACAGCAATGATGCATAAAAAGAAAGCACCCCAAAATTTCCCTAGGACCAACTTCCAAACAGAAATGGGCTTAATGAGCAATAATTCCAAAGTACCCATTTTGCGCTCTTCCGAAAAACTTTTCATCGTGATGGCAGGCACCAAAAAGATGAAAATCCAAGGAGTCAATAAAAAGAAGTTGCCCAAATCGGCAAAGCCGTAGTCAAAAATGTTATAGTCTCCTTTGAACACCCACAGAAAAAGACCATTGAGCAGTAAAAAAGACCCCACGATCAAATACCCAATTGGTGAAGTGAAAAAAGACCTGACCTCTCTTTTAAAAATTGCAAACATTATACTGAGGTTGAGGAATTGATCTTGGACACGCTCCAAGCTTCTGGTTTTTCGGCAAAAAGAGTTTTGGTATGTCCCCAAACCGTTCTAAAAAAATCTGATGTCCTATAATTTTCCAAATCTGATTCCTTTTCCCAAAAACTGTATGTGAAAAACACGCAAGGGTTACCTAGATCTTGATAAAGCTCAACCAGCGAACACCCCTCAAAAGCTAAAATCCCGTTTTTCGATTCATTAAATATTCGCTCAAAACTAGGAATATTTTCGGGTTTAAAAGTGAGTTTTACGATGCGTATCAGCATTTATAGAAAATTTATGGTTACGGTATCCCTATAATTTAAGCCTAATAAAGAAGAAGCCCCACCAACAGAATTAAGGTCACTCTTGTATATAGCCAACTCAATATAACCCGCAGAATTAAAAAGCGCCAAGGCATCTCCAGGACCTTTACGTTGATTTCTTTCCAAATTAAAATTGATGATACCGTTATAGCTATTTTCAATTTTCTTGATGGTTGTGGTCCGGGCCGTCAGCTCAAAATCCCTTCCGTTTCGGTAGGCTTCAAAAACGCTTTTTTGTATGTTGGTCACCACATTCCCATAATTGTCAATATAGATTACATTGCCAGATATGGTTTTACCGTCATTGGAAACCCGTGGTTCAAACTCTTTAAGCTCTTTTAGTGAATCAAAAGGCTTCCCAATGACTTCCAATTTTCCACCTCTTGCAATGTGACAGGCCGCTTGTACAAAAACATTCAACACTGGAAAAGAGCCCGGGCTGGTATTGGGTAGATGGATTTCAACCACCTTTTCAGGAGTTATTTCAGAAGTAATCAATGAGATCACCCCACTATTGGCACTCACAAAATAGTGTCCATCCACCTGTACCACAATATGCTCATTTTCTGGGGAAAGTTCAGAATCTACCCCAACTATGTGTACCGTGCCTTCCGGGAAGGATCGGTATGCATTTTTAAGGATGTAGGCACATTCCTGAATGTTAAATGGGCTTATGGCATGCGAAATATCAACAATGTTCACCTCAGACAGACTACTTAGAATGGTCCCTTTAACAGCACCAACAAAGTGATCTTTATAGCCAAAATCTGTAGTTAAGGTTATGATTGCCATGCAATACTGTTGATATGTTTTTCCACGCCTAAATTGATTTTTGGTTAGATTTGTGGAGTAAAATTACATTAAAAAAGAAAGAATACAATTCTTCAAAAAATAACTCTAAACACCCCGTTTTTTGAACGAACTTATAATTGAACTCACGGATATTAGCCCCCAAGACTTCTTCGGGCAACAGAACGAGAATATTGAACTGCTAAAAAAGTACTTTCCTAAACTGAAAATTGTTGCCCGCGGCAGCAAAATAAAAGTTTATGGGGATGAAGAACTCTTGGAGGAGTTCGATAAGCGTTTTGATATGCTCACCAGCCAGTTTGCCAAGTACAACAAGCTAGACGAAAATATGATTGAGCGTGTACTTACCAGCAATGGCAAGGAGGACTATGCAGCATCCAAAAGTAGTGGAGATGTGTTGGTCCATGGTGTTAGTGGTAGATTGATCAAGGCACAGACTGTAAACCAACGTAGATTGGTAGATGCTTGTAAACAAGACGATATGGTCTTTGCCATTGGTCCGGCAGGTACGGGAAAGACTTATACCGGAGTGGCCTTGGCGGTAAAAGCCTTGAAGGAAAAGCAGGTCCGGCGCATCATCCTGACCCGCCCAGCTGTGGAAGCAGGGGAAAACCTTGGTTTTCTTCCCGGCGACCTTAAGGAAAAGCTGGACCCTTACATGCAGCCTTTGTATGATGCCCTCAGGGATATGATTCCCGCTGAAAAATTGGCAAAGTACATTGAGGACGGTACAATCCAGATTGCCCCTATGGCCTTTATGCGCGGACGCACCTTGGACAATGCCTTTGTAATCTTGGATGAGGCCCAGAACACCACCCATGCCCAAATGAAAATGTTCCTCACACGGATGGGTAAGAATGCCAAGTTTTTGTTGACAGGAGATCCAGGGCAGATTGATTTGCCCCGACGGGTCATTTCCGGTCTCAAAGAGGCTTTGCTCATTCTAAAAAATGTAGAAGGTATCAGTATTATCTACTTGGATGATAAGGACGTAATTCGTCACAAATTGGTCAAAAAGGTTATTGACGCATACAAAAACATAGAACACCAAAACCAATTCTAACAGGGCATGGGGAAGAATACTTTGATGGACACGGATTTTCATTTTCCGGGGCAAAAATCAGTATACAAAGGAAAAGTACGGGAAGTCTACACACTTGGCAACGATGTTTTGGTCATGGTGGCCACAGATAGGCTTTCTGCTTTTGATGTGGTCATGCCCAAAGGAATTCCATACAAAGGGCAGATTCTGAACCAGATCGCGACCCAAATGATGCAGGCCACTGAAGACATTGTACCCAATTGGTTAATGGCAACCCCAGACCCTAATGTGGCTGTAGGAAAGGCTTGTGAGCCTTTTAAGGTTGAAATGGTGATACGGGGATACCTTTCTGGTCACGCGGCACGGGAATACAAGGCTGGTAAACGACTTTTGTGTGGTGTCCCTATGCCCGAAGGGATGAAGGAAAATGATAAGTTCCCAGAGCCTATCATCACTCCGGCAACCAAGGCAGAAAAAGGAGACCATGATGAAGATATTTCCAGGGAAGAGATTTTAGAACGCGGCATTGTCTCCAAAGAAGACTACGAAGTGTTGGAAAAGTATACCAGAGCCTTGTTTCAAAGAGGGACGGAAATTGCAGCCAAACGTGGATTGATTTTAGTGGATACCAAATATGAATTCGGTAAGACCAAAGAAGGTGAGATTGTGCTCATTGATGAAATACATACTCCCGATTCTTCCCGTTATTTTTATGCCGATGGATATGAGGAACGACAGGCCAAAGGAGAACCCCAAAAACAGCTGTCCAAAGAATTTGTGCGTCAGTGGTTGATTGCAAATAATTTTCAAGGCTTGGAAGGTCAGGTTGTGCCCGAAATGACTGATGACTACATCGACTCGGTTTCTGAACGGTATATTGAACTGTATGAGAGCATTACAGGGAAAGATTTCGAAAAAGCAAATGTTTCAAACATTGATGAACGTATCAAATTCAATATTTCAGAGTATTTAAACAAACTTTCTTGAAAATGTTATCCCTTATAATTTTGAGTACTGTTTTATGAAGATTTCATATATTTCAGCCATTAAAATTATAAAATGGACAGTAAGCAGAGAGAAAAGTATTGGAAAGAAAATTTAAAGTACCTGGGCATTCTTCTTGCCATTTGGTTTTTGGTCTCCTTTGGGTTTGGAATCCTTCTTGTGGATCAACTCAATGCCTTTAAATTAGGAGGCGTTAAATTGGGCTTTTGGTTTGCCCAACAAGGATCAATTTATGTATTTGTGATTTTGATCTTTGTCTATGTCCGACTCATGAACAAATTGGATAAAAAATATAAGCTGGACGCATAATGGATATACAAACTTGGACGTTTATCATCGTCGGGCTCACTTTCGCTTTATATATTGGAATTGCTATTTGGTCCAGAGCGGGATCTACCAAAGAATTTTACGTTGCAGGAGGAGGAGTGTCTCCCTTGGCCAATGGGTTGGCCACAGGCGCGGACTGGATGTCTGCGGCATCTTTCTTGGGAATGGCAGGAATTATTGCTTTTGCAGGATATGATGGTTCTGTATACCTTATGGGATGGACCGGGGGATATGTGCTTCTAGCACTGTTGTTGGCCCCTTATCTGCGAAAATTTGGAAAATTCACCGTCCCTGATTTCATCGGGGATCGTTATTATAGCAACGTGGCCCGTACCGTTGCCGTTGTGGCAGCCTTGTTCGTGTCGTTCACCTATGTGGCCGGACAAATGCGGGGAGTTGGCGTGGTATTTTCGCGCTTCTTGGATGTTGAGGTAAATACAGGGGTGTACATTGGTATGGCCGTGGTTTTTTTCTATGCGTTTTTGGGAGGAATGAAAGGGATTACCTATACGCAAGTGGCACAGTATTGTGTATTGATTTTTGCATTTATGGTCCCCGCCATTTTTATCTCTCTTATGGTCACAGGAAATCCAGTCCCTCAAATTGGGTTCGCTTCCACCGGTGAAGATGGAGTGTATTTGTTGGATAAGTTGGATGGATTGATGACCGAACTGGGCTTTACGGCCTATACGGATGGTACCAAGTCCATGACCGATATGTTGTTCATTACGGCGGCATTGATGATGGGAACTGCGGGATTACCTCACGTAATCATCCGCTTTTTTACGGTGCCCAAGGTTAGTGATGCCCGTAAGTCTGCGGGTTATGCATTGCTGTTTATTGCTATTCTGTATACCACAGCTCCGGCCATTGCCGTATTTGCACGTACCAACCTCATTGAAACCGTAGAGGATACTCCTTATGAGGAAATACCAGCTTGGTTTACCAAATGGGAAAATACAGGTCTTATCGCTTGGACAGATAAGAATGGTGATGGAAAAATCCAATACCTTCCAGGTGAAGCTGTTGAAGGCAGACAACCAGAGTTTGTTGAAGGTAGGGGAGCACAGGGACAACGGATGATTTCCAATGCCAGCTCTTCAGCCAATGAGTTGTATGTGGACCGTGATATCACTGTTTTGGCAAACCCTGAAATTGCAGGATTGCCCAATTGGATCATTGCTTTGGTTGCCGCAGGAGGATTGGCCGCAGCGCTTTCTACAGCTGCTGGATTACTTTTGGTAATTTCCACTTCCATTTCCCATGATTTAATCAAAAAACAGATTGCTCCAGACATTTCGGATAAAAAAGAACTATGGGTTGCCCGTTTCTCGGCACTTTTGGCTGTAGTGGTAGCAGGATATTTTGGTATTCACCCACCAGGCTTTGTAGCCTCGGTGACGGCCCTGGCCTTTGGTTTGGCCGCATCTTCATTCTTTCCCGCCATTATTATGGGAATCTTTAGTAAGCGTATGAACCGGGAGGGGGCCATTACAGGTATGGTGGCCGGACTTGGTGTTACGTGCTATTACATTGCCCGTTTTAAACTCGGATGGATTGGAAACCCAGAAACCAGCACACAAGAGTACTGGTGGTGGGGCATTTCACCCGAAGGTTTTGGAACCATGGGTATGTTGGTCAATTTTGCTGTGTCTATTTTAGTATCAAGATTTACACCAGCTCCTCCGGAAGAAGTACAGGGTATTGTGGAAAACATACGTATACCTAGTGGGGCCGGTGAAGCTATTGAGCATTAATTCTGGTGAAAGTCCCTCTCTTTTTTTAATTTTAAGGCACATAAAAATTTACTATACCTAAATGAGCAATTACCACATTAAGCATCTGGAAGAGTATTTTCAGGTGTATCGTAAGTCTGTTAGAAACCCTGAGGATTTTTGGGAAGAAGTGGCAGAGGAACATTTTTTTTGGAGAAAAAGATGGAACTCCGTTTTGGAATGGGATTTTACAAAACCCGAAATTAAGTGGTTTGATGGAGCGCAGCTCAATATTACCGAAAACTGCATAGACCGTCATTTGCGGAGCCGTGGTGATAAAACGGCCATTCTTTTTGAACCCAATGACCCCAATGAGGAGGCGGAGCATATTACCTATCGTGAGTTGCACGAGAGGGTGTGCAAGTTTGCCAATGTACTAAAGGATCAAGGGATACAAAAAGGGGATAGGGTAGTCATCTATTTGCCCATGATTCCCGAATTGGCCATTTCACTCTTGGCCTGCGCACGTATCGGTGCCATTCATTCCGTTGTGTTTGCTGGATTTTCTTCAACGGCCTTGGCCACACGTATCAACGATTGTGGAGCCAAAATGGTATTGACTTCTGACGGTTCGTACAGAGGTACCAAGACCATCGACCTAAAAGGTATTGTGGACGAAGCTTTGCAGCATTGTCCAAATGTGGAAACCGTACTGGTGACCAAACGCACCGGAGAAGAGATCCCGATGAAAGACGGTCGTGACAAATGGTTACAACCTCTTTTGGACAAGGCATATTCCGATTGTGTTCCAGAAATCATGGAGGCGGAAGACCCGCTATTTATTCTGTATACTTCGGGTTCTACAGGTAGGCCCAAAGGAATGATGCATACCACGGCAGGATACATGGTCTATACGGCCTATACCTTTAAGAATGTCTTCCAATATAAAGAAGAGGATGTGTATTGGTGTACGGCAGATATCGGCTGGATTACCGGACACTCCTATATTGTATATGGACCTCTGGCCAACGGAGCTACTACTGTAATGTTCGAAGGTGTGCCTTCTTATCCTGATTATGGTAGGTTCTGGGAAGTGGTTGAAAAGCATAAAGTAACCCAATTCTATACGGCACCAACGGCCATTAGGGCCTTGGCCAAGGAGAATTTGGATTTTGTGACCAAGCATGATTTGTCTAGCCTTAAGGTTTTGGGAACTGTAGGAGAACCCATCAATGAAGAAGCTTGGCACTGGTACAACGATCATGTTGGGGAGAAAAACTGCCCCATCGTGGATACGTGGTGGCAGACAGAAACAGGAGGGATCCTGATTTCTCCGATACCGTTTTCAACCCCCACAAAACCCACATATGCTACCTTGCCCATGCCAGGCGTTCAACCTGCTTTGGTAGATGAGAGTGGCAATGAGATGAAAGGGAACCAAGTGGAAGGGAGGTTGTGCATTAAGTTTCCATGGCCTTCCATAGCACGAACTATTTGGGGCGACCACCAACGCTATAAGGACACCTATTTCTCAGCATTTGAAGGAAAGTATTTTACAGGGGATGGCGCCCTTCGTGATGAAGTGGGCTACTACCGAATCACTGGTAGGGTAGATGATGTGATCATTGTTTCCGGACACAATCTGGGTACAGCACCCATTGAAGATGCAATCAACGAGCACCCTGCTGTTGCCGAGTCTGCCATTGTTGGCTTCCCACATGATATTAAGGGTAATGCTTTGTATGGTTATATCATTTTAAAGGAAACAGGGGAAACCAGAAACAGGGAAAACCTTGCTAAAGAGATTAACCAATTGATCACTGAACATATCGGACCTATTGCCAAGCTGGACAAGATTCAGTTTGTACCTGGTCTGCCCAAGACCCGAAGTGGTAAGATTATGAGACGAATCCTTAGAAAGATTGCTTCCAAGGACACCAGTAATCTGGGAGACACATCAACTTTGTTGAACCCAGAAGTGGTTGAGGTTATCATGAAGGAAAGTCTATAAGACTTAAAGCCCAAATTTTGGAGGATTTTGTTTTTGAAATAAGTCTTTCAAGTTTTTGGGCTTTAATTTTTCTTTAATCGCTAGGAACGCTATCGCCGTAATCAACGCATCTCCTAGGGCGGTGTGCCTGTCTTTTTTTGATATCCGGAACTTTTCCGCCAACTCGTCCAACGAATAGGATTCTTTTTTTCGAAGAACCGAAGAAATGAGCAGCGTTCTTTTGTAGAGCAATCCAGTATCCAAGGTTTTGTTTTTTAAATGGGGAAGACCATTTCGTTTTAGGGCCGCATTGATCATGGCAATATCAAATGATACATGGTGGCCGACCAGCACATGGTTTTTTGCGTAGGCCAGAAACTGTTGCAAGGCATCCAATTCCGAAAACTGTATTTTTTTACTCCTTTTTAAAATGCCATGGATCTCGGCACTTTCAGAATCGTAATGTTCCTGCTCTATATAGATTTCCAAACTTTCTTTTATGCTGATGGTGTTGTTTGTAAGCTTAATGGCCCCAATACATAACATCCTGTCCTTGGTCAAGTTTAATCCAGTGGTTTCCGTATCCAGCACCACAAAAGTATTGCCAAGCACTTCCTGTGGGAGTTTCTCCTGAAATTGTTGGGTATAGTCCAACCAAAATTCTGGAAACTCCAACGTTTTTTTCTTTTTGAAGAACCACATTACCGTAAAAGATTTTTTACTTGAAACCGTACCTGGATCAGTTCTTGTATTTCCTTAATGGTCTTGAACGTTCTCTTAAGCTTGATTTTCTCTTCCTTGTTCAATTGGTCCAAAGCAATGAACCTGCCCGAATCATTGTGCAAGAGACCTTGTTTGGTCCTAAATTTCAATAAAGCTTTGCTTGCAAAAGAACAAGCAGTATAGAGTTCTTGGTTTTTCGGTTCCAGCTCCGCCAGTTTTTCATAGCGTTCCGCCGTATTGTTAATGGATTTTATGGAGTGGGACAAAATCAAAACCCGGGCAGCATCAATTATAGGCATCAATGCACGTAGTTTTAAATCGAAGAAATCTTTGTGGGCTCCATCTTGCTCTACCAAGAAGTCCCTGAAAAATCCTGATGGGGAAGGGTTCTGCAATGCTCCGCTGGCCAAATGGGTAAGAAACTGTGGATACTTTTTTGCATTTTCAAAAATGTGCAAGGAAAGTTCATCTGCCAATGCCTTTTCGCCATAAGTGACATTAAAATCGAAGAAAATGGAGGATAGAAGGACTTCATCAGGGCCCGGATTGCCCATCCAGTGTGATGTGACTTCTTTCCATTCCTGCAAACTATGACACCACAAAGGGTTGGAAGCCATCATTTCGGCAGGGCAGTATTCAAAACCGATATGGTTCAACTCAACCGAAATGCGATTCCCCAAGGCAAGAAAATAAGATTGTGTTTCCTCTTTTTTGTCTTCCGGGACATCTTCATAAAGAATGGCATTGTCCTGGTCTGTTGTAAGCAACTGCTCCCCGCGTCCCTGACTACCCATGGCCAGCCATGTGAATTTTACTGGAGGCGGTGTTTCCATTTGGTCAATACAAACTTGAATGACCTGTTTTATGGTAGCATCGTTAAGTTCCGAAATGATTTTGGATACCAACCCCATAGGGATATTCTGCTCTAAATATCCCTGTAAAAGGTTTATAATGCTATGCCTAATGGTACGTAGCCTTTTGGAATCCGTTGCCCTTTTTATAGCCCGCATTAGCACAGAGGGATTGTTTCCCAGAGCCACCATGACATCATGCTTGGATAGGATTCCCACGGCAGGTGTATCCGTTGTTCCGTCTTCGGTTAGACAAAGATGGCTTATACGGCTTTTCATCAAGGCCATTTGGGCTTGGGTAATGGTCAGCTCCTTGGAATAGGTAATTACAGGAGTGGACATAATTGCCTTGGCATTCTTGGTGATGGGGACCATTCCTGTAGCCACTTTGTTTCGTAAATCTTTATCAGTGATGATGCCTATGGGCAGCTCATTTTTTGTAACTAAAATGCACCCGACACTATTAAGGCTCATGGCATTGGCCAACACTTTTATTTGGGTTTCTTCGGTACAAGTTACCAGATTTGTAGAGTACCTTACGGGTTGAAGGTCCAATAATTTATTCTCCGCTGTGCCTTCGCCATCATTGGAAACCCCATATAGCTTACCTCTGTGCTTAATGGAGTACGGATTTCTAGTATTGGAGGCAAAGCTTTCAATTAAAAAATCCCCAACTTGATGGTTCTCCAAAGCAATGGGTTTAAACTCTTCAATGGGTATGGCATATAATATGGTCTCTTCTTGTGCAGTGGCCTGAAGTTTGTATTTTTCGTGGGCCATTAGAGGTCTCAAACCAAATATGTCCCCTTCATCACAAATATCCAATATATGCTGGGACCCTTTTTTGGTAAGGGCAATAGCACCTTTGTGAACTACATAGAAATAATTGTGGGGTGCTTCTTTTTCGGCAAAGACAATACTATTGTTCTCTTTATGGATTATGGTTACCTCATAGGCTAGCTTTTGCAGTTGATGCTCTGCCAAAATGTTGAAAGGAGGGTATTTCTTCAAGAAATCCGCAACCCGTTCCGAGATGGTGTTCTTCATACCCTAAAGTTAGGGGTAAAACCGCTATAAAGGGAGCTGTATGTGGAAAATGGTATTTTCTTAGGGCATTAAGGCCAACCCTAGACCAATTAAGAATACAGATAACACAAGTAGCCATTGGACGGCCTTTGTTTTTCCTTTTTTTGATAGTAAGATTCCTAACATATTTCGCCTATTTTGATGGAAGATACGATTTTGTTTCCGTAGATCAAACAATTTTAGCGATTAGCCCATAAATTTCATAGAGGTCTGGTTGGTACCCAAAAATAGATACATGCAAATTAAGCTACCCAGATTTGTTGCTGTTCTGGGTAAAAAAAGAAGGGCCAACAATTTGATAAACAATTGGTTGACCCCTCATGGATGTAGCGAGAGGGAGACTTGAACTCCCGACCTCAGGGTTATGAATCCTGCGCTCTAACCACCTGAGCTACCTCGCCGTGGTTTCGCTAAGCGGCTGCAAATATAAAGTTTAATTTTTGCCGAATCAAAATTCAGTATTAATTTATTATTTGATATTTATTTTTTTATCTTCCCAAATTATATCAATGGTTGAAAAGGGATAATAGAACATTAGAATGAGCGATAAGGTAAAATTTGAAATTGAGTTTGTAATCCAAGCATCCCCACAGTTGCTTTACCAATATATTTCCACTCCGTCTGGCCTATCAGAATGGTATGCGGACAATGTTAACTCCAGAGGTGAAATTTTCACTTTTATTTGGGATGGAGCAGAGGAACAGGCAAAGATGCTTAAACGAAAAAGCGAAGAATTTGTCAAGTTCACTTGGGTGGACAATGAGGATGATTCTTTTTTTGAGATGCGAATCATAGTGGATGAAATTACCAAGGATGTTTCACTCTTCATCACCGATTTTGCTGATGATGATGAAGTTGATGAAGCAAAAATGCTCTGGGAAAACCAAATTTCAGACTTAAAACAAGTGCTCGGCTCCAAATAGGGGTATTTTCAACTAAGCCGTATATTTGGCCTTGATTTGACAAGGAGTGTATATGGTGAATCTCAACGGAAAGCTTTTTTCAAGCGAAGCGGAAATCCTTACCCACAAAAATAGAGGGCTCAAATACGGTGATGCCCTTTTTGAAACCCTCAGATGCATTAAGGGAGACCTCTTCTTTTGGGAAGACCATTATTTTAGGTTGATGGCCTCCATGCGGATAGTACGAATGGAAATTCCAATGGAGTTTACCATGGAGTTTCTGGAAGGGGAAATCAAAAATACCATAGTTGAAAATCAGCTGGAAAATGAAGCAGTGCGGGTACGGGTCACTGTTTTTAGAAATGATGGGGGGTTATACAGCCCCTTGACCAATACAGTGTCTTACCTCATTGAAGTTGAGAAAATGGAATCCCCTTTCTATCTGATTTCGGAAAACGCTTATGAAGTTGAGCTTTTTAAGGACTATTATGTCAACAGAGATATGTTGTCTAATCTAAAGAGCACAAATAAAATACTCAATGTAGTTGCCAGCGTGTATGCCCAAGAAAATGGGTATGACAGTTGTTTGTTGATCAATACGGACAAGCATGTGGTGGAAGCCATTGGAGGTAATCTTTTTGTGGTCCATGGGGATACAATTAAAACTCCACCTTTGGCAGATGGTTGTTTGGACGGTATTATCAGAAAAAAAATCATTGAGATTGTGGAAGCTACCGAAGCCTATCAATTTGCGGAAGAGTCCATTTCTCCCTTTGAGCTTCAAAAAGCGGATGAGCTTTTTATAACCAATAGTATTGTTGGAATCCAGCCTATAAGTAAATATCGAAAAAAGGTATTTAAAAATGAGATTGGCAAAAATCTAGTGGGAAAATTGAATGCCAAGGCAAGGATGGCTCAGACTAGTTGAGTGCAGGATTCTCAGGAGCGTTGGACCATAATAGGTAATCCCCACCCAGTTCCACCATTTTTTCTTTCCAAAAAGCAATGGATGATTTTTCCAGGATACCACTTTCATACTCATTTTTTACCACTACCCATGATTTAGAGGATAGTTCTTGGTCCAGTTGCCTAGAACCCCACCCAGAATAACCCAGAAAGAAACGAATGTCCTGTTCGGTAATAATTCCGTTGTTGACGAGCGATACGATTTTTTCAAAGTTTCCTCCCCAAAAAATACCATCTGAGATTTCAACACTGTCCTCAATCAAATTCGGGACTTTATGGATAAAATATAGATTGTCTTGCTCTACAGGGCCACCATTGAATACTTTAAAAGGAATGGTGATTTCAGAAACAAGATCGCAAATGGTGTAGTCCAAAGGTTTGTTAAGGATAAACCCAACAGAGCCTTCGTGGTTATGCTCTGCGATAAGCACCACAGATCTGTTGAAAGAAACATCTCCAGTCAGGGAAGGTTCTGCAACAAGTAACTTTCCTTTTTGAGGCTTTAGGCTCACCATTTTCATGGACTACTTGACTTTAATTGCTGTATAATATACAACATTTACAAAAACAAAAGCATCCTGAAAATAAAAAAGCACTTCTTCTCAGAAGTGCTTTGATATATTTTAATACTAATTGATTAGTTTACTGCACCACTCAATTCTGCACCTGCTTTGAACTTTACTACGTTCTTAGCTGCAATTTTGATGGTCTTACCAGTCTGTGGATTTCTACCTTCCCTGGCGTTTCTTCTGGAAACGGACCAAGAACCAAAACCAACCAAGGAAACTCTGTTTCCTTTTTTAAGAGATCCCTCTACATTTCCCAAGAAAGATTCCAATGCTTTTTTGGCTGCTGCCTTAGTGATGCCCGCATCGGCTGCCATAGCATCGATTAACTCTGTTTTGTTCATAATGGAATTAAATTAATTGTTGTTAAAATAATTTTAATGCTGAACAAATTTATACGGATTTGCATTTAACGCAAGTAAAACCGTGGGAAATAGGGGTTTTTGTTGATAACTTGAAACGTTTGTTGATAAAGTCAGAAAAAACAACGGATTTTTCCCAGCCCTTTAACTGTAGGGGTTTAGCGAAGGTGTGCATTTTCATCCAGGTTCAAACCATTTAAAACTTCAGAAACTTTCATTTTTCGTTTCCCTGGAAGTTGCAATTCCAAAATGTGCAGGTAACCGCCACTCACGGCAACCTTCAATGCTTTTTTTTCAACCAAAAGCTGCCCGTTTGGTTGTTTGTGGATTTTGGACTCTATCTGGGTTTCATATATTTTTATGGCCTCTTCCTTGCCATGGTTCACCAAATGGGTCCATGCGGCAGGGTAAGGGCTTAAGCCACGGATAAGATTATGTATTTCCTCTAATGGTGCTTCCCAATCCACACGGCAGGTTTCTTTATGGATTTTGTGCGCAGGTTTAAGGTTTGCAGTTTCCTTCTGGGGCAAACGCTTCACTGTACCGGAAACTATCTGCTGGCAGGTTTCCACCACCAAACTGGCTCCTACCTCCATCAACCTGTCGTGCAATGTCCCTGCATTGTCTTCAGGAAGTATGTCTTCTTTCTTTTGCAGGATGATACTCCCTGTGTCTATTTTATCATCTATAAAAAATGTAGTTACCCCTGTTTCTGTTTCCCCGTTGATAATGGCCCAATTGATGGGCGCTGCACCACGATATTGGGGCAGAAGCGAGGCATGCAGGTTAAACGTGCCATATTTTGGCATTTGCCATACTATTTTGGGTAACATCCGAAAAGCGACCACTACTTGTAAATCAGCTTTTAGCTCCCGTAGCTCTTCCAAAAAAGATTCATCCTTTAAATTGGTTGGCTGCAATACCTTTATTTGATGTTCCAGAGCAAATTGTTTTACTGCTGATGCCTGCACTTTTCGTCCCCTGCCAGCAGGTCTGTCAGGAGCTGTGATTGCTCCCACAACTTTAAAACCCGCTTCAAGGATACTTTTAAAACTGGCCACGGCAAAATCTGGGGTGCCCATAAAAACAATTCGTAATTTACTCTCTGATGGCATACTCATTAATATGGTTTAAAACAATCATTTCATCTTCCAAAAGACCCTGTAGAGCCTGCAATAAATCCTTTTCATTTGCCCCAGTGGCTTTCTCCAACTTTCTGGAGGTACTTGGTCCAAGGTTTAAAAGGGCTAAGATTCTTTCCTCCAATTTCACAGGGGATTTTAACTTGTTCCCTTTGGTGCAAATATCGCATGTGCCACACTTTTCCTTCGCATTTTCTCCAAAATACTTTAAAAGATAGATGCTTCTACAAATTTTCTTGTTCTGGACGTAACCCAGCATGGCCTCCATGTTGCCTTGTTTCACAGCATTGAGTTCACGAATTTTCTTGGCAAAGGGATTTATGGTGTGATCATCTTCCCTTGGAACCAAAAAATTGATTTCCAAATCACTTGTATTGTTCTGATATTTTACAATACCATCGTCCTGTAATTGTTTCAAGAGTTTTTTTAATGCTTTTTCATTCTTGCCGGTTTTCTTGGATAGTAGATGCAGGTTTATTTTTGTTTCATATTCCGTTATTCCTCCATAGGTCCGGAGAATGGTCTGTATAATTGTTGCAGAGGTACGGTTTTTGTCCAGATAAGAAAAAATACCCGCTTTTGATGCTACAAATTGCAACAGGGTTTTTTCCTTAAAGTTTTCCGATAGGGAGAGAACGGAATTTTGGTCCAGGATTCTCAGTGCATTATATGTGGTATTTGGATTAAGGTCATACCGTTTACAGAACTTATTGAATCTAAATTCCAAAGGTTCTTCTAGGGACTCTCCATAAGAAATCTGAAAATAGTTGTTCAACTTGGAATATACATTCTTTACAAAAGCTACATCCGGCAAGTTGGAAAGAAATTGCTGCTTTGCCCTTTCTTGGTCTTCCAATGTGGTCAAAATAATGGCGGTTGAAGGTTTTCCATCCCTTCCTGCTCTTCCTGCCTCTTGGAAATAGCTCTCCAGACTATCCGGGATTTGGTAATGAACTACCAAACGGACATCTGGTTTGTCCACGCCCATGCCAAAGGCATTGGTGGCCACCATGGTATTCAACTTTCCTTCCAACCAGAGGTTGAGCTTCTCTTCCTTCTCCGTTTTGGTGATGCCCCCATGAAAAAAAGCAGCCTTTACTCCATTCCGGTTCAAAAATTCCGAGAGCTGTTGGGTCATCTTTCGTGAACGGACATAAACAATGGAACTTCCCGGAAATTTGCCCATATACTTTTTTAATTGATATAACTTGTCCTCGGTTCGTTTTACCTTAAAGACAATATTTGACCTTGAAAACGAATCCTTGAAAATGGCAGCACTATCGAGTTTCAAGTTTTGGATGATGTCATCAACTACTTGGGGTGTGGCCGTAGCTGTTAAGGCAATAGTGGGAGTATCTGGTTTTAACTCTTTAAGTATGGAGCAATCCAAATAAGCAGGTCTAAAATCGTTTCCCCATTGCGAAATACAGTGGGCCTCATCAATGGCAATAAGGTTCACGTTCATTTCTTGGATTCTTTCCTGAATAATGGACTGTTGCAGTCTTTCCGGCGAAAGGTAGAGGAATTTGTAATTGCCAAATAGACAATTGTCCAAAAGGTCGTTGAGTTCCTCAAAAGGAATGCCGCCGGTTAGTGCAATGGCCTTAATGCCTCGTGCCTTTAATTGCTTTACTTGGTCTTGTATTAAAGCTACTAGTGGGGAAACTACAATGCAAAGCCCGTCCATGGTCATTGCTGGAACTTGGTAGCAAAGCGATTTTCCTCCACCTGTTGGCATTAGTGCCAACACATCGTTTCCAGCTATGATTGCATCAATAATGGACTTTTGGGATCCCCTGAAATCATCATAGCCCCAGAATTCCTTTAAAATAACCGTTGCTTCTTTTTGCACTAAAGTTGATTAAGGGTTTCCAAAATAAAATCAATCCGATTGGGGACTGCATCTTTTGGCACTTCAATGGGGTTATAGCCAAATTGGGTGTACGTATTCATCAGGGCATCATGGATGTTCTCCGCCTCTTCAAAAGTTTCCAGACGTTCATTGTCCGACACATAGATTTCCTGCCATGGCGGAACAATGAAAATGGTATCATACCGGTTAAACCTACAGGTGTCCAAAAACTCCTTTCCATAAGGTTGTCCAAAGAAGTCCATATAAGCAAGCACATCTGGGATGCCGCGGTCAAAAAAACTTAGAGGGACATCCATTTCCAGGGATTTCTGATAATGCTCTGCCCTTCCATAGAGCAAATCCTTGTTGAATTGCAAGGCATCATCAACAAAAACCAAGGGATTGGAGACATGTGTATCTCCATCGCCCTCTAGCCTTGCCTTGAAGGTCATATCCCTAATGATCTCATGGAAACAATGGAATCCTCTTTGCTCCAAACCATGGATTATAGATGTTTTTCCTGTTCCCGGAGCTCCTGTAACAACTACTTTGTTCTTGCCCAAACACATTAATTTACGACTACAAAGTAATGAAATCAGTCAATGGAAAAAAAATTGGGCAGTAAGCCATATATTTGTAAAAAAAAGGATGGAGAAAGAAAACACAGATGAGTTTTATGCGCGACTTAAAGACCAACTGTTGGAAACTACAAGCTGGCCATCCAATTATTTGTTCAAGTTTATTGTGCCAACAGATGAAAAGCGTATAGAGGAAATCAATGCCATTTTTGATAATACCGGAGCCGTGATCGAGTCAAAGAAGTCTAAAAAAGGAACCTATACAAGCGTTTCCATCACTGTAAACATGAAGGACCCGGACGAAGTGATAGCCAAATACAAAGAAGTATCGACCGTGGAAGGCATAATTTCCCTATAAAACCACAGATTGCCATAATTTTATTATTTTGCAGACGTTATCGGATAGACTTCCCGATAATTTAATTTCATTAAACATTTCAATTTGAACGTAGTAGAGAATTTAGAATACAATACAGAGCGTCCAAAGCTCTTTATTCCAGAATATGGTCGTCATTTTCAAAAAATGGTGGATCATGCGGTTTCCATAGCGGATAGAGAAGAGCGCAATAAGGAGGCCAAGGCCATCATCAGTGTTATGGGAAATCTTCAACCCCATTTGCGAGATGTGCCTGATTTTCAACATAAACTTTGGGATCAATTGTTCATTATGTCCGATTTTAAATTGGATGTGGACTCTCCGTTTCCCATTACATCCAAGGAAGTGCTACAACAAAGGCCAGAACCTTTGGAATATCCTCAAAACCATCCGAAGTATCGATTTTATGGAAACAATATCAAAAGAATGATTGATGTGGCCGTAAAATGGGAAAAAGGTGATATGCGTTCCGGATTGGAGTATGCCATAGCCAACCACATGAAAAAATGCTACCTCACTTGGAACAAAGATACCGTGGAAGATGCGGCTATTTTTGGTCACTTGAAAGAGCTTAGCAATGGTGAAATCGATTTAGCTGGTGATGGGGAAAACCTAACTGAGAGCGGGCAGTTCCTAAAAAACAGACAGGCCAAATCCAACAGAAATGGAGGCGGAAGCAAAAAGGGGCAGCGCAACAGAAAAAAAAGGTACTAAACTCCAAAGAAATCCATGGGAACATTTCGAATAGAGGGTGGGCATCAACTTCATGGTGAGATTACACCCCAAGGGGCAAAGAATGAGGCGTTACAAATTCTTTGTGCCGTACTTTTGACCGGTGAAAAAGTCACGATTCACAATATCCCGGACATTGTAGATGTAAATAAGCTTATTGCCCTTTTGGAAGATTTGGGTGTAAAAATCCAAAAGAAAGGAAAGGGGTCTTATTCATTTATGGCAGATGATGTCAATTTAGAGTATCTGCAATCGGCAAAGTTCAAGGAAGAGGGTAGAGGTCTTAGAGGCTCTATCATGTTGGTTGGACCTTTGTTGGCCAGATTTGGCATGGGGTATATTCCCAAACCTGGAGGCGATAAAATAGGTAGACGGCGTTTGGATACCCATTTTGAAGGATTTATTAAACTGGGGGCAAAATTCCGATACAATAAGGAAGAATATTTTTATGGTGTGGAAGCCAATAAACTGAAAGGTACCTACATGCTTTTGGATGAAGCATCGGTTACCGGAACAGCCAACATTGTCATGGCCGCTGTGCTTGCAGAAGGCACCACCACCATATACAATGCAGCTTGTGAACCATACCTTCAGCAATTGTGTAAAATGCTGAATAGAATGGGAGCCAAGATTTCAGGAATTGGATCTAACCTTTTGACCATAGAGGGGGTTGATACACTGGGAGGTACAGAACATACCATGTTGCCCGATATGATTGAAATAGGAAGCTGGATCGGACTGGCGGCGATGACCCAAAGTGAGCTGACCATAAAAAATGTAAGTTGGGACAATTTAGGGTTGATTCCTAGTGTGTTTCGTAAGTTGGGCATAACGGTGGAGCGTAAGAATGATGACATCTTTATTCCCAAACACGATAAAGGCTATGAAATCCAAAATTTCATAGATGGCTCTATCTTAACGATTGCCGATGCGCCATGGCCAGGCCTTACACCTGATTTGTTGAGCATTCTTCTTGTAGTGGCCACGCAAGCCAAAGGGGAGGTGCTCATTCATCAAAAAATGTTCGAAAGCCGACTTTTCTTTGTGGACAAGTTGATAGACATGGGGGCAAAAATCATTCTATGTGATCCCCATAGGGCCACAGTGATTGGACACGACTTTAAATCGACCTTAAAGGCCACTACCATGGTTTCCCCTGATATTAGGGCAGGGGTTTCCCTATTGATAGCGGCACTTTCGGCCAAAGGGACTTCCACAATCCACAACATTGAGCAGATAGACCGTGGTTATGAGAACATTGATGAACGCTTACGCGCCATAGGGGCTAAAATCGTAAGGGTCTAAAACCTCAATGGCATTCAGTATACTTCTTGAAATTGTTTAGAATGGCCTGCCAGCCATTCTTTTGCATCTCCAGAGAGTTCTCTTTTTCAGCATCGAAGGTTATGGTGACTTTGGTTTCTTTGTGGGATTCTTCAAAAAGGACGATTGTTTTTCTTCCGTCCTCTAAAGTGAAGGCAATTTTCTTTTGAGGAACGACCTCGTCGTAAACCGCTTCAAAGTCAAACCCAAAACTGCCATCCTTGGCTTCCATTCGAGCTATGTATTTTCCGCCTTTCCTCAAATCATTTTTTGCGGATGGACAATGCCAACTATCATCGGCAAAATTCCACTGGGTAATATGTTCTGGTTTGGTGTAAAAATCCCACACCTTATCTAAAGTTGTAGTAATGTTGACGTCTATTGTAATGGGTGTTGTATCCATATTTACAGCTGGTTTAGGATTGGAACATTGGTTTGTATTTGGGCCAGTTTTCAATGATTACCCAAAGGTTGATGGCAAATAAGGGAAGCGCTATGGGAAGTCCAGAAGTGTCTGTAACGGTATTGATCAATAATATTCCAACCATTACAGGAAGAATGACAATGGCCCCAAGCGCCCTGGTCTTTTTGAAAAGGAACAGCATGCCGCCTACAAGTTCCACAAAACCCACAAGAGGGATCAACCAATCCATAGTCATAATGGCTTGCATCATTTGCATTAGACTTTCCGGAAGGTCTTCGGGAACGGGCATGTAGTTGAAAAATTTGTTCAATCCTGCATTGATGAACATCAAGCCGAACAGCACACTGACAACAGTGATGATTTTTTGTTTCATGGTTGAGATGATTTATGAATTTGACAATATGGAATCCAACCCTTGCATAGCAACGGTAAAGCCTTCCTTGAAACCAAGTTCGATTATTTTTTCCAGATCGGACAAGTTTTTATGTTTGATGGTAATGTACACCAAGGTGGTATCTCCCTGATTCACAAAATCCAGATTCCAGTTAGATCTTGGAAATTCGTCATTGATGTTTCCGTCTGCATCGCAGAAGGCATCCATATACTGAAAGTTGGTCTTTGGCGAAATAGAAGTGAAATCGGCCACGGCCCAATGTTCTTCTCCTTCAGGGCCACACATGGCATAAAGGCGTCTTCCACCTACTTCGAACACCATGGACTTGGTTTTGGCCACCCATGGTTGTGGGGCCCACCATTGGTCAAGGATTTCTGGTTTTGTGAAAGCATCCCATACCACATTCTGTTCAGCGGCAAACTCCCGCTTTACATGTACACTGCTGTTTTGCTTGTTTACGGTAAAATCAAATAAGAGATTGGTCTTCATAGAGAGGGTTTTAATTTGGATATGTAGTTTTCAAGTTTAGCGATGTTTTGTTTCATGCCTTCATCAGCTTTGTGGGCCTTGATTATGGTCTGCAAGATTTCTTCAGAATCAAACACCGCGGTCCAGGACATGTGTGTTTCCTCTCCATTGGGTTCAAAGACAACGGTGGTAATAAAATGTGGATTGAAGTGTTCAAACACAATTTTTTTGTGGAGAACAATTTCCTTGTAAATACTTCGGTTAGGGTAGTTGGTACCATCTGGCCCGTGCATGGTCAGTTTCCATTCACCACCTTCACGAACATCCATTTGCTGTATGCTATTGGTAAAACCATTGGGTCCCCACCATTGTGCAATATGCTCGGGTGTGGTCCATACTTCCCACACTAATTCAATGGGAGCTTTGAGGGTTCTTGAGATTGATAGTTGTCTACGTTCAGTGTTTTCCATTCTTTTTTGCGTTTTTGAGATCGGCCAAATACCTGTCCAGATTATCGAAACGGTTTTCCCAGATTTTTTTGAACTGTTCCAGCCACCTGTCAATTTCCTGCATCTTGTCAACCTTCAATTCATAGAAGATTTCCCTACCCTGTTGATTGGATTTGACCAAATCACATTCGTTAAGGATTTGAAGATGTTTGGAAATGGTAGGCCGAGCCGCATCAAAGTTTTCCGCAATGGCCCCAGCGGTCATGGCTTGTGATGTGAGTAGGACCAATATGGCCCTGCGTGTTGGGTCGGCAATGGCTTGGAATGGATCTCGTCTCAATTTCATCATGAAGAAATTTAAAATATGAAGCTATATGGCTACAAATATATGTGTAGCTATTTAACTACACAAATAATTCTTGAAAATTTTACATGCCTCTAGGGAAGGTTGTTGTTCTATTTCAGGTAAATAAGTCTAATTACGATTCCTTTTCCACTAGTGAGCCATCAGGATAAAGTGCAAATCTGCCTCTATCTTTCTCATGAACATTGTCTGGATAGGGCCATGGCCAACCCCCAAATTGGGTCAAGCGATATTCGTCCATGGCCTGTTGGATTTCCTCTTCGGTATTCATTACAAAGGGACCATATTTTGCTACAGGTTCTGCAATGGGTTTTCCTTGCAAGAGTAAAAAATGAGCTTTTTCAGCCCCAATTTTTATGGTGATGTCTTCTGCGGGGTTTACCACGATGCCAAATTTTGAATTTACTTTACGATCACCTATAAAAATCTCGGAACCTTCATAAAAATAGAGTGTTCGGGTCACTTCTGAATTTGATTTCGGTAATGTATATTCAGTATCGGCCTCCACCAAGATATTCCAGATGGCTACATCATTTTTTGGATTTGCGGCCCAAGAATCTGGTGGGGGGGATAAAGCGAGGGTATCTTTATAATTTCCCGCAATGACCTTTATTTGGGCATTTCCTTCTTTGATGACGGGAATATCCTCATGCCATAGCATCTTAAAGTGGGGTTCCACAAACTTATTGGCCTTGGGTAAATTCAACCAGATTTGAAACAGCTCCAAAGGATTGTCAGTTTCATCATGGAGCAAAGGGAACATTTCGGAGTGTTGTACCCCTAGTCCCGCTGTCATCCATTGTACATCGCCTTCGCCAAACCTTCCTGCGGCTCCCAAGGAATCAGAGTGGTCGCAGAAACCTTTATTAACAATGGTTATGGTCTCGAAACCACGATGGGGATGATAGGGAAAACCTGGTATAGTTGTGCCATGATACATACGCCATTTTAGGGTGGGGTCAAAGTCACTGCCCATATTTCTTCCTTTGAGGAGCTCTGGTTCCGGTCCCATTTCGCCATTTCCTTTGGGATAATGGTCCAAATGGTATACAGCAAAAAGAAATGGATCTTGGGTCTGCCAAGGAAAGCCTAAAGGAATTGTTTGTATAACAGGGTTGCTCATAAGTTTAATGCTTTACTGTATTAATTTCTATCCAATACCCTTCTGGATCTTGAATGTAGATTTGCTTTACTCCATCTGAACGGTCTGTTATGGAACTCTTGTTCCCAGGCCAATCATAAAAATCGATGTCCTTCGCCAATAAATGTTCAATAAACCCTTCTAAGTTTTGAGTGGATAGGCTTAGGTGCATGCTCTTGTGCTTAACAATAGCATCCACGTCCTTTTTAATAAGATGTAATTGTGAGTTGCCTTGAATTTGAAACCACCTAAAACCTGGAGCTTTATCTGGGTGAGGAATCTCGGTCAATCCAAAGACATCCCGATAAAAATCACCCGTTTCCATCAATTTGGTAACGATCAAGGAATAATGGTCAAAAGTGAAACCAAAGTTGAGTGAATCCGCTTTGAACTGGGTTTGAAGATAAGTTTGTGCCCAGCCCCCATCATTATAGCTGCCTACCGTAAAATTATAGGTGTTGGCATCCACATATTCCCAATAATCGGTTACTTGGGTTCCTCCATAATCATAAGTGTAAATGATGTCTTTTCCCTTTTGGGTAACTGTGCCTTGTGTCACACCTCCAAAGACATCAAACTCCCAGAAAACTATGGTTTGGTTTTGTGGGTCATATTTGCGGATTCCATGATTTCTTGGTCCAAAAGTGGTTTGCTCTTGATTGGTGAATCCTTTGCTTTCGGTTATCACCAAGCTAGAACCCAAGTCATAGGCAAAAGTGATTTCCTGTTGAAATTTGGAACCATCTCCCCAAGTTCCCTCGGCCTTCCAGGTTTTGCCCATCAAGGGTTCAAAAATTGAAAGATCAAGATTTTGCGATTGCAAGTTGAAAAAGCCTGCGAGAAGCAGGCTTACAAATAGTATTTTTTTCATTTTTATTGTCCTTGAATAGGAGGAGGACCATCTATCATGGCCTCATATTTTTCGTCTCCTTTACGGGTCTTGTATTCTTCTTTTACCTTGTCTACCAATTTGGGGTTTTCAAAAAGGTCCAGCATGGTCATTCCCATGGCTTTTGCAGCATAGACCATACCTTTATGACCAATGCTCATTCCTCCACAGGCCACAACGGCCCATGAGTGCCATGGGGTATCTTTGGGTGCAACGGTGACACTGAGGTTGATGTTGGGTACATTCCAACTAACATCCCCCACATCGGTTGAACCGCCTCCGGGCAATTCCTGGGTATCAAGAAGTGGATTAATATTACTATCCATCCCCACCTGCGGTTTTCCTGTAGCCTCTTGGATGGCTTTGCCATAGGCAATCTCTTCATCAGTATAGGTGATGGGACCCAAGAGTTCTAGATTTTTTTGCATGATTTCCCCTCCCGAACGGTTCACCAAGGTTTCATAAATTCCTGAAACCAATGAGATTTTATAATCTACATTGGCCATAATTGCCGCACCTTCGGCCATTTTTTTTACTTGCTCGTACGTAGGTAGCATCACTTTTCTTTTGGGGTCGCGAACACGTACCCATATCTTGGAATAATCAGGTACCACATTGACCACTTGACCCCCATCTTGGATATGGTAATGGATCCTGGAAGTTGGTCTTATATGTTCCCTATAATAATTGATTCCCGTGGTGTATAGTTCCAATGCATCAGAAGCACTTCGTCCGTTCCATGGGTCGGCCGAAGCGTGTGCTGCTTGTCCGTAGAATTCCACAATGAAATCAATTAGGGAGAGGCCACTTTGTACATCAGCCTCTATATTGGCTCCGGGGTGCCAGCTTACGTTCACGTCCACATCATCCCAAAGCCCTGCTTTTACCATCCATACTTTGGCAAAATATTTTTCTTCGGCAGGGGTGCCCAGGAACTTGACCGTGCCTTTTATTTTTCCCGCTTCAATCTGTTCTTTTATGGCGATGGCAGCTCCTAAACTGGCGGCTCCGAACATGTTATGTCCGCACCCATGTCCAGGGGCCCCATCGATACGAGGGTCCTTGGTAGGGACGGTGTTTTGTGAAAGTCCGGGAAGGGCATCGAACTCGCCCAAAACACTGATTACAGGTTCTCCGGAACCATAGGTTGCCGTAAAGGCTGTGGGGATGTCTGCAACACCCCGTGTGACCTTCAACCCGTTTTTTTCTGCGTACTTGGCCAGAATTTCAGCAGATTCTGATTCTTCAAAGGCGGTTTCTGCCAAGGCCCAAATAGAATCACTGATCTTGATCAAGTTATCTTTGTGATGTTCCACGGAAGCGATAATCGCCTTTTTGTTTGATGTAAGTTTTTGTGCGGAAAGGTTCAACGAAATGAAACCCAAAAGGAGCAAGGTTGCAATTTTCTTCATTTTCAAAATGTTTGAGTCGGTTAAATGTTTCAATCACCTAGGATTAATGATTAAAACCCCAAGAGATTGAACGAATACTAAAAATACTGAAAAAGGATTAACCCACCGCCTCTTTGTAAACTTTTAAGCAGCGCTCTCTGGCCATTTTGTGATCTACCATTTTTTCTGGATAGGTAAGTTCCTGTAATTCCGGGACCCACTTTAAAATGTACTCTTTCTGCTTGTCGAATTTTTCAATTTGGGTCATAGGGTTGAAAATCCTGAAATACGGTGCGGCATCTACACCGCTTCCGGCAGCCCATTGCCAATTGCCAACATTGCTGGCCAATTCGTAATCCAATAATTTTTCAGCAAAATAGGCTTCTCCCCATCGCCAATCAATGAGTAAATGCTTGCACAAAAAACTAGCTACGATCATGCGAACCCTGTTATGCATAAAGCCTGTGGTGTTGAGTTCCCGCATGCCAGCATCCACAAAGGCATAGCCGGTATTCCCGGATTTCCAAAGTTCAAACTCGTTCTCATTGTTGCGCCATAAAATACGGTCATATTTAGGTTTAAACGCTTTATTGACGGTATGTGGATAGTGCCACAGGATTTGCATGAAAAACTCCCGCCAGATAAGTTCGTTCCAAAATACTTCGTTTTTTTCGGAAATTGCTTTTTGCACCATTCTTCGGATAGAGACCGTACCGAACCGTAAGTGTGGGCCCAATTTGGATGTGCCCTTTTCCAGCGCAGGGAAGTTCCGGGTCTCCTCGTACTGTTGTATGAATTCTGGAGCGATGTTATAGTCATGGACTTTAATACTTGATTTGGAAAACCCAATGTCGGACAGGTTTAGGTTTGGCAAATCAACATCCTTAAAGACACCTTCTCGAAGCAATGCATACGAATCGTGCATATTCAGATGTTTGGATGGATTGAAACTTTCCTTCCAACGTTTCATGTAAGGAGTATATACCACATATGGGTCTCCATCATTTTTTATCACTTCATTTTTCTCAAATATGACCTGATCTTTGTAAGTATTGAATTTAATCCCATGCTCCTCCACGAGTGATTTTATTTCAGAATCTCGCTGTTTGGCATAGGGTTCGTAGTCATGATTGGTATAAACGGTCTCTATTGCATAGCTAGAAATGAGATTTTTAAAAATGGTCACAGGATTTCCATGAAAAAGGGCAAGATTTCCTTGAAATTTGGCTCGCAAAGTTTCCCTGATTTTTTGAAGCTGTTCATAAATAAAAGTAACCCGGGCATCGTCTTTGGGTAGTTTATCCAGTATTTCCGCATCAAAAATAAATATAGGAAGTACGGGGTTCTCGCTTTTAAGGGCATGATATAATCCCACATTGTCCTCTAATCTTAAATCGCGGCGGAACCAAAATATAGTCACAGTTTTTGCCATTAAATACGTTTGGTCGATATTGAGTTTTTGGTGTCCTTAACATTACCAAACAGTTGGGTTAGCTTTTCCTCACGGTACCTGAAAATATGCTTCAATTGTTTTTCTATCCAAATGAAATGAGCCAATCGACCAAAAAACCCAAATGGTAGTTTGTAGTCCACAATGTCTTCCATAACGGTTCCGTTCAAGGTTTCCTTTAAAAAATGCTTGTGGTGCCAGAGTACATAAGGACCAAAACGTTGTTCATCAACAAAATAATCATTATCCACAACATGGGTAATTTCAGTGACCCATCTAAAATTGGCGAAAGGAAATGGCTTTACTTTATATTGAATAATTTGTCCCGGGAACATTTTACCATCGGCTCCATCCAAAATATGGAATCCCATATGGCGGGGAGTTATGGTTTTCAAGTTTTTTGGATTGGATAAAAATTCCCAAGCCTCTTTTTTTGAAATAGGTAATATCTGCGTGGCCTTTAGTTGATACATACAAAATCGTTAAAGTCCTAACAAAAATACAAAATGTTTAATAAATATATTTAAAAGTTAAACAATTATTAAGTGACATATTCTTTAAGGATTTGTTAACAAATACAACATTTCTTTATAATTAGCTTTGTTCCACTAACAATTTAAAACACTATTCCTATGAAAAAATTTGCACTATTATTATTTGTGGCTATGCTTTCGGTTTCTTTGGAAGCGCAGATACAAACCCCACCACCTAGTCCTGCGTCTAAATTGGAACAGACCGTAGGTCTTACCAATGTGGTAGTGGAATACTCCCGACCTTCAATGCGCGGCAGAACCATTTTTGGTGATTTGGTTCCCTATGATGCTCTATGGAGAACTGGAGCAAACAAAAACTCTACCATTACTTTCGGTGATGATGTTGTTGTTGAAGGGAAAGAATTGAAAGCAGGGTCTTATGCCATCTATACCAAACCGGGAGAAGCTGTTTGGGAAGTAATTTTCTATTCTGATACTGAAAATTGGGGTACTCCGCAAGAATGGGATGCTTCCAAAGTTGCGGCTACAGTAAAGGTAGAAGTGTACCCTATGCCGGTTCCTATTGAAACCTTTACCATGACCATTGATGATCTTCATAACAATGGTGGCGCTTTGGGTATACTTTGGGAAAAAGTATATGTTGGGGTAAAGTTTGTGGTTCCTACCGTGGCCAAGGCTACAGCGAGTATTGAGGCAGCAATGGCAACCCCCGGTAATTTAACGGCCAACGATTATTTCGCCGCTGCTTCTTACTATCATAGTGAAGGCATGAACATGGGCAAAGCCAAAGAGTGGATAGACAAGGCAGTTTCCATGGGAGATGGAAGTACCTATTGGATGACACGTGTCCAGTCTTTGATCTATGCCAAATTGGGCGATATAAAGGGAGCTATAGAGGCAGCTAAGAAATCTCTGGTAGCGGCTCAATCAGCTGGTAATCAAGATTACGTAAAAATGAACAAGGATTCCTTGAAAGAATGGGAAACCGAGTAAAATTTTAGATTATTCGAAAAAAGCCTGCTTCATACGAGCGGGCTTTTTTTATGCCTTTGCTGGAGAATTCCCCAGAAAATTATCGAACGCTTGGGTTATAAATGCAAGCACAATGACCAGTACACAACCAAATGCATTGAGCCACAGATAGGACATCCAGTCCATGTACCAACCAATTATCACAATTATCTGTGTAACGATTGCTGCTACAAAAACAGCGTTACCTTTTACAAACTTGAAAAAGAATGCCAAAAGAAAAATACCCAATACATTTCCATAAAATATGGACCCGATAATGTTCACCAGTTGGATTAAATTATCAAAAAGACTGGCCACACATGCAATGGCAATGGCAATAATACCCCATAGAAGTGTAAACCCTTTTGTTGCCATTAGATAATGCTTTTCATCCCTGGGTTTTTTATCATTTCGTTTGTAGAGATCTAAAGCGGTAATGGTTCCCAAGGCATTAAGTTCGGAAGCTGTTGAAGACATGGCCGCAGATAGAATAACGGCCAAAAGCAGTCCTATAAGCCCGGTAGGGAGGTTGTTCAATATAAAATGAATGAACACATAATCCTTATCATTGGTTTCCACCGTGGTGCTTGCCTTGGAAATTAGTTCCTTTGCGGTATCCCTGCTGGCCCTTTCCTTTTCATTGATCTTAATAATGTTCTGTTTGGCCTGTTGAATGGCGTTGTATTCTTTTAATTCCAGTGCAGCGGAAAAGGCGTTTTGAGCAATTCTTTTCTCCATTTCGAGTTCCTGATGGTCCTCTTCCAAAGCCTTATAGTCATTATGATATTCTGATTGTATTACGGCTTGGGTGGCAGCTGGGTTAAAATTAAGGGGAGATGGGTTATATTGATAAAAAACAAAGACCATCGCACCCACCAATAGTATAAAAAACTGCATAGGGATTTTAAGGATACCGTTAAAAATTAATCCCAATTGACTCTCCCGAACCGATTTTCCGGAGAGATAGCGTTGCACTTGGCTTTGGTCTGTTCCAAAATAAGCCAAGGCCAAAAAGAATCCCCCAGTAATTCCACTCCAAAAGGTATATCTATTATTGGTGTCGAAGGTAAAATCCAGTATGTTCAATTTATTGTTGGCCCCTGCAATCTTTAATGCTTTATCAAAGGAAACATCAGTAGGGAAAGAACCCAAGATGAAGAAAAAGGCAAAGAACATTCCCATCATAATGATGAACATCTGCTGTTTTTGGGTAACACTTACTGCTTTAGTACCCCCAGACACGGTATAAATGATGACCAAAATACCTATGATGATGTTCAATGTGCGTAAATCCCAACCCAACACAGCCGAAAGAATTATAGATGGTGCAAAGATGGTAATACCAGCCGCGAGTCCACGCTGTACTAAAAAAAGGAAGGCGGTGAGCGTACGGGTCTTTAGGTCAAACCTTCCCTCGAGCATTTCATAGGCAGTAAAGACCTTTAGTTTTTTATAGATGGGGATAAATACCAAGCAGATGACGATCATGGCCAGCGGGAGTCCAAAATAAAACTGGACAAATCCCATTCCATCATGGAATGCCTGTCCCGGGGTGGACAAAAAGGTTATGGCACTGGCTTGGGTTGCCATTACCGAAAGACCAATGGTCCACCATTTGGCATCATTGCCACTCAGAACATAGTCATCAACATTTTGGCTGCCGCGGGTTTTCCAAACGCCATATCCAACAATAAAGAGCAATGTGCTGCCAAGAATGATCCAATCTAATAAGGCCATTAAGGTTTTAATTATTTAGTATCATGATGAAATAAAAAATAAGGATATACACTGCGTTCAATGCAACCACCACAGTATATTCCTTTTTCCAATCGAACTTGGTTTCCATATTATCCTTTGACATGGCTTTCTTTTTTTACTTCATCCTTTCCAACGGAGAGCATATTGGCAAAAAGCTTGTAGGCTCCAGAAACTCCTGCTGGGAGTTCTCTAAAAAAACTGAGTCCTGTGTAAATATAATGACCTTCTCCATAAGGTGCTACCAAAAGGCTTCCGTTTTTTGGAGATTCATCTTCATCTTGCATAGAAAGTATAGGTGTAAATTCCGAACTCCATTCGGATGGAAAATACAATCCCCTTTCTTGGACCCACCCGTCAAAATCGCTTTCTTTTATGGTGTTGGGAAAGTTCACCAAAGAATTGTTGGAAGCAATAATGTCTACTTTGGCAGTTTCATCTGTTACACGATCCCTGGACAGTGTAAGGTTATATGGGGCTATGTTTTCAAATTGTTCGGCCCATCTTCCTGCCGTGTTGTACTGCACAATCATATTTCCTCCATTTTTTACATAATCAAACAAAATAGGTTGTTTAAATTTTAAGTCATCCACTACATTGTATGCCCTAATACCTACTACAACGGCATCGTACTTATCCAAAGCACCTTGCTGAATATCGTTGGGGTCAATGAGATGAACCGTATACCCAATTTGTTCCAAGCTTTCTGGGACCATATCGCCAGCGCCCATTATATAACCGATGTGTTCACCAGTCTTTTGAATATCCATCCGGACAACTTTGGCTTCTGAAGGCAATAAAATGGATTGCTTGGGAATATGTCCATAATTGATTTCCACAAGTTCCTTGCCATAAACCTGATTTCCAACGGTAACTATCGGGGAAATTTTTCCTTCACTTTCGGAAGAAGGCGGAGTAACAGTGAACGTCACACTTTGTTCCTGTCCTTTTTGGGGGATGGAAAAAGGTATATTGGCAGGGGAGACCTTCCATCCAGCTGGGTGGTTCAAACTTACCGCGCCTTTTACATTGTCTTTTCCTGCCGTTACCTTTACCTGAATTTCCTTGGAAGATGCATCGGCAAAAATTAAAACCTTTTCATCAATCTTGGAAGTTACTAGCGGAAGTACCACAAAGGGTTCATACAGCTCGCCTTTATCCGGTTTTGAAAAACGATGGACCACAGGTTTGTCAAAATTGATTGGAATCCCATTGAAATCTAAAACGAACCGAACCACGAAGGCATCTGGAGTTTCTGGTTTACCAATTAAGTCTTGTTTGTTTACCGTGTACATACCCAAAGTACCAGGCTCATTTAACCAATAGGGACTGGAGTAATCAGCCGTATTGGGAACGGGGAAGTCCATGGAAAAGTCTTCCTTTTGGTTGTTTTTGAGCACTTTGTTGGGCTGTATGGAAGCAGTGGCACCAATAAGATGTATTTCCTTGAGTGTTATGTTTTGCGAACTACGGTTGATTGTTTCAATGTTGATTTTGGCTGTGCTTCCAGGTGTAGTGGAGGCATTTTCGGAGCTGGCTTCCAAATACAATCCAGCGCAAGCGAGAAGGAGCTTTTTTAACTCTTCGGATTTTACTGTCTTCCAATGTTCATTTTCCACTTTTTGTAAAAGCTGATAGGCTTTCACCAAATCAGGAATATGCTTGGAAGGATTTGTAAAATCGAAATTTTTCTCGATGGGGTATAAGATATTCCCAATGGCCGCACCCCCTTTTATACGGGACCAGCTTGTATCAATACCATCAAAAAGGCTATTTCCTTGAGGTAAATCACCTTTCAACAGTTCAACATATTCATCCGTGGAACCTCTATCGGTCAGTCGTCCAAAACCTTGGCAAAGATGTTGGCTGCTGGCCAATGAAGCTATTTCGTTGTTGGAAAGTCCCAATTCTGGGTAATATACCCCAATATCCAATTTCATCATCTTGGATTTGTCGGCCTTTACAAAGTTTTCCTCGCTACCGTAAAACCACCATGAGGTATTAAAAAAAGCTCTCCTAGGTTGCCAAATGGATGTTTCGGTCAACTGTTCTGGATAAGCATTGGGATTATTGGCCAAATCAAAAGCCTCCATACTTAGCATGGCAGAAGATGTGTGGTGGCCGTGGGTTGATCCTGGAGTACGGTGATCAAAGCGATTGATAATCACATCAGGCTTTAGGTTTCGGATAGCCCATACCACATCGCCCAATACTTTATCCTTATCCCAAATTTTAAGGGTTTCCTTGGGATGCTTTGAAAAACCAAAATCATTGGCCCGCGTAAATCGTTGTTCGCCACCGTCTATATTTCTTGCAGCCAATAACTCTTGGGTTCTAAGTACGCCTAAAAGTTCCCTAAGCTCTGGACCAATTAAATTTTGTCCACCATCTCCACGTGTTAGTGATAGATATGCCGTTCTGGCCTTGTCATGGTTAGATAGATATGAGATCAACCGGGTATTTTCATCGTCGGGGTGCGCTGCAATATAGAGGGCAGTCCCTAAAAAGTTCAACTTTTGGAGGTTATGGTAGATTTCAGCAGATGTAGGTTTGTCAGGCTTTTGGGCAATGCTATGGAAAATAATGCCAACAAAGAAAAAGGCGCAAACCAGAAAATGACGCATAGTTTGGTTTTTGTGGTTCCCCAAATATAGAAAGATTAGTAGCAGGGGTTGGGAATTTAGAACATCTTTAACAGGCTGTCTGACCTCCCATACTTATAGCCCCAAACTATCTCTAAGGCTTAAATCCGCATTGCTGTTTTGGCTCCAATAGGGTGTATTCAGGGATTTGATTTTAGTGGCTTTGGTTGTCAACACTTTGGCATTGGGTCCAAATCCACTTTTAAATTCTTCGGACCATCCTTGAATTGTATATGGAAATTCCGGGGAAAAATAAATTTGAAGCGTTCTTTCCAAATCTGGATAGGTTAGGGTGTATGTTCCCATTCCATTTTCTGAAGAAAGTGCACCAGTGGCACCATAAGCTTCAATTTTTTTATGGCTTAGCCGAAGGTATTCCAATGAAGGAATCACTTTTATTTCCCCCACGGGAAGATCAAATGGGTTGATCCGTATCTTCGTCCAAACTTCATTCTCCAATAGTTCTTTTTCCAAGCTCAACTTCTGGTCAGCCTCCTTCTCAAAATACGAATGCGAAGTAAACTCAAAAGTATTTCTGTTGTTGATTTGGGCATATACGTGACCACACCATTCTTGAACTGATAAACTTGTTTTTAAAGCATGTTGATTGTCATGAACGGGGTAAAAGGTGCTACTGAGAATAGAGTAGGGGTAGATGCCCGTTAAAAAGTTTTTGGTGGCATTGAGTTTTAACACAGATACATTTTCTGGGTTTTTAGTGTCTGCTTTGACCTGTTTTTCGGGCAAGAAAGGTTCTGTCACATAAATGAGCACAGCATTTCCATCCCTGAGTTCCCCATACCGGGCTTGTTCCAATTTGTAGGAAGTAATCTCTGCTTCCCCTGCATACCAGTACGCCTTAAACGCATTGGAGAGTTGTTTTTTTGGTGCAACGACTTCCAATACCACCTCGCTGTCAGAAGCAGCTAAGGATTGGTTTTCTGAACTGGATTTTTCCTTGCATGAAATAAAAGAGAAAAGGATGAGGAAAGAAAAAATAGTAATGCGAAAAGGTATCATGAAGATGGATTTCAGTAAAGTTAAGCATCCCAACTCAAGAAACCATATCCATTAACGTTTTGTAAACCAAATGGGTAGGTAGGCCAACAACATTGGTATAGGAACCCTTGATTTCTGATATTCCCACCATACCAATCCATTCCTGAATACCATAAGCACCGGCCTTATCATAAGGTTTAAAATTTTCAATGTAATAATTGATTTCAGCATCGGTAAACGCCATGAATTTAACTTCAGTAATTTGGCTAACGGTCTTTTGGAGTTTAGAGGTGGTAAAACAAACGGATGTGATTACTTGGTGCCAATCCCCAGAAAGGGTCCGGAGCATAGTAAAAGCCTCTTCTTTGGTTGCCGCCTTGGCCAGGGAAGTAGTGTTGTGCCATACCACAGTGTCAGAGGTGACCACAATCTCATTTTCGAGTAATTCACTTTTAAATGGAACAGCCTTAAGCTGTGCTAGATATTCCGAAATTTCCACACCCTGTAAATGTTGTGGATAAATCTCTTCCACAGCTTTCGGACGGACTTCAAAATCCAGCCCCATCTCTTCCAAGAATGCTTTTCGTCTAGGAGAACCTGAACCTAAAATGAGCTTACGGCCCTTGAGCTTTTTGTTGAGTGGATTTTCAGTCATTTTCAGCACGGAAGTTATCGTTCCAATCACCACGCACTTTTAGAACTTGTTCGATAATGTCGCGAACACATCCATCACCACCGTTTTTATGCGACACGTAATCAGAAATGGCCTTAACCTCTTGTACCGCATTTTGTGGGGAAGCGGCCACGGCGACTATCTTCATAGGGGGGATATCTGGCATATCATCACCCATGTACAGTACATTTTTCGGGTCTATATTATAAATGTCCAGATATTCCTCCAAGGGCTCTTGTTTGTGGTGTACTCCCATGTAAAAATCGGTTACCCCAAGACCCTTCAAACGTTCCTTGACACCTTCGTTAGTGCCTCCGGTGATAATGCATACCCTGTAACCCTTTTGGATGGCCGTTTTAAGGGCATAGCCATCTTTGACACTCATTTTTCTCAACAACTCGCCCTTTGAGGTTATCAATACAGAACCATCTGTAAAAACACCATCAACATCAAAAACAAAAGTGGTTATATCACTTAAAAGTTCTTTATAATTCTTTTTCATATATACGTTCTATAGCTATACTGCACAACTTGTAAAGCTCAATTTGTTTTTTGTCCTTTAGCAATTTTAAGTGTTCTTGCATACTGTTTTGGTCTCCTCTTCTGGCTGGACCTGTCTGGGCTTCCTTTGGTGATAAATACTGAACTTTTTCGGCTGTTTCCATGATCAAGGGTTTTAGCAAATCAAAGGACAGGTTGCTATCCATGCATATAGCTTCTCCAACCCCATAAAGATAGTTGGTGAAATTATTCACAAAAACGGCTGCAAGATGCAATTTTTTTCGTTGGTCAGAATTGATTTGGTACACCTGTTCAGATATGCTTTTTGCCAATTCCTCAAGAATGCCAAGTGTAACATTGTCATTACCTTCAATGCAAATAGGAATCGTGGAAAAATCCAAAGTTTTACCTTTGGTAAAGGTCTGTAAAGGATAAAAGACCCCTTTTCGTTCTACCGCGATGGCATTTAGGGGAACTGCCCCAGAGGTATGGGCCACCACACCTTTTTTATGCGATAAGGCTTGGGAGACCTCCGCTATGGCATCGTCCTTAACAGAGACAAGGTAGACATCCGCATCCAGTATCGAGGAAAAATAATTGGAAACAGAAACACTATCGGCAAACCATTGCAATTGGCCTTGGTTTCTGCCCACCACTTGAACCACTTGGGCCTTATCCGTTTTGGAGAAAGCCTGAAACAGATGCTTTGCCAAGTTTCCAGTTCCTAAAACAACAATGTTTAGCATGCTCAAAACTACAAATTTTGAACCTATGGGATAGGCAAAGAATTAACAAAATTGTTTGATTTTTTGTGGTGGACACGAACAACTAAGTTGTAAAAAGGCCGTATTTTTGCATGTTGAAAAGTACACCGCATTTACATGATCAACATTCTCAAGAAAACCCTCTTTTCCACCAGACTTATGGCCGTTCTTTTTTTGGTTTTTGCCACGGCAATGGCCTTTGGTACGTTTGTGGAAAGTTGGTACAGCACGGAAACCGCACGTATTTATATCTACAACGCCACTTGGTTTGAAGTGATCATGGTCTTTTTTGTGATCAATTTTATTGGGAACATTTTTCGGTATCAGTTGCTACAGTGGAAAAAGTGGCCAGTTCTTGTTCTACACTTATCATGGGTATTGATCATCTTGGGGGCTTTTGTTACCCGATATATCAGTTATGAAGGGGTAATGCCCATTCGTGAAGGGGCTACGGAGAATAAAATGTTTTCGGACAAGACCTATTTGACTGCTTTTGTTGATGGCGATTTTAATGGGGAAATCAAACGGAAGGTACTTGAAGATGACCTGATTGTCACCCCTGAAGGACGCCGCTCCAGTCTTCCTTGGAAATCCGATTTTAATGGCCAGCCCTTTACCATTGCCTATGTTGATTTTATTCAAGGTGCAGACGAAGGATTGGTTCCCGATGAAAATGGAAAAGAATATTTAAAGATTGTGGAAGCCGGGGATGGGCAACGTCACGAACATTTTCTGGAAAATGGACAGATTGCCAGTATCCATAATGTCTTGTTCGCCCTAAACAAGGAGACGGAAGGAGCCATCAATATTTTTTATGATGGTAACGATTATCAAATTAAGACCCCATTTGAAGGGAATTTTATGCGAATGGCGGACCAACTGCAAGGAGAAGTGACCAACGATAGCCTTCAACCATTGCAATTACGCTCCCTTTATTCCTTGGCCGGAATGCAATTTGTAATTCCTGAGCCTATAGTGAAGGGAAGTTATGGGGTGGTCAAGTTGCCCAAAGAACAGGTAGATGAGAGTTCCAAGGACGCCTTGATCGTTTCAATTACGGTCAATGGGGAAACCAAAGAAGTGGAGTTGTTAGGGGCCAGGGGTTATGCTGATTTTTCAGACAAGATTTCCGTAGGCGGTTTGGACTTTTCTTTGAGCTACGGTTCTAAAGTATATGAGCTTCCTTTTTCAATTCAGCTCAATGATTTTATCGCGGAGAAGTATCCCGGCACTGAAACAGGCTATGCCTCGTTTATGAGCAAGGTAACAGTACAGGATGATCGCTCCTTTGATTATGACATCTACATGAACCATATACTGGATCATAGGGGCTACCGCTTTTTCCAATCCAGTTTCCATCCGGATGAAAAGGGTACCGTTTTATCGGTTAACCACGATATGTGGGGTACTTGGATTACCTATATAGGCTATTTTTTATTGTATATAGGGTTGATGGGTATTATGTTTTTTGGTAAGACCCGGTTTAGGGATTTGCAGCAGGCCATTGAAAAGGTCAAGGCAAAGAAAGCGGCCCTTACCGTAATTTTGATGCTGTTCACATTCTCTTTGACCAATGCCCAAGAGACTGCCCCTGGCCATGATGAGCATGTAGGCTTGCCCACACAAAAACAGGTAGATTCCATTATTCATTCTGCTGTGGTTGCCGAGGAACATGCAGATAAGTTTGGTGCCTTGGTCATCCAGGATGAAGGAGGAAGAATGAAGCCGGTGCACACATTTGCCTCTGAACTCTTACGCAAATTGAGCGGAAAGGACACTTATCAGGATTTATCGGCCGATCAGGTCTTTCTTTCCATGATGATGAACCCGGGGGTTTGGTACAGTACCGAGTTTATTCAACTTGCCAAAAGGGAAAATGACAGTATCCGAGAAGTTATTGGAGTACCAAAAGACACAGAATATGTAAAGGCCACCGACTTTTTCGATACAAAAGGAAATTATAAGCTACAACCTTATTTGGAAAAGGCCACATCAACCAATAATCCTTCAAACTTTGAAAAGGATTTTAAAAAGGTAGGGGAACGACTCAGTCTCCTGAACATTGCCTTGAGTGGTCAAATAGTTAAGATTTTTCCACTATTGGATGATGAGAACAATAAATGGATTTCGGCAGTAGAGTACCGTTCTGGTCAACATAAGATGCAGGATTCCCTTTATTCCAATTTTGTGCGGAATGCAATGCCCTATTACCTAAGTTCCTTGCAAGAAGCCATAGCTACGGGAGATTATTCCCAACCGGACAAATTGTTGGATGCTTTCAAACAGAATCAGAAAAACCATGGGGAGGAAATATTGCCTTCCGATAATAAGATTAAGATTGAGATCGTATACAACAAGTTGGATATCTTCAATCGGCTTTACAGATATTACGGATTGATAGGAGGGCTCCTTTTCCTTATCCTCATTTTGAAAATTTTTAAGGAAAGGAAAATATACAATGCAGCGGCCTATCTACTCAAAGGGACCATTATTCTCATGTTTATATGGCATACGGCCGGACTGATTTTACGTTGGTACATTTCAGGGCATGCTCCTTGGAGTGATGCTTATGAAAGTATTCTTTATGTGGCTTGGGCCACCATGGGGATTGGGCTGGCTTTGGGCAAAAAGAGTGAGCTTACCATTGCGGCGAGTGCCTTTGTGACCTGTATGCTTTTGTTCATTGCGCATCAAAGCTGGGTGGATCCTGCTATATCAAATTTGGTTCCTGTTTTGGACAGTTATTGGCTCATGATCCATGTGGCCGTCATTGTGGGTAGTTACGGACCGTTAACCGTTGGGATGATTTTGGGGGTTGTGGCCCTTATCCTGATGATTTTGACCACCGAAAAGAACAAGAAACGAATGGATCTGAGCATCAAAGAGTTGACCATAATCAATGAGTTGGCTTTGACTGCAGGTTTGGTAATGCTCACCATTGGAAACTTTTTGGGTGGACAGTGGGCCAATGAGAGTTGGGGAAGATACTGGGGCTGGGATCCCAAGGAAACCTGGGCTTTGATTTCCATTATGGTCTATGCCTTTGTATTGCACATGCGTTTGGTGCCCGGTCTTCGGGGCAAATGGATCTATAATTTTGCAAGTATTCTTGCTTTCGCTAGTATTATGATGACCTATTTTGGGGTCAATTTTTACTTGGTGGGATTGCACAGCTACGCCAGTGGAGACCAAGTGATAACCCCTACTTTTATTTGGTATACCGTACTCGGGGTGTTCATTTTGGGAGGAATCAGTTTTTGGCGGTACAAGGTACACTACGCAAAATAATTTGCCCTTTATGGGATTTCAATTGAAAAAAAGTTGCATATTTGCTTCATCATGAAGTTATAAGAATTATGTACGCTATAGATGTCATTGTTGGCTTTACGCCAAAAAAGTAACCGAAATACTTTTCGGTCCCATTGACATTACTTCTTTTTTACACACATAATTCTTTTTAAAATGACACAATCTAATCATAGAAATTTTTCAGTAAAGAAATATCTTAAGTATTTCTGGATTGCCGTATCCGGAAAAGAAACCGAATTTACAACCGGAAGTATCCGCAAGGCTATTTTTATGCTATCCATCCCCATGATTTTGGAAATGTTGATGGAATCCATCTTTGCCTTGGTGGATATTGCCTACGTTTCCAGAGTGAGCGTAAATGCCGTGGCCACCATCGGATTAACCGAATCTGTCATCACCTTGGTATATGCCTTGGCCATTGGGCTGAGCATGGCCGCAACGGCGGTAGTCGCCCGTAGAATAGGGGAGAAAGACGTTGACGGCGCCAAGATAGCTGCAGTACAGGCCATAGGTCTGGGTGTTTTGGTTTCTCTCGTTTTGGGTGTGGTCGGAATTCTATATGCCAAGGAAATTTTGGCGCTCATGGGAGGAGAACCCGATTTAATTGCCGAAGGATACGGGTACACCAAACTTTTGATCGGAGGGAACATTACCATTATGCTCTTGTTCTTGATCAATGCCATTTTTAGAGGTGCCGGTAATGCCTCCATGGCCATGTGGACCTTGGTGCTTTCCAATGGACTCAATATTATATTAGATCCCATTTTTATTTTTGGATGGGGCCCCATTCCCGAGTACGGGGTCATGGGAGCGGCCATAGCTACCAATATTGGGCGTGGAACCGCAGTCTTGTTCCAATTGGGAATCCTGTTCTTTGGATGGGGAAAAATCAAGTTGGTACTTCAGGACTTGGTGTTGAACGTCAAGGTCATGGTAAATCTGATCAGGGTTTCCCTAGGCGGTATTGCCCAGTTCTTGATAGGCACTTCAAGTTGGGTATTCCTGATGCGTATCATGTCAGAGTTCGGCAGTGAAGTGTTGGCTGGGTATACCATTGCCATACGGGTAATGATGTTCACCCTTATGCCCTCATGGGGCATGAGCAATGCCGCAGCTACCTTGGTGGGGCAAAACTTGGGAGCAAAGCAACCCGATCGGGCTGAAATATCCGTTTGGAAAACAGGAAAGTACAATGCCTATTTTATGGGTGCTGTGTCTTTAATATATCTCATTTTTGCCAAAAGCATCATTTCTTGGTTCAATGCGACTCCCAGCGTAGTGGAAAATGGAGCTCTTTGTTTGCAAGTCATTGCCCTGGGGTATGTTTTTTATGCCTATGGAATGGTGGTCAGTCAGGCCTTTAATGGGGCAGGGGATACCAAAACCCCTACCAAGATCAACCTGATTTCTTTTTGGTTATTTCAATTGCCTTTGGCCTATGTGGCTGCCCTGGTTCTTGGGTGGGGAGCGAAAGGAGTTTTCATTGCCATTACCTTGGCAGAGGTGCTATTGGCCATTATGGCGATGGTATGGTTCAAAAAAGGAAATTGGAAACAAGTTCAAGTATGACGGGTTTCGTATCTTTAACCTAAAAGATACTAGATTATGAAAGCCAATAATAAAGGTGTCAACACAGTTTGTTTACATAGTGGTGAACTGGAAGATACCACGTTCAAAGGTGCGGTGTCCCCATTGTATATGGCTACATCCTATGCCTTTGATGATGTTGATATAAAACGATACCCGAGATATTTCAACACGCCAAATCAAGAGGCTTTATGCAAAAAACTGGCGGCCTTGGAACATGCCGAGGCCGCTTTGATTTTTGGCAGTGGCATGGCGGCCATCAGCACAGCCTTGATGGCTTTTCTGAAGGCAGGAGATCATATTGTGTTGCAGCAAACCATGTATGGAGGGACCTATCACTTTGCCGTTACCCAGCTCAATAAGTATGGTATAGAATATTCCTTTACCAATGGATGGGCGGTGGAAGATTTTGAAAGGGAAATCAGACCCAATACCAAAGTGGTGTATTTGGAAACCCCTTCCAATCCTCTACTTACCATTACAGATATCAAAGGCGTGGCCCAATTGTCCAAATCCAAAGGATTGATTTCGATGATAGATAACACCTTTGCCAGTCCCATCAACCAAAACCCCATTGATTTTGGAGTGGATGTGGTGCTGCACAGTGCCACCAAATATATGGGTGGGCATTCCGATATTTGTGCAGGAGTGGTCGCGGCTTCACAAGCTTATATGGATCAAGTATTCCAATCGGCCATTTGCTTTGGGGGAAACCTGAGTGATTATACGGTTTGGTTATTGGAACGAAGCATCAAGACCATGGGAATCCGTGTAAAGGCACAGAACGACAATGCCTTAAAAATGGCCACCTATTTGGAAAACAATCCAAATGTAGAGAAAGTATATTATCCCGGATTGAAGAGTCATCCCGATTATGAATTGGCCCAATCACAGATGAGTGGCTTTGGGGGAATGCTCTCCTTTGAGTTACCCGATGTGGATATATCCCAATTCTTTAAACACCTTAAATTGATAAAACCGGTAATGAGTTTGGCCGGGGTGGAAAGTACGGTAATTTTACCCGTGACCACCTCCCATGCCTTGATGAGTCCCGAAGATCGGGAAAAACAGGGCATCAAGGATTCTTTAATCCGATTCTCTTTGGGAATCGAGGATATAGAGGACCTCGTTATAGATATTGAACAAGCCATTGTACAGGCCAAAACCATGACCATACCCGCATAAGAAGACCTATGAAGTTAGATATTTTAGTTTTTGGTGCCCATCCTGATGATGCCGAACTAGGAGCAGGAGGCACTATAGCCAAAGAAGTTTCCCGTGGAAAAAAAGTAGGCATTGTTGATTTGACCCGGGGCGAACTGGGAACCCGTGGTTCTGCCGAATTACGCGATAAGGAAGCCACCAAAGCTGCAAAGATTTTGGGAATTTCCGTTAGGGAAAACTTAGAGTTTGCAGACGGTTTTTTTGTGAACGATAGGGAGCATCAACTGGAGGTTATCAAGATGATACGAAAATATCGCCCGGAGATTGTACTATGCAATGCCGTGGACGATCGCCATATTGACCATCCCAAAGGAAGTAAGCTGGTAAGTGATGCATGCTTTTTAAGCGGCTTGGTGAAAATTGATACCCAGATGGACGGGGATGGTGAATGGCAAGAACCTTGGCGGCCTAAATTGGTATACCATTTTATCCAATGGAAGAATCTGGAACCGGATTTCGTAGTGGATGTTTCAGGATTTATAGAAAAGAAAACAGAAGCCATTATGGCTTATTCATCACAGTTTTACGACCCCAAGAGTAAAGAACCGGAAACTCCCATCAGCAGTAAAAATTTTACGGACAGTGTTAATTACCGAGCCCGGGATTTAGGTAGACTGGTAGGTGTGGAGCATGCCGAAGGTTTTACGGTGGAACGCTTTGTTGCTGTGGATAGTTTGGACGCCTTGATTTGATCAACTGGCCTGTTGGTAGCGCTTTTGTGCTTGTGGCACAGTAAAGAAGAACGAAGTTCCCTTACGTGGTACACTTTCCACCCATATTTTGCCCTTGTTCTTCAAAATCATTTCCTTGCAGAGTGAAAGCCCTAGACCGGTACCTCTCTCATTATTGGTGCCGTAAGTGGTAATATTGGAAGAATCTTCGAATATCTTTTTCTGGATTTCTTTATTCATCCCAATACCGGTGTCCTTGACCATAACTTGCCACATGCCGGCCTTTTCTTCAGCTTCAATGGTAATAAGACCATTATCCGGGGTAAACTTAATGGCATTGCTCAAGAGATTTCGGATCACAATGTCTATTTGGTTTTGATCGGCCCATATTTGGGGATTTTCCGGCAATTGATTGATGATCTTTATGGATTTTCCAGAGGCTATTTCAGAGAGCAACTGTATGTTAATATTGACTAAGTTATCCAAAGAGACGCGTTTGGGTTTGGTTACCACTCCATTGAGCTGTGTTTGTCCCCATGACAATAGATTATTTAGGGCAAAGGAAATATTTTCAACATCTGCCTTAAGTTTGGGTATAAAGGATACAAACTCGTTCTTGTCCACCTCACCATCAGTATATAATTTTAACAATCCATGCAATGCTCCAATGGGGCCCCTGAGATCATGCCCTATAATGGAAAACAGTTTGGTCTTGGTTTTGTTCACTTCATTCAACTGACTTTCCCGCTCGGTTACCGCCTGGGTTTTTTCTTGGAGCTCAATGTTCAGCTTTTTCTGGATTTTTTCACTACGGCGGATCACAAAGGTTATGATACTTAAAATCAATAAAATAATAACGGAAAAGTAAATGTAGTTCCGTTGTTTGGCCAAAGCCATTTTATTGCTCTTGATGAGTTCTTGTTTTTCCAGTTCGTATTCCAGTTTGGTCTCCAGAAGTGAAAGACTTTGCTTGTTTTTATCCCTGAACAGGGAATCGGACAACGATTTGAAGGATTCCAGATAATTGAGAGCTGCTACATGTTCTGCTTTGTTCTTGTGGACTTTGTACAAGGTTTCGGAACAATCTATTTGTCCTTGTAATGATTGTATTTTATTGGATAGTTCCAGGCCTTCGTTGGCATATTTCATGGAGAGGCTATCCCTACCGAGTCCTAGATATACTTTGGCCATTCCGTTCATCAGGTTTATTTTTTCCCGATCATCATCCAACTGCTGGTTATGTAGCATATTACTTTGGTCATACCAGTATAGGGCCCACTGATATTTCTCCTGTTCCAAATAAATACTACCTTTTACCTCATAGGCGTAGGCCAACCAATCATATACTTTGTTTTTTTCAAAAGTGTTGATGCTCTTATTGATGTTGAACATGGCCAGGTCAAAATCCTTGGCATCCTTATATAGCGAGGCCATATTGCTCGAAGTTTCGGCATCAATGATCTCATCGCCTATTTTTCTATTGATTTTTTGAACGGTATCGTAAAAAATCAAGGCATTTTTATAATCCTTTTGGTCTGCATATAAACTGGCAATGTTTTCATTTAATATGGAAAGCATTGTATTGCACTTGGCTTTACGGGCCACATCTATTCCTTTTAAATAAAGATTAAGTGCTTCGGCGTAATTGCCTTCATAGCTGTAATCATGGGCCAGTCCGTTAATAATGTCAAGTTCAGCAAGTTCATCCCCAATTTCTTCGCTTAGAATTAGAGCCTCTTTAAATAGGGCCATCGATTTTTCACGATTACCTTGATCGGAATTGTAATTTGCCAAACCACTCAAAGCCCTGATAATTCCACCTGTATATTCAATGTCAGTACTAAATTTCAGTACGCGCTTAGAAATGGAGTGGAGGCTATCATTATTAATGAAACGGTATGAAAATGCCAGATTGGAGAGTAGATTTATGTGGGTGGTATCCTTTGGATTGAACCTACTAGTGGACTCTAAACGCTTAAGCTTAAAAGCGAGACTGTCCTTTTTGGTCAATTGGGATTGTAGTGATACCGATATAAGAAGCATACCCAAAAGAAAGCTAACTTTCCCAAGTTGGAATTTGTGGAGGATAAGGTTGATATTTTTATGGGGCATACTATGTTAATCTACCAAGGGTAAAAATACCTTCTCTTTGGCGTTGTAGGAAACTAAATGTTGTGAAACATCAAAAAATGTGTGTTTTATCCGTTGAAATATGCATTTCATCGATTATAACAGGAAAAAGACTACAAAATGTAAATTACTGAGGCTTTGTCATTTGGAATACATAATTCCCTTTGCATTTAAAAAGTTTAATTTTCATAGAGGGAAGTATTAAAATCTTTTGGTTGAATCAAACCAAAAAAGTATTTTTGCATCCGCTTTTAATGGTGGTTGTAGCTCAGCTGGTTAGAGCGCTGGATTGTGGTTCCAGAGGTCGCCGGTTCGAACCCGGTCTTCCACCCTTAAGTTTATAAAAAGTCCCGGACATTGATTGTTCCGGGATTTTTGTTTTTAGGAGTATTAGGGAGAGAAGCCTGTGCCGAGCGCAGTCGAGGTAAACTTGGTCTTCCACCCTTAAGTTTCAGAATCCCAGGCTGTAAAGTCTAGGATTTTTTGTCTATAGACTTGCTTGTTGGCTCATCCATCAATTGAAAAGGGGCATCCGTCAATTCACATACCCTTTTGATACATTTTAGTCTATTTTCCCTTTCAGCACTGGAAGTATTTTCTTTCGCACCCAAATCGAGACACTTACTATGGGGAAAACAAAATTAGCCTTATGCATTGGTTGTTTGCTTTTTTTTGGACATGCTAAAGCAAAAATCAACTTTGAAAATGATTCATTGTTAAACGCAAAGACTACTCATAGGTATTTTAATGAGTTAGAAATTAAGTCCCAAGATTTCTTTTCTTTTTCTTCTCAGGAGAAAAGTGAATTTGACCAGAATTATATAAGCAAGAATTTTTCAAAGGATACGGTTACTGTTCAACAACTCAATATTGCCAAATCAGTTATTGAGCAACTTGAACGTGATCAAAATTATGTAGGACTAATTTCTTCAAGTGACTTGGTAACACTACCAATTGGTGTAAAAAAAGAAATTGGAACAATAAGGTATACCCTTGCTATTAATAAGGCTGAAATATTTCCCACATATACTAGGGTAACTGCATATGTTCATATCAAATTACCACAAACTGATTCGGATGGGGAACCTATTGAGCTGTTTTTTGGAGCAGATGACATTAAGATTTCCCATGAAGGAGGAATATACGGCGATGCCAATTTGGTGTTATTGGGTGATATTGGTATACCTATAAATGGCGGTAATGGATTGGTGGCACTCAAGGGTGGTTTTGACGTGCAAACCGGAAATATCCAAAACCTGACCTATGTTACCATTGATTGTGGAGGATTCAAAGAAATGGGAGTTACCGCAGATGTACTCTTTCCCCGAAGTATGCTCGAACCTGTCGATTCAAATTATGAGGTAATTCCTGATATGAATGAGAAAGTAACGGGCCATTTTCAAACCATTGTTGGGGATTGGAATGATATTTTGGTTGAAATAGATTTACCTCCATTTCAAGTAACCAAAACGGGAAGCCCAAATAGTGATGGTAAGGCAGGACTCATTTTTGAAATAACCAATGCTATTTTTGATTTTAGTGATGTCAGAAATTCATCGAGTGTACTATTTCCCAAAGGTTACCAGCAATATCTAATTCCTGGGAACGAACAGTTATGGCGAGGGGTTTATGTTGACAATTTGCAAATAATCCTTCCCAAACAGTTTAAAAAAAGAAATAGTGAGGAGCGCATAACATTTCAGGCTGCCAATCTGCTTATTGATGGTGTCGGCGTTTCAGGAAATTTCTCTGTAGACAACATTTTGCCCATAGACGAAGGGGATGCTTCAAAATGGCAATTCTCTGTGGACCATGTCGAAGTGGATTTATTGGTGAACCATTTGGTCGGGGCCGGATTTGAAGGCAAAATAGTACTGCCTGTTACCAAAGAGGTGACAACTGAAGAGAAAAGTGACCTGGCAGCGGTTGATCAAAAAACGTTGAGTTATGAGGCAATTATTGACCCTTTAAATGAGGAGTACCTTCTTACCGCTACCACAAATGACGCTATTCCTTTTGATATCTTTAAAGCCAGGGCCACAATCACACCGAACTCCTATGTGGAACTGCGGGTATCGGAAAAGAAGTTTAGGCCTAAAGCCGTACTACATGGTAATATTGCTATCAAAGGGAGTAACAGTACTTCTGATCCTGATAAAGGAACGGTGGACTTTAAGGGAATCACATTCCAAAATCTACAACTACAAACGGTTTCGCCATATTTCCAAGTAGATTACATGGGTTATAATGGAGATGTGAAGTTTGCCAACTTTCCAGTAACTATTTCCGAAATCGAATTTAATTCTACCAATACCACAGCGTCACTTTCCTTTAATCTTGATGTAAATATGATGGAGAAAGGGTTTGCAGGAAATACAACCCTTTCCATTATTGGCGGATTTGATGAAAGTGAGGATTTACATCGTTGGAGATTCCAGAGAATAGAAATACATCAAATTTATCTGGAAGCAGATTTGGGGACCATACAAATCAATGGAATGGTGGATATTAAAAGTGATGACCCGGTTTATGGAGATGGTTTTTACGGAGAATTGGGAGCCACATTTAATGGCATAGCGGTAGATGCTTCGGCATGGTTTGGCAAAACAGATTTTAGATACTGGTTTGTAGATGCCTATGCGGATCTTTCTCAATCACCCACACCAGTTTTTATAGGACCTGCCAAGGTTAGCGGTTTTGGCGGTGGAGCATATTATAGAATGAGTAAAAAGCCAGGCTCTTATTCGGCTTTGGTTCCATCTGGACAATCCTATGTTCCCAATGCAAGTAATGCCCTTGGATTTAGGGCTTTGATCGGGTTTGCGCTTACAAATGAAAAAGCATTCAATGGCAAGGTTGGTTTTGAAATGGATTTTAATAATCATTATGGCCTAAACCGAGTCATGTTTTTCGGGGAAGGTCACATTGTCAAGGCATTGGATTTTGAATTTGGGGATGAGTTCAAACAAAAAATGCAAGGTATGGAGGAGAAGATCAACTCCTTTGGTGAGAATAACCCAACTATACAACGTCTCAAAGAAACCAATCTAGTAGATTACAGTAAGGTTAGCTTTCCTCAGGACGGTTTGACCTTTGATGTGGGAATCGATGCCCACTTCGCCATGGAAATGGATTTTCAACACAGGACATTCCATGCTGAATTGGAGATTTATGTAAACACGCCTGGTGGCTTTTTTCAAGGAGTAGGTCCAAAAGGAAGGGCTGGTTGGGCTGTTTTCCATATTGAACCGGAAGAATGGTATCTCCATATAGGAACACCTCAAGACCGAATAGGGTTAAAGCTTGGTCTCGGAAATTTTAATCTTGAAAGTACTGCATACTTAATGATTGGTGAGGATTTGCCCGGAAGTCCTCCTCCGCCACCCATTGTTGCTGAAATTTTGGGCGTCGATTTGGCGAGCTTGGATTATATGCGGGATTTGAATGCCTTGGAAAGTGGAATGGGTTTTGCCTTTGGCGCTGATTTTAGTATAGATACAGGGGACATGACTTTTTTGATATTCTATGCAAGATTTCAAGCAGGGTTTGGTTTTGACATCATGATAAAGGATTATGGCGAGACAGCTTGTAAGGGTAGCGGACAAATAGGTATTGATGGCTGGTATGCCAATGGCCAGGCTTATGCCTATCTCCAAGGAGAGTTGGGTATCAACATAAGATTGATGTTTGTAAAAAAGAAAATACCCATTATAAAAGCTGGGGCAGCAGTTTTATTGCAAGCAAAACTACCCAATCCTTCATGGTTCAAAGGATATCTGGGGGGACATTTTAACCTTTTGGGCGGATTGGTCAAAGGAAGGTTCCGCTTTAAAATTGAACTTGGGGAAGAATGCGAAATCATTGGGGGGTCTCCTTTGGGTGGTTTAAAAGTGATTGCTGATGTGACCCCCAGGGATGGTTCAAATGATATTGATGTATTTGCTGTTCCACAGGCTGCATTTAATATGCGGATTGACCATCCATTTGAGTTGGAGGATGATGAAGGGGTGAAAACCTACCGTATCCTTTTGGATGAATATCGGGTGACCAGTGAGGGAACTGCCATCAATGGAGAGCTGGAATGGAACGAAAATCATGATCTGGCAAATTTCGTTTCCCACGATATATTGCCTCCCAATGCTCCAATAGATGTAAAGGTTGTGGTAAGTTTTCAAGAATGGGGAGGAAACCGATGGATTACACTGACCCAAGATGGAAAGCCAGCCAAAGAAATAGAAGAACGTAGCTTTACTACAGGAGAGGCTCCAGATTATATTCCACTTACCAACGTGGTTTACACCTATCCTGTAGTGGACCAACAATACTTTTATCAAAAAGAAAGTAACAAGGGCTATGTAAAACTAAAAAGGGGGCAACCTTATTTGTTTTCGCCGCAGACCCATTGGGTGCAATCCACAAGATTTGAAACAGAATCGCAATCCCTGGGCACAAACCAAGTATCGTACAGTGCTTCGGATAAAATGGTCCATTTTGATTTTCCAGAACTTCAGAATCAAGAGACCTACACTCTCAAAATAATCAGTTTGTCACCAGAAGAAGCAAGTTCTGGGATTGTCAATGAAAACTATGTTTCAGAAAATAGCGGTCAGGAAGGCACATCCATTGAGGTGCGTAATAGGGAAATAGGGACAGCAGCAAAACAAACCTCAGAAACTGAAATCTTAGCATATGATTTCACTACAAGCCAATACAACACTTTTAAACAAAAAGTGGCAGCTAAGGTAGTGGACCAGTATTTATTTGACCCTATATATTCCAATGTTCATGCATTACAGGTAGATGTCAAGGTGCCATCAGAACGTTTTGGGAAAGATGAAATTTTGGGGACTGAATATTCGGACAATGAACCCATGATTTCAAGGGAAGCCATCTTAAATAATAGCTATTACCAAGAAGCCATACAGCCGCTAATTTATGAAGGTTATCCATTGGAGCCTGGCTTCACGGTTGACCGAGATGTTAAGGAATTGGGCCTACCACCAAAAAGAGGAGTAGATATTATGACGTGGTACATCTCATATCTGGAATCCAATCCAGACTATTCATTATTGGATAGAAGGATTCCGTATCGTTACAATTTACCCTACTACTACAAACAGGATTTTATAGATATACAATATAAAGTGGTCAATGTCTATCTGCACCAACCAGCAAAGTATCAATCTCAAATAGACAAGTACGATTATATCATAAAAGGAATAATGCCGCCGATAAGGACGGGAGATTATAAGGTAAAGTTCCAATATGTACTTCCAGGTCAGATAGAAGGGACTTCCCAAATGTTTAACTACAACAATCCCTACTAATGGTAAAATTTATTCAAAGGCTTTTGATTCCAAGGGATTTTGTATTTGCAGTGGCTTTGGGATGTTGTTCTATGGCCCAATCCCAACAGGATTCCCTAGCTGTCCAACAACCTGAAATTGTTGTTATGGCACGTCCACAAAAAGATGGAAAGATTATGTTGCGTTGGGCAGTTACCACCCCATTGGCATGGCGTAAACTGAACGAATATGGCTATGAAGTAAAACGATACACCGTTACACGCAATGGCAGTACACTCCCAAGCCCAATAGAAAAGCAATTGGGAATTTTCAAACCCAAACCATTGGATGGATGGATGCCAATGATAGAAAATAATAACAACGCAGCTGTGATGGCCCAATCCATTTATGGGGAAGCTTTTGATATTGAGGGAATGGATCATCTGTCTGCCATAATCAATCTAGCCGAAGAGCAGGAACAACGATTTACATGGGGATTGTATGCTGCCGATCAAGATTATGAAGTGTCCCAGATGGCAGGTCTTGGATATTTAGACCAAGAGGCACGTATAAACGAAAAATATGTGTACAAAATAACGGCTCTGGTCCCTGAATCTTTAATGAAAATTAAAGAAGGAGGGGTTTTTATCGGTCTTCAAGATTATGAGGATTTACCCAAACCCTTGGATTTAGCGGTGGTCTTCTTTGATGGAAAATCCATGCTGAGCTGGAACTATACCATCCATAACCAGATATATAATAGCTATTTCGTGGAAAGATCTATTGATGGAGTCAATTTTAAAGGTTTGAACAATTTACCCCTTACCACACTCAACAACGGTGAAAAAACAGACCCGATGCGGATGTTCTATACAGATTCCATTAGCAATGGTCAGACGTATTATTATCGAATTCGGGGGAAGACCCCATTTGGTGAGTTGAGTCCGGTTTCCGAAGTGGTATCTGGAAAAGGGGAAAAAAAATTGCCTTATGTCCCACACATTACCTCCCGATATTATGAGGACGATAAAGCGGTATTGTTGGAGTGGGAGTTTATGGAAGAGGGAAATACGATGATCACAGGGTTTGAACTCAATCAAAGCGATAATGTTGATGGGACATATAAAACTGTAGTGAAAAATATTCCGCCTGAAGCCCGAAAGGTGCGATATGACAGCCTTATGCCCACTAATTATATGACCATTACCGCCATAGGAAAAAATGGGAGTAAACGTACCTCATTTCCAGCATTGATTCAACCTGTGGATTCTGTGCCACCAACCAAACCCAAAGGGTTAACAGGAAAAGTGGACAGTTTGGGAGTAGTGACCCTAAGTTGGACGGCAAATACCGAGAAGGATATTCTGGGCTATCGTGTTTTTAGGGGTAATAATAAAGATGAGGAATATTCACAGATTACGGTTTCACCTCATCAGGTCATCATGTTTTATGACAGTGTTTCGGTAAAGAACTTAAATAGCAAGGTATACTATCAGATTATTGCTGTAGATCAACGTTTCAACATGTCCGAACCTTCGGAAATCTTGGAACTCAAGAAACCGGATTTTATAAAACCTACCCAACCTGTATTTAAATCTTATAAGATAAAGGAAGGCAAAGTACATCTCACTTGGGCCAATAGTTCTAGCGAGGATGTTGTTAAGCACGAGATTTACAGAAAAGCACAAGATAGTGTAGACTGGGTATTGGTGAAGACAATCAGTAGTATGCAGTCTACTGCAAAACTGCTTACTGAACCCCTGCCTACTGACCAACTGCCCACTGAACCCCTGCCAACTGCCCACTGGACCGATGAAAACATAAACGAAGGAAAGCAATACAGCTACACCATCATAGCCATTGACGACAGCAAATTGGAATCCGACCCTGCACCACCACTTACAGTAATTATACCCAAGACCAGTTTATATCCACCCTTGCAAGGATTGTATGGAGAAGCAGATAGGGAAGCCGGAACCATAACCATTCACTGGAAAGCTTATAAAGAACCCAATGCTTCCAAAATAACTATTTACAAGGGAGTACAAGGGAATACTATGAACCTGCTAAAAGAAATGCCTATGGAGAGCAAAGGAATTGTAGACAGCAAAGTAAAACCGAACAATACCTACGAGTACTTGTTTCGAGTGGCTTTTAGGGATGGGAGGGTAAGTAAAGTTTTAGCCTTGGATGTAAAATATTGACAGTATGAAAAAGTTGTTGTTTGTCATTATAGGACTAGTTGTTCAACTTGGATTTTCACAATCCAAATTATTTGTGCATTCCAAAAAACCAGAAATTAATCACTCTCCTGATGCAAATTGCCAAATAGGTGACTATGAATATCAGTTCAATATTTCGTACGAAACAGGTATATATGAAACCCAAGTCAGTGATATTGATATTATTGTAGACTATAAAGAAGGCTTCAACGATGACCCTAACTGGAATTGTAATGGACCTTGTGGACAATTTAGTTGGTATTGTGATGACCCTGATGATAAGGTACAACAGACTCTAGGACTTTTTGAAGTGATCAATATCAATTATGAGGGTCCAAGTGAAATAACCTGTACTTCGCAATATGATGCACAAACTTGCTTGCCAATAGATTATTTCGCTGTCTTGTTGCCCAATTTAAATATTGGAGATTCTGACCGATGCCCAACACAACTATTATTCGAACAGTATCAGGATAACCAAAATCACATGGTCGAGGGCCTAAAATGGCAATATTATAATATAAATAATGAATGGGTTGATATTCCCAACTTTTCAAATAGATATCCATTAAATGTTAGCTTAGAAGTGGCACTTGGCCCTAATTATGACTCTCTTTTTAATGGAAATTTACAATTAAGGTATACAGTTGAGTCTTCTTTTACCAATGTGGTATTAAACCCAGAAGACATTTTTACATTTAATATTATTGGCTGCTCCCCAGAACTCCTCGATCTAACCCCCCACAAAACCTCTTGTGTAGGAGCAGAGGATGGTAGCTTTACGATGACAATGGATAGGGATTTGGAAGATGGGGAGGCATTATTTGTGGCAGTATATGCACAGAATATAAATGATCCAAATATTTTTGACTTAAAAGGAAATGCCTCAACAGCTAAGGAAAATCAATTAGTCGATAATGGCAATCAGACCTTTACCTATCCTAGTCTATTAGATCAAGGAAATTACAAAATCAAATATCAAACCTACCCAGATGAACAAGAAGTTGAAGATATACCATGGGATAGCCTTGTTGAGGTTGAGGACTCTTTTGTCATCGAAGACCCCGACCCGGTCACGTTTACGCTCCAAAAGCTCAACGATGTATATTGTTTTGAAGGAAGCGATGGCAGTTTAAAAATTACGGCCTCGGGAGGTTCAGAGGACGGAAAGTATCAATATAGGGTCAACAATGAGGGAGACTGGATAGATTTTGACAATCCAAACCTTCATATTGTAAACAATTTATCCGAGGGAGATTATGAGGTGGCTGTGAGGAGAGTCAATGGAAACTCCATATGTCTGTCTCAAGAAAACCATGAAGAACATATTGACCAGCCGTCCGAATCAGTTTCAGTAGAACTCTTTCAATATGTAGAACCCACCGCCTACGGTTTTACCGATGGTAGCATCACTGTGGAGGTCTCAGGTGGAACTCCATATCAAAATAATAGCTATGATTACACATGGTACGATGAAGATGACAATCCTATCAATACAACCTCTGCGCAATATGTGAACAATGTATATCGTATCACCTTGGAGAATGTAACGGCAGGAACTTACACTTTAGCGGTTACGGATGCCAGCTACAATCAAGCAACTGATAAAGGAGGTTGTATGCTAACCGAGGATTTTGAACTACCCGGACCGCCCAAACTACAATTGAATGTGGAAGAGTCCATTCCCATTTCCTGCAACAGCGCCAATGCGTATAACAATCCCTCTAATGATGGTCAGTTGACGGCCATTGCATCTGGAGGAGTACCACCTTATGATTATTCTTGGAGCAAGAAAGATGAAAATAATCAATGGCAAGATATTCCCAATAACAATTCCAATGTGCTCGGTAATCTTGAAGCAGGTCAATATGCCGTGAATATTGAGGATGCCAATGGAATTATCATGGGAACTTATGTGAACAACCAATTGCAACAAGCCACTCCCGTAATCTATGTGTTAAAAGAACCTGAACTGCTAACCGTACAGATAGAAAAAACGGATATATACTGCTTTGGAGGCACGGATGGAACAGCCACAGCAATTGTAAGTGGTGGAACACCCCCTTTTGAATATTTATGGTCCACGGGATCTACCATGCAGACAGCAGAGGGACTTTGGTTGGGCAACCATACAGTTTATGTTATGGATTCCCGTGGTTGCGAAGCCGAAGCGGAGATTACCATTGGGCAACCCGATGCTCCGGTATCAATTTCCAACCTACAATATGTGCAACCTAAGGCCTTTGGTTTTACCAATGGGAGTATCGCAGTTCAAGTAAATGGGGGAACCCCTTTCAACGATGATAGTTATGTCTACCAATGGCGGGACGAACAGGATAATGTTATCAATACAACAACTGCTCAAACTACACTGGAGGGCTATGTTATACAAGTTCATGACATCCCCGCGGGTACTTATACCCTTACAGTTACTGACGCCAATTACGGAAATTCCACACAAAAAGAAGGGTGTACATACATTGCCGAGTTGGTTTTGGACGAACCACCTGCTCTGGAATTGAGCATGGAACAGACCATGCCCATTTCCTGTAATGGGGAAAATGAATTCAACAATCCATCGGATGATGGGCAATTGATGGCTATCGCTTCAGGAGGAGTACCCTTTAATTCATTGATAGAGGGTCAGTTTGCCTATAGCTATACTTGGAAAAAGAAAGATGGGCAAAACATCTGGCAAGTTATTCCCAATGTTACCGGTAACGTGTTGGATAATGTGGATGCAGGTGAGTATGCGGTCAATATTGAAGATGCCAACGGAATTATTCTAGGTGTTTACGTGAACAATGTGCTGGAAGAACCAACGGATTATGAATACCCTGTTCAGGAAACGGAACCAATCACCTTGCAATTGGATAAGCTGGATGTAAGTTGCTATAATGGCAACGATGGATGGGCATCTGTGGCCATAGAAGGAGGGATGCCTCCTTATGACATTTCATGGTCCTCTGGAGCCGATACCGAAGTCGTGGAAAACCTGATGGCAGGCACCTATTTTGTTTATGTGATGGATTTTTATGGCTGTGAAGTAAGTGCTCAGGTGACCATAGACCATCCGGAAGAGTTAATTGTAAATGTGATTGATGCCGTTTCACCTACCTGTTATGATGCAGAAGATGGCAGTTTGAGCGTGGAGATTTCAGGAGGAATACCCCCTTATACCTATTTATGGAATACAGATAAAGTTTCCTTGTCCCTGGACAATATTGGGCAGGGTAGCTATAACCTGGAAGTTACGGATGCTATTGGCTGTACCACTAACAAAGAGATTCTTTTAGAGGCGCCATACCCGAGCCAAGTGAATTTAGGTGGGGATAGAACACTTTGCGTTGGGCAAGAGCATACATTGGATATTACTATAAATGATCCCAATGCCATGTATCTGTGGACTTCTGATAATGGATTTAGTAGTACCTCTCCCAAAGTCACTTTATCAAAATCCGGTGTATATACCGCAACAGTGACCAATAGTTTGGGCTGCTCTGGGTATGATACCATCAAAATTACCACGACCGAAACTGAAATTGATTCCCAATTTTTGATTACATCGCAGGCCTTTGCAGGGGAGGATATTGTTTTGGTAAACACAAGCAACCCCATTGGAACCAATGAGGAATGGGTCTTTCCCATGGGAATGGAAATCATTGAGCAAGAAAAGGGTGTCGTAATAGTTCGGTTTGAAGAACCCGGTGCCTACGAAGTGATACTGCGGAATTATCAAGGAGCGTGTTATCTGGATATCACCAAGACTATAATTGTAGCAGAAGCAAGGGAGCTTCCAGATGTTGGGGAGGCCGTAACACCTTTCATAAAGGAATTCAAGGTGTCGCCCAATCCATCATCTGGCACTTTCACGGTTCTAGTTGCTCTTCAAGAGCCATCAACTGTAGCATTGCGATTGTTTGGTCTAACCTCAAACAATGTCTATGATGAGCGAGAACTAAAAGGAAGTGCTCTATATGAAATACCGTACACAATGGATTTGTCATCTGGAGTATACCTCTTATTGTTGGAAACTTCCAAAGGAAGTGAAATCAGAAAGCTTGTAATCCTATAATGAAGCATTACCAAAAATACATAGTATTCTCAATGGTATTGGGATTTTTGATATCCTGCGCCAAAGAAATTGCGTTGCCGATCAATGCCAATTTTACCGTTGCGGTAGTGGATGATGATTATTCAGTGCCCGTGTATGTAAAAATCAATAATCTAACTGAGGGAGCGGAAACATTTCAATGGATTTTTGATGGTGGCGAACCATCATCTTCTGTCGGTAAAAATCCGGGCACGGTTCTCTACACTGTTCCTGGCAATTATATCATTGCTTTGGAAGCATCAAACAGGGACGGTACCAAAGAAGTTTCCAACTTTCAAATTACTGTTGATGAAGTCATTATCCCTAGTTTTCAGGTGAATATTGAAAAGGATGCGTATCTGCCAATATCGGTCAATATTGAAAACATGACCACGGGTGCAAGCCACTATCATTGGACATTTGAAAATGGAACTCCGACCACTTCATCTGCGACGTCACCACAAAACATTGTTTTTAACGAACCCGGAAACCATATAATAACCCTTGAAGCAGGAAATGGTAGAGAATCAAAACATATTTCCGATACCATTACGGCTGCTCCTGATATTTTTGTTGATTTTGATGTAGTACCTGCTTTTCAGGACGACGATTTTCAAGCTCCGGTTACCTTATACCTAATCAACAAAAGTATAAGTGCCACCAGTTTCGAATGGACTTTTGATACCGCCGTTCCATCATCAAGTTTGGAGACAAACCCTACTATTACCATTGATACTCCCGGTATTCATCAACTTAAGTTAAAGGCTTCCAATAGCAAACGGTCTCATACGGTTAGCAAAGAGATAACGATTTATGAAGACACTAATCTAAGTAGCATCGAAAATGTGCAACTTGGAACCAGTTTAGCGCATAACAACAATATTTCAGGTGCGTTTTTCTCCACCACATCACGAAAAGTTTATACAAAGGACAGTGTTCCATTGGATGACGGGAGTTTTGTAGATATCGCTTTTTTCGCATTGAATCACGATTTCAACTTCAACAAATTTGTGTCCCCTGACGAGGTTGAGGATTACACTTTTGAACCGATACCCATTGCAAAACATACCAAGTTCATCAACCTGCAAGAATCGTGTGAGTGTGAAGCTTCACTTTCGGTTGTGGAATTTGATGCCATGGAAGACGATACCCTTTTATCCGAAATGACCATTGAGGAAACCATAGGAGGCATTCAGGATTTTGATGATTCCGTAGTTCCAAGAATTGTACTGTTTGAGACATGGGATGGCCGTAAGGGAGCGATTAAAATAAGGGAGTTTGTTCAATCAGGCCCTGATTCACACATCGTGATGGATATTAAAGTCCAAAAACAATAATCAATGAGCAATAATCAATGAAGAATCAAATAATGTCAACGAATAATGTCCATGTCATTCTGAACCTAGTGAAGAATCTCTTTTAGTATGCAGTATACAGTTAGCAGTATACAGTTAGCAGTATGCAGTGGGCAGGATACAGTGGGCAGTAGGTAAACTAATAGTGAAAAATAAAGAGGATGTACAAAGAATTGAAAGCATATCAAAAAGCATTTGACTTGGCCATGAAGATTTTTGAGGTCACTAAGACATTCCCAAAGGAGGAGCGCTTTGCCCTAATAGACCAAATACGAAGAAGTTCACGTTCCGTATGTTCCAATATGGCTGAGGGATATCGAAAACGATTGTATGTAAAACACTTTGTGGCAAAACTATCCGACGCAGATATGGAAAATGCTGAGACACAGCTATGGTTGGATTTTGCCCTTTCGTGTAAATACATTTCCAAGGATTCGCATGATGGATTGTTTGAAGATTCACTGGAAGTGGGAAGACTTTTGGGATTTATGATTCAGAACCCTAATAAATTCAGGAAGAGATGAAGGAGTTTTTTCAAGATTCAGTTTGCGGTTTTCAGTTTGCAGTAGGCAGTTTTCAGTTAGCAGTAGGCAGTTTTCAGTCGAAAGTATGCAGTGAACTTTACAAATTGTTAAAAACACTATCTACTGCATATTGTCTAATACTATACTGCCACCTGTCCAACGCTCAAATCTACCCGGTACAGGTCACCCCGCAGATCATCCCGCCCTACAGTTTTCAACTGTCCGATTACGCTACGACCACACAGGAAAAGCTCTTCGTGAACCTTTTGCTCACAGATGCGCAGGAATTTGGCAGGCAGGTACGGTTGAAATTGTTCGTGGAAGGCCCGGGCATCAATTTCCAGTCCACGGACTTTGTTTCGGGAACATTGCCCATAGTTCTGGACGGAGGGATCAACAACAGGTTGACCAATCTGGACCTACAGGCCTATTTCAACTATAACAATCTGGTGGGCATCTCCCCGCAGCAGTATGGCCAACAGTTGCCCGAAGGGCAGTACCGTTTCTGTTTTGAGGTGTACGACCAGTTTTCGGGCCAGCGTATAAGCAATCGTAGTTGTGCCAACATTTATCTGGTGCTCAACGACCCGCCCCTGCTCAATGTTCCCTTCCGTGGGGACTTGGTCACGGCCCAGAACCTACAGAACATCATCTTCAATTGGACACCGAGACACATCAACGCCGGGGCGGTACAGTACGAGTTCACCCTAAAAGAACTATGGGATACGGCTATGGACCCACAGGCCGCTTTTTTGGCCAGTCCGCCCTTGTACCAGACCACCACCTTTGCCAATACCCTGCATTATGGTCCGGCACAGACACCTCTTTTGGAGGGCAAGACCTATGGCTGGCAGGTAAGGGCCTTTGTGAGCGATGGCATCAACGACACCTCCTTGTTCCGGAACAACGGTTTAAGCGAGATCTACCATTTTACCTACCGGGCCGATTGCCCACCGCCCCGATTTGTGCTCTCCGAGGCCGAGAATTCCCAGACCGTTAAGATTACATGGCAAATGGGCGAACACCTGCGCTATCGGGTGCAGTATCGTAAAAAAGGGTATGGCGAAGATGACTGGTTCGGGCAATGGTCGCAGACCAATGGGACTACCATTCGCAATTTGGAAGCGGGTACCATTTACGAGTTTAGGGTGGGAGGTGAGTGTACCCCCAACGGCGGTCTGGCCTATTCCCCGATACACGAGTTCACTACGCCCACCGAGGATGAGATGGCCTACTACAACTGCGGCATCCCGCCCGAGATTGAAATTGCCAACCAAGACCCATTGCTGAACCTTGGGGTGAACGAGGTGTTTACGGCAGGGGATTTTCCGGTAGTGGTTCAGGAAGTAACTGGAAACAACGGATATTTTACAGGCTGGGGCTATATCACATTCCCATTTCTGGAAAACCTTAAAGAAGTGATAGATGTAGCCAATGTAGTTAGTGGAGGAGAGGTGAACATTGGCAAGTTCAGCAGAATACGGGTAGAGTTTGATAACATCAAAATCAACACCGATTACCAGTTGGTGGAGGGCATGGTGGAGACGAGCTATGATGTGGAGTGGTCTGGAGTTGTCGATGTGGATGAGGCGATTGCGGATATTGGTCAATTGTTGGAACTCCTTTCGGATGAGTTGAACCAAATAGTAGCAACAATAAAAGAGAATTGGGAACTAAACCAACAAGTGGATGCAGCAATAGCGATATTGGAAACCAACTTGGATGACCCCAATAATGGATTGACGGATGAACAAGAAGAAAATATCAGGAATTTTATTTCCGATCGGGAAAAGGTAAAACAAACTATCATTCAAGAGAAGGAAAAAATAGCAAGTGGAGAAAGGGATGAGGTGATTAAACAGAATTTGGCCTCAAACTTAATGAGCAGTGCAGAAGACCATTTAACCAGATGTACCTTAGAAAAGCTACTGGACGCAAATACATTGTCCCGAGATAAGGTATTCGATATAACTTCAAATGGAGATGTATTTACCATTGTCAAGGATAATTTTGAAAGTTGGTTAGAGGAATCCCAAAATGTGACAACCTCCAATACAGAAATCAATATGGTTCAAGATTGGTCCATTAGGGCAGACGCCCAATTTAGTAAAAGGCACGGGAGAATTTTGTTTGATCGATTGTTCGAAACGATCCGCAATGCCCCAAAAAATGAACTCTATGCACTGCATTCCGGGCTTTATGAGAAGGGCGTGTATTTGGGAACCTATGAAATGAACGAAACCATACATGGGCTGGCCTTATACACTCCAAAAGCGATACCACAAGTTTTTAAAATGGAGGCAGAAGATTATTGCGAGTTGATAAGTTCCCAACAATACAATGATCACATAAAAGTCATGGAAATTGCCAACTCGTTGGTATTGGCTTTTCTTAACGAAAACCAAGAAGTTACCTTTATGGTGCAGTTAATGAACAACAATGATGCAGATTTTGAAAGCATCTTAAAATGGTTTGGGGTATTAAAATTGTACAAACCCAATATTCTTGTGCGGGATTTGACCCAACAGCAAATATTGAATGAACTTTACTTGCATGAGGAGTTAAGGGCCGTGGACATTGGTGCATACCGGGTAATGATCGCCAACCTGCCCGAAGAGGAACGCGCCGAGGCCTATCTGGAACTGCAACGGCATGTGCCCTACAGGAGCCAATTGGACAATGAGTGCAAAATAGTAAGTGGCTCCCGAATGTGCAACGTAACGAGTTTGGCCATGAACTTTGAGGCCTTGGGCATCTCGAACCCAACCGAAAATGAGCAATTTGAGGATTGGTTGGCTGTGGAAGCCGGGGGAGCACCGGCAATTTATAATCCAAATGAATGGATTGAGTTAGGTCAGAATGAAATGATAGATGTAAATGGAGGCTATGAAAATTTACTTGATTCGAGTTTGGATGAAATAAAATTATTAATAAGAGATGAACTTGAACAAGGAAATTCTATTAGCTTATCTATTTATCCTGACTGTAAGGGCCACATTGTGCGGGTACAGGGAATTGATGAAGAGGGATTATGGATTGATGACCCCAACGGCCATTGTCCCTTGGCCTGTATGTTGGATAGAGAGAGTTGTGAAACAGGATATGGTAAAGGCACCCGAAATACAGAGAATCCCACCGCAGGTAATAATAACTTGTATTCTTGGGAAGAAATAGCACAGATTACAATTAAATATATGGTTTCATTCTCAAATTTGTAAAAACGTAAGGTCATGAACAGATTTCTAATTTTTATAATTATCACCCCACTGTTAATGCATTGCCAAGATGGCGATAGTATTAGTAAAAGTGAATGGAAGTCCTTTTTAGAGAAATTTCCAACAAAAAGTTTTGAAAGTATTTCATTGAAACCCACAGTCGAGAATGTATCTGATACTATATCAAGACTGGAGGTGAACAAGTTTTTATGGTGGGATGATGACAAACCTCTTGTTGTGTATGATAAACTAGGTAATTTCAAATATCCTATTGGCGGAAAACTATTTATCCAAAAAGAGCCAGTTTTGTTTGGTAAATCAAAATCTGGAGAGAGATGCAATTACAAGTTGGTTTCCTACCCATTTTATAAAATTAGGTTTTCAGAAACATACACCATAGTAAGTTATTTAGAATTCATTTTGGGTGAAGGGTTAATTGCTCAGTCCATGACAGTACTTGATCAAGATTTTAATAAAGTTGGGTATTTTGCCTTTCTATTCAGCCATTCATGGATTAATTGTGATAACACGCTGGAAGAAATCTTAGCGGAGACTCAACCTCTTAGTGCCCCCGTTGAACTCTATGAAAATGGTTTTTTATTGCACGATCAAATGGTAGGTTCATATTATGAAGATGTTTTGGATGACGAATATTGGAAAGTCCTCATAAGAGAAGATGGAAAATTTGAGATTGTGGAGGAGAAAAAAAACTATGAAGACGGTACCGTAATGCTATGGAGCAAATATGGTTACTACGTATCCGACCCAGACGGTTACACCAACCTTAGGGAATCTCCATCAACATCTTCCGAAATTCTTTCCCAAGTCAAAAACAATACACCACTGGAAATAATGGATGCGAGTTCAGATTGGTGGAAGGTACGTACACCGGATGGGACGGAGGGTTTTATGCACAGTTCACGAATTGTTAAAGGAGATGAGGAATAAGTATTGAAAATAGATGATGCGAAGAACTCTAATATTATTTTTTATTGCACCGTTGTTGATACATTGCCAAACAAAAAAAAGTTTGGAAAATGACGCTTGGAAAAAATTTCTGGATAAATTTCCAACCCAGTCTTTTAATGCACTTAAATGGATACCTTCTATAGAGAATGTAAAAGACACTATTGACCCAAACCTTGTCAACAAAATGTTATGGCAAGAAAGGCGAAAACCAGAAACCATTTATAAAGGAGAAAGATTTCAATATCCAATTGCTGCAAAGTTTCGAATAGAGAAAAAATATAGATGGTTCAGCAAAAATAAAAAAGGAGAAAAATGCAGAGTACCGTTAATAGTATATCCTTTTTTTAAGATAAAACTGAGAAATGGTAAAATGCTAATTTCTTATTTGCATTTCGAAATAGGTGAGCAAATTATTTTTCAACCATTAATTCTTCTTGATGAAAATTATGATAAGATAGGTTATTTTGCTTTCATATACAGCCATACATGGAGATATTGTGATAGCACCTTAGAGGAAATCCTTGAAGAAACAAAACCTTATAGTGCCCCCGTTGAACTCTATGAAAATGGTTTTTTACTGCATGACCAAATGGTAGGTTCATATTATGAAGATGTGTTGGATGACCAATATTGGAAAGTTATTATACGAGATGATGGAAAGTTTGAAATTGTCGAAGAAAAAAAGAACTACGAGGATGGTACGGTAATGATTTGGAGCAAATATGGTTACTACGTATCCGACCCAGACGGCTACACCAACCTTAGGGAATCTCCATCAACATCTTCCGAAATTCTTTCCCAAGTCAAAAACAATACACCACTGGAAATACTGGACGCGAGTACAGATTGGTGGAAGGTGCGTACACCTGATGGGACTGAGGGTTTTATGCACAGTTCACGGATTGTTAAAGGAGATGGGGAATAAGTATTAAATAAATACACTGCCAATGAAAGTATAGACCACTAACAATAACAAAACGCAGCATAACCCCAAATCAAGTCTTTCCCAAAAAAGATATAGGGAAAACAAACAGTAACCATTAAAAATTTACTTATGCTACGTAACAATTATCTAACAGCACTTTTTGTGCTGTGCATTACAACTATCCATGCCCAGAAAAAGCTCTGGGAAATCAATCTAAACGAAAAACTCTACAAAGTAGGTTGGATAGAACAAACCAATGATGGTCTCATCTTGGCCGCTGGAGCCAAAGGCCTTATGGCACTCGACAACAACACAGGCGAGGAAGTTTGGTTCAACGAAACCCTTAAATCGGTAGATAAAAACACCTTGTTGTTCATTCCCGAGCTTCCCATGTTCTATGCCGAATATGACCCAGTGATTGGCAAAACAAGAGGGGTGCTCATCAACTCCGGTAACGGAGAAATTTTGTTCGATACCAAGGAGAGCGGTTACAAGGTAAGGGGGTTTTCCATTTATCCGGAACAGGCCATGATATTGTTTGAGTTGGTTCAAGATAAGACCAGATATCTTATGAAGTTCAGTCTTAGAACTTGGTCCGAAGAATGGATGGCTCCTGTTGGAAAAAACAAGGAAAACCTATTGCAGAAAGCTTTTGGGGGAGTATCATTTATAGACCATGAGCCACAATTTGATCAAAATGGAAACATGATTATAGGTATCGATGATGAAATCTATGTCATAAACCCAAAAGATGGAAGTAAACTTTGGCATTATGAGGCCAATAAGAAAATCAAGGCATTGGTATATTCATCCATAAGTAATAGCATTTATATTGGGATTAAAAAGTCCAATAAGTTAACCATCCTTGATCCCAAAACTGGAGAAGATATTACCCCGGGCAAACTAAAATTAAGAGGTTATATGATTGATCTTGTCAAGGATGACGATACGGACAATTTGATTTTAGTGGAGACTGAAGGGTTTAACATTATAGATCCCAACACCAATAATTTGCTTTGGAAGAAAAGCTTTAAAATGGACCCATTGACTGAGGTTATTCCTAATGGAAGCGATTTTATTGCCATAGGCAAAGGAGAGAAAGTAGGTCAAATGGCCAGAATAGATGCCAACGGGAAAAAAGTATGGAATGTTAAAATAAATGGTTACGCCTATTTCAATAGTCTTACCGACAAGGGTGTAATGTACATCTCCACAGAACGTTCCAACATTATTGATTATGAATCAGGAAAGGACGTTTGGAAGAAAGACGTAAAATTTCGTTCCATACCAGCAGTTGCCTACGATGAACATGAAGACAAAGTTGTTATTTATGAGAACGGCAATGGATATAAGTTCAATTTGGAAAGTGGGGATATTGACCTCTTTGCGACAGATGTTGCGTTGGAAAAAGTGTCCAGGAAGACACCATTACAAGCCGAATATGTGAACGGAAAAGGCTATTTTTTGTTCACTGACCAACATGTATCTTTGTTGGCAAAAGATGGCAAACTAGTCTACACAAACTATTACCAACCTCCCTCCTCAACAGATGCACTGATTGCATTGGGCAATTTTGCCGGCAGTGCATTTTTAGGTGTTGATTTGGACATTGCAGGTTCCATAGAGAATATTAATATGCTTACCGATCTGTCCAATGGGGTATACCGAACTACGTTAGATCAGAATGGTGCAGGGCAACAAACATCTCTGCTGGCAGGACTTTATGTGGATAATGGTCATACAATGCAACCTGTGTTGGAAGTTACCAAAACACGCTATTTTAATTCAAAACAGACCCGTGACCATCATTTTTTAGTGACAAAGGTGAAAAGTGAAACGGCACCGACCAAGCATTCTATTTTTATGGTAAATAAAGCTACTGGGAAAATTGAAAAGGAAATAGATCTAATGGATAAAACCCCAAACTATCTTGTTGATATAGTTGACGATAGAGTGTTTGTCAACCAGAACAACGAATTGGTGACATCCTATCAATTTTAAGGTCAAAGCATTTTTTAATGAATAGTTATTCTCTTCATGGGAAAAACCCAAGAGGAGAATGCTATTTGTAAGAGTTATTTCTTCCCAATCTTCATTTTTTTACATGCCTTTTACTATTTCCAAAGAAAGTTGGCTCGCTCTATATTTTTTCTTTTTTGTTACTATTGTATCCGCCCAAACCGTGGATTTGGAAACTCTGGGAAAAGGTAAGGCCTTTAAAGTTGGAGGAGGAATCTCGTCCAATGGTATTTTTTATCATTCCAATCAAGAATTGGGTAGGCAACCCTTTACTTATTTTCTTCAAGGAAACCTAACTATTGGGCTCTATCAATTTAGTATGCCCATCAGTTATAGTTACTCCAATCATGGAGAGCAGTTGAATTATAACCTTCCTTTTAGTCTAAATAGATTAAGCCTTCATCCGAAATACAAATGGATTCAAGGACATATTGGTGATGTGACCATGAGTTTTTCTCCATACACTTTAAATGGACATCAATTTACGGGGGCAGGGATAGATTTAACCCCAAATGGACTGTGGAAAGTAAGTGTTATGTCCGGCCGTTTGTTAAAGGCAATCGAGTATGATGATGAACAGTCCATACCAACTTTCCAAAGGATGGGGTACGGACTTAAAATAGGGTATGAGCAGGAATTTTACAGTATAGGGGTAATTGCGTTTTATGCCAAGGATAATATCCGTTCTATAGCCATTCCCCCTGTTGAACAAGAAATCAGCCCAAAAGAAAATTTGGTTTTGAGCTTTGAAGGCTCCTACAGAATAAAGGAAAGTTTGCAAGTGAATGCCACATATGCCACATCTGCCCTAACGCAGGATTTACGGGCAGAATCTCTATCCAATAATAAAGGAAGCTTGACGGACTTTTTCTTAAATAAAAGAGCTTCCACACAATATTTTGATGCTTTGCGAACTGGTTTGGACTATAGATTTGACAAATCTACCTTGGGTCTTTGCTATGAGCGTATTGCACCGGGATACGAAACTCTCGGCGCTTATTTTTTCAACAATGATTTTGAAAACATCACTTTAAATTCCAGTACTGTTTTGTTCAATGATAAACTGAACCTTTCATTTAGCATGGGGTATCAGCGAGACAATCTTAAAAATCAAAAAGAACGGGCAATGAATAGGGCAGTAGGGTCCCTAAATGCAACATACAATGCTTCAGAGGTACTAACTCTCTCTGGCTCATATTCCAATTTTACCACTTTTACCAATTCCAAGGTAAATCAATTCGATGTAATCAACGATGATAACCTGTTGGATAATGATTTAGAACTATTGGATTATAAGCAACTGTCCCAAAATGCAAACATCAACATCAACTATATTGTTTCAAAAAAGGAGCAATTTCAGCAAAACCTGAATGTGAATTATGCACTGGCTGATGTTTCCAATTCAGAGAATGGAGTAGTACGGTTGGGAAACGCCTCAACGTTCCACAATGGAAATGTCTCCTACACCTTGGGGATGCCTAAAAACAATATGAACATTACCACTGCTCTTAATGGAACCTTAAATACGATTGGCATTGAAAATGCCACTACTTGGGGACCCACCGTAAATCTGAACAACAGATTTTTAGAAAATACCTTGAACACAAACTTGGGCATTTCCTATAATACCAGTAAATCAAGTACGGTACAAAACCAAATTACCAACCTTAGGTTGAATTTAAACTATGTGCTAAAGGAGAAACACAACTTCCATTTAAACTTAATCCAATTATTTAAAAGACTGTCGACCGGCAATTCCAATGAACTGACCATAATGTTTGGACACAACTATAGCTTTTGAAAAAAAAGCCCTTGTTTCCAAGAGCTTTTAATTTTCTAAAACGGGTTACGATTAATCGGCTGCTTTATCTACCACAAGTCTATCGGGACGATTGGCTATTTCCCATGCCGTGTGGAAAATAAGTCGGGAACGGTTTTCTAACAGATCATAGTTTATTTTATCGGGTGTGTCACCAGGTCGGTGATAGTCGGCATGCGTACCGTTAAAATAAAATATAATAGGAATGTTGTTCTTTGCAAAGTTGTAATGGTCACTTCTATAGTAAAAACGATTGGGGTCGTTTTCATCATTATAAGTGTAATCAAACTCAATGTTGGTGTATTTCTTGTTTACCTCTTCAGATAGGTTGTGGAGTTCCGTACTCAATTTGTCTGAACCTATTAAATACAAATAGTTTCTGTCTCCCGCATATTTTGGGTCTATCCGCCCGATCATATCTATATTAAGGTTGGCCACGGTTTGATCCAAAGGAAGTATGGGGTCCATATCCGTGTAATATCTTGAACCCAAAAGCCCTTTTTCCTCTCCGGTTACGTGCAGGAAAACAATGGAACGCTTAGGACCTTGACCTGCATCTGCCGCAGTTTTGAAGGCTTCCGCGATTTCCAAAAGAGCTACTGTTCCAGAACCGTCATCGTCAGCGCCATTATTGATTTCCCCGTTGGCACTTACTCCAATGTGATCTAAATGAGAAGAAATAACAATATATTCGTTCGGTTTTTCGGTTCCTCTTAATAGGGCTGCCACATTTTCTGAATCTACTTTTTCATTTCCACTTTCCACATTCAGTTTTAGGGATATGACCAGATTTTCAGGTGTGGGATTGGCTTCGATATCTTTTTTTATAGTAGTGGCAGATTTCTCGTTGAGCATGATCAGGAACTCATCACTTGCATTTCCGGCCAAGTCCATTTTACCACTATCATTAGTCTTCATAAAATCAAAATATCCTTTATAGCGGGGAAAGTTTTGTGCATCGTAGTAAAGAATTCCCTTGGCACCTTTGTCCACGGCCAAACTGGATTTTTTTTCCATGGCCTCGGACATGTTCCCCCAAACCGATTTTTCATCAGTGCCCGAAACAACATAAGTGCCATCTGCGTTTATGGGCTCACCAGCCTTGATTAGTACAATCTTCCCGTTTACGTCCAAGCCGGTATAATCCGAGTAGGTAGATTCTTCAACACCATAACCTACATAGACCACATCCTTGTAATTACCTTGGGCCATAGTGAAGGTCAATACATCTTCCCCGATGGGGAAAGTAGTATTGTTGATGGTGATACTCCCTTCTGGAACACCAGCCACTTCAAGGGGCACTTTTTGAAAATAATCACCATCTGCCTTGGCAGCCGGAATGCCCATGCTTTCATATTGGGCCTTTAAATATGCAACAGCTTTCTTTTGACCTGGTTCTCCTGTTTCCCTTCCCTCATATTCATCAGAAGCGTAAATATATAAGTGTTCTTTTAATTCATCTTGGGTGATGGTGCTGGCATAAGTAATCGACACATCTGGTCCTTTTTGGGTTGGGGTGTTGTCCGACACCGTTTTTTGAGACGAGTTGCAGGCAAACATCAGGCCCAAAGCAAACAAGGAGATTTTTTTCATTATCAGGATAGTTTTCAAAATTTACCAAAAATAGTCAAAAGATTACTAAAGAATTGGGTGTGCGCAGATTAACTTTCTCAAGCCCTTTATGTATCTTGGCACCCTCTTTTGAAGCGTCATCGCATAATATAAATCGGTGGGATATCCATAGTTGAAAAGGATTCAGATCATGGGCAAAAACAAAAGTATCATTGTGGTTGGAGGTGGCATAGTTGGCCTTTCAACTGCATATTTTTTACACAAGGAAGGACATGAGGTCACAGTTTTGGACAAGTCGGATATTACCTCTGGCGCTTCCTTTGTCAATGCAGGTTACTTGACCCCAAGCCATATTATTCCATTGGCATCTCCGGGAATGATTTCCAAGGGGATAAGATACATGTTCAACTCATCGAGTCCATTCTATATGAAACCACGATGGGATGTTGATTTCCTTAAATGGGCTTGGTATTTTAAAAAATCTTCTACGCAGGTCAAGGTTGATGATGCCATGCCTGTGATCAGGGACATTAACTTGATCAGTAGGGAATTGTATGAAGGTATGAAGGCTTCCGGTGATTTGGGAAATTTTCATTTGGAGAACAAAGGACTGTTGATGGTCTACCAGACGGAAAAAGCCCGTGACCATGAACTCGAAGTGATGGAGAAGGCTGTTACTTTGGGATTGGAGGGTAGGCATTTGGACAAAAATGAGCTACAAAAAATAGAGCCCAATGTGAAGATAAATGCAGAGGGAGCTATCCTTTATGAATGCGATAGACACACCACACCTCCACAGATCATGAAAAATATGCTCAAATATCTTGAAGCAAATGGAGTGGTCATAAAAAGAGGGGAGGAGGTACTAAATTTTATTGCTACAGAAGGGACCATATCCCAAGTGGAGACCAATGCTGGAAACTACACTGCGGACGAGGTTGTCTTTGCCGCTGGCTCTTGGACCTCTGAACTTTCCAAAAAGCTAAGACTACAATTGCCGTTGCAGGGCGGAAAAGGCTATAGAATCAATATGGAGTCCCATACAGGAATAACCATGCCGGCCATTTTAATGGAAGCAAAGATGGCGGTTACCCCAATGGAAGGCTTTACCCGTTTTGCGGGAACTATGGAGTTTTCAGGAATCAACAACACTATTCGTAAAGAAAGGGTGAATGCCATTGCACGAGGAGCCGAAAGGTATTATGAAGGATTGAAAATTTCCGAAGAAGACAAGAGAAATGCACAATGTGGGCTACGGCCTGTAACCCCAGATGGTCTACCTTATATTGGACGGCCCAAAAGGTACGGCAATCTTATAATAGCTACAGGTCATGCAATGATGGGGTGGAGCCTAGGCCCCGCAACCGGTAAATTTGTGACAGAACTTGTATCTGGAAAGAAGCCTTCCATGGATTTAGGTCCTTTTGATCCGGATAGAAAGTTCTGAAGTCATATTTTCTTTGGGTTAATTTAGGCATAGTATGTGCTATAAATTTTTTAGTTGCTCTTTTAAGAAGTAATTTTACCCTATGATAAAAAACTACGCTACATTTTCTTTTTTGCTTTTTTTCCTGAATCTTCATTTGTACCCACAAGAGGTTCGCATATTTCGAGTAGGGGATTTTGATCTGAACGGAAATGTAAAGTCTTGTTTGGTCATTACAGACTATGGTAGGGAGTCTTTTGAATTTAATCCTGAAGGAATTTTAACAAAGACAGTGACGCAATACAATGATTCGGACCAAGACATTACCTATTATAAATATGAAGGGGGTGAGTTGGTTGAAAAACGTATGGAAAGCTACAAAAACAGTACGTTGGATGCATCAACTTCCATGGCCAATTTCTATTCCATAGATACGGTTCCCCAACGTAAGGTTTTGGAGAAAATCATTTCGTACGACAAACAGTTTTTGGAGCAACAAGTGTACGAGTATGATGAAGAAGGCAAACTGACAAAAATAATAACATCCAATGCGGAAGGCGTGGATGAAACCTCTTTTGAGTATTCCCCATATAAAAATGAACTTACCATAAGCACCTTCACCAATGGTATTCTGGAAAAATCGGTTCGCACATCGGAACGCAAAAGCGCCAAGGGAACACAAAAGGTGATTCTTACTAAGGAATATATAGATGGCGAACCCAACAGGGCAACTGAAGAGGTTTTTAACGCCAATGAAAAACTGGTGACCAGCGAATACTTCCTTTATGACATCGGAGAGAAGGAATTCGTTTCCCAGAAAAAGCTTTTTTATTATTACTCGGATGGTGTATTAAGCAAAGTGGTAACAAAGACCCTGACCACCGAAGCTGTGGAAGAGTACATTTTCCAATTTGATAATCATGAGCCGAAGAACTGGGTAAAACAGATTGTTACTCCAAACAACACCTACACTACTCGTATGATAGCCTACTATCCCGAGAAGGAAGCGGCCAAAGAAGGAGAAAACCCAAAGAAATAGGGCTAAACCAACCCTTGGATGATTTCGGGCTTTACTTCATGACCACCTTCAAACATGACTACTTCGGCTTTCCCCTGAAATAGCACATCCAGTTTTATTTTTTCTGATGTAAGGCGTTCTGCGGTCAGGTATTCATCCTTATCCCCATAAACAACTTTTATTTGGGTTTTTTCAAAGTCAAGGAAATAAAAATCTTCCTTTTTTAATTCATTGGGGATACCACCTGCATATAGGATTAAAAGTTTGCATAGGAGTTTTCTACGGGATAAAAATCTAGTGGCCACAGACACCCCTTGGGAAAAACCAAAGAGGACAAGGTTAGTATGGGAGGGGAGTTGTTCTGCTTCCAGGACGGCATCCATATACCGGAGTACATTTTCCATTTCCATGGCAGTATTCTCTTTGGTCAACCAACTGGCCCCTACGTATTTATATTCGTTTTTAAGGTAATATTTTGAAGGAGCTTGGGGAACTATGATATAATTCTCTTCTGGATCAAGTCCTGCAAAATACTTCGCAAAATATCTACTTAAATAGCCAATACCATGAAAGACCAACCACACATTTTTGGTTTTTTCATTGAGGGAATTATGCGTGAGATAGGTGTTTTGGGTCGTATACTGTACGGATTTTTCGCTAGGGGACATAAAGTGGTTTTGCTTAATACTATTGACAAAGCTTTGTGTAATTTTACAAAAAATAGAAGGATGGAAGACCATAAAGATAAGATTCTGTCCGTTTGCAATTCAATTTGCAAAGGGACATTAATGGAAACTTTGGAGATAGAGTATGTTGATGTTGGTGAAAATTTTTTGTTGGCCCGTATGCCTGTTAGCTCTAAAGTGCACCAACCAGATGGGGTACTCCATGGTGGGGCAACCGTAGCACTGGCAGAGAGTGTGGGCAGTGCCGCATCCTATGTTTTTTTAGATGGCAATAAGTTTTTTGTGAGAGGCATTGAGATTGCTGCCAACCACGTTAGATCAATCAAAGAAGGTTTCGTATTTGCTAGGGCCTCTATATTGCACAAAGGCCGAACTACCCAGCTTTGGGAAATTAAGGTCACCGATGAAGAAGGAAAACTAATTTCCAACTGTAAACTGACAACCATTGCCCTACCAAGAGAATAAAGATTTTGAAACTATTATTGGGAGAGTTGGCGATTGCCTTAAGGAGGGATTGCCTTTCTGTATTTATAGAAAGCCCAATCAGAGTCAAATAACAGCTGTTTTTCAATTGGAGGATGCGCTACACTCCGTAGTGGATTTCAGTGAAAAGGGCTTTGTTTTTGCCCCGTTCCAATTCGAAAACGGTGCAGTGCTACTTAAACCAGATGAGATTTTTGTAACCCAAATGGAGAATTCCGAACATTCTCCATTTGGCGAAATTCAACTTTCGGAAATAGGTAGAAATGATCATTTGGAGTTGATTAAAAAAGGCATTGAGGAAATCAATACAGGCCGATTGTCCAAAGTGGTACTTTCAAGAAAACTGGAAGCGGAAACAAAACTTTCCCCGCCTGAAATTTTCACCCAACTTTTGCAGCATTACCCCAATGCATTCTGTTATCTTTTTCACCACCCTAAAATTGGCACTTGGTGCGGGGCTACCCCCGAGACTTTAATGACCATTCAAAACCGGGAAATAAAAACCATGTCCTTGGCAGCTACATTGCCTTTTGTGGAAGGTGAAGTACCCCAATGGAAAGAAAAGGAACTTGAGGAGCAGCAAATGGTTTCGGATTATATTCGTGAGCGTTTGACAGGACTGATGGAATCTTTGGATATAGAGGAAGCTAAATCGGTCAGGGCTGGAAACCTATGGCATTTAAAGTCAAGAATCAACGGAAAAATGTTGCCCAAAACTTCGGTGAACAAGATTGTTTCGTTGTTGCATCCAACCCCGGCTGTTTGTGGTATTCCAACCCAAAAAGCTAAGGAGTTTATCCTTAAACATGAGAATTATAGGCGAACTTATTATACTGGCTTTTTGGGAGAACTCAACCTGAATCAAGCAACCGAAACTTCCTTATATGTAAATTTAAGGTGCATGGAACTCAAGGGGCAGACAGCCTCGATTTATGTGGGAGGTGGTATTACAAAAGCATCTGACCCTGAGCGGGAATGGGTTGAAACCCAGAACAAAAGCAAGACCATACTCCACATCCTTTAATTTGACGCCTCTTTATTTAGGGGAATTTGGTTTTCAGATGTATTTTTGTGAGCCATGATGTACTCAGATATTCCCTCGGCCCAAATGTTGGTTTTATATTTTAAGTCCCGAGGTGTCAGAAATATTGTCATTTCTCCGGGGTCTAGAAACGCCCCATTGACTTTGGGATTTACCAAGAACCCATTTTTTAAGTGTTTCAGTGTTGTTGATGAGCGCTGTGCCGCCTTTTTTGCCTTGGGAATGGCCCAACAATTGCAAGAGCCCGTGGCAGCCATATGTTCGTCAGGCAGCGCATTGTTGAATTATTACCCCGCCGTTGCCGAAGCATTTTACAGCGACATTCCCTTGATTGTGGTTTCGGCAGATAGACCCAGCTACCGGATTGATATTGGGGATGGACAGACCATCCGTCAAGAAAATGTGTTGGCCAAACACATAGGGTATAGTGCCAATTTAAAACAGGACATTTCCCATGCGCCTGCACTAGTGGCCAAATATGGCAAGAATCTTTTACAGGAATCCCAGGAGAGTATCCAAACGTACAACGAAACTGAAATTGGAAAGGCTCTGCAGGTCGCACTTTTGGAAAAATCTCCAGTGCACATCAACATTCCGTTTGAGGAGCCACTCTACGGAACGGTTGCTGAAACTTCTCTGGTTATTGAGGAAATTCATGAGGGGGTTGATAAGGCCCCAATATTGGATTTGAACGATTTCAAGAAAGTATGGGAAGCTAGTGGGAGAAAAATGGTTTTGGTAGGGGTTAATCAACCCAATGCCATAGAGAAAGAAGTGCTCGAAGTTTTAGCCAAGGATGGAAACTCCTTGGTATTTACGGAAACGACCTCGAATGTACATCACCAAGATTTTTTTCCGAGCATAGACAGTATTGTGGCTCCCATTGAGAAATCCGAAAATCGAGATGAGCTTTTTCAAGAATTACAACCCGATTTACTGGTTACTTTTGGCGGACTGATTGTTTCCAAAAAAATAAAGGCGTTTTTAAGAAAATACCAACCCAAGAACCACTGGCATGTAGATTCCAAAAAGGCATATGACACTTTCTATTGTCTATCACATCATATTAAGATGGAACCCAATGCATTTTTAAAGCGTGTTTGCAACTTGGATAAAGAACCGAGTGGTTACAAACTAAAATGGCTAGGGGTAAAAAACAACTATGAAGAAAAGCGGAACGACTATCTTGGGCAAATCCCGTTTTCGGATTTTATGGTTTTCAATGAGATTCTTCATCAAATACCCAAAGGGTATCAGGTACATTTGGCCAACAGTTCTACAGTGCGGTATACGCAATTGTTTCCTATGCAGCCTACGTTGAAGGTGTTCTGTAATCGAGGGACAAGTGGTATCGATGGAAGTACCTCTACTGCCATCGGAGCCTCTATTTTTGCAAAAAATCCCACAGTTTTGATTACAGGCGACCTTAGCTTTTTCTACGATAGCAACGCTCTTTGGAACGCCAATATTCGTCCTGATTTTAGGATTATTCTGATCAATAATTCCGGAGGCGGAATTTTCAGGATTTTGCCAGGCAATGAGGATACTGTGGAGTTTTCCACCTTTTTTGAGACCCATCATGTGCATACGGCCGAGCATTTGGCCAAGATGTACGGCTTCTCATATGAAACTGCCCATAACGAGGAACAGTTGCATACATGTTTGAATGATTTTTATGATGAATCCACCAATCCCAAGATCCTTGAGATTCATACTCCCAGAAAGCTGAACGATAAAATTTTGCTTGGCTACTTCGATTTCATATCTTAGGGGGTGGTATAAATCATCAACATTAACCATTTTAAAATGAGCAAAAGAGACGAACTTATCCAAAAGTACGCAGAGGAAATCAAGACCAAATTTGGAGAGACCCCAAACATGGACCTTTTGACCAAGGTGACCATAGGACTTGGCCCCGCCGTTTACAATTTGGATGCTTCAAAGGTTTCTGGTTCCAATGAAAAGGAATTGGAAACGGTAAAAAACAACTTCTTGATCAAAAAATTGGGACTTTCTGACGGTCCGGCCCTTACTGACGCCATAAACAAGGTAATAGATGCCTATGGCAGGTCGGATAAGAACAAGTACCGTGCAGTAATTTATTATATGTTGGCCAAACATTTCAAGAAGGAATCTGTTTACAACTAAGGCAACGCAAAAAGGAATATAGCTGCCCAACTGGCAGCTTTTTTTATACCCAGAATTTCAATATACCTTTACACCATGATACAATTGGGCGGCCATAACACATTAAAAGTTTTACGTAGCACCAGCATTGGTCTTTTCCTTGGAGATGATGAGGGGATTGTTATTTGATATTGGTAAAGGCCCACGAAAGAGTTGTCTATCCGTAGTATAATTAAGTTGTCCGGTTTTAGTCAGGAATAAGTTAAAATACCAATCGTATAATTCAACAACAAAAATTTTGCTTGTGTAACTCTTTTGGAAAGAATAGGTAATTGTTTAATAATATGCTGTTTGTGTTTACTATACCTATATTAGTAAGCAATTTCTCTTCTAATTTAAAACATGCGTCGTTTATTACTAATGCTGGGAAAGCTAAGGAGCATATTACTCCCCCCCAAAGAGGAGTGGATAAATTACCCTTTTAAGGATAAACTAACAACCATTTTCACTTATCTTACGATTTTAGCATTACTTGGGAGGGGCATGGTTAAATTATTAGAGTCAGAGCCATTGCCATTAGATTATATTGATGCCAATAAACCTTATTTGGAAGTAAAATTGGAAATTACCAGGATAGATTCTACTGGTTTGCAGTATAACTATATGGTTAAAAATAATGGTAAGTTGCCTGCTAAAAATTTAACTTTTAGTCAGCGTAATGAGGGTATGGTAATGGGCGAGTTCGAGGGTAGTCAGAGAGATTTGGCCCCACAGGGAGAAATGTTGGTTAAAAATACTGTATTGTCTAGTTTAACTTCAATTCAACTCAAAAACTTAAATAAATTTTCAATAATTGCATCATATGATGCACATTTTGGTGAAGAAACAAAAAGCTATCACTCAATTTTTACCTTTTTTATTCCAATTGATGAGTTAACCCAGGGAATTATAAAATACGACGATGTAAGAAGATTCGAAGGAAGGTTTAATCAAGTAAAGTTTGGTGAATTTCTTCAACAAGAATGGCCCAAAATATTAAAAAAAAGAGAAATCAACTCAAATGAAATTATTGACAACCATTCATATCTAGCTATACTTAAGCTGCAGGATACCAACTTAAGTAGGTCAAAGTTTATTTTTGATATTGGTGCGCAAAAAAACAAGAATAGGGCATCATTATTCTTAAATAAAAACAATGATTTGGTATTTAGTATTGTTGATAAAAATGAGACTAAGGATTCAGTTTTCATAAAATACGACCCTCAACTGTTTGAAAGTACTTTGATGCTTAATTGCCAAATTGGACTTGGTGAAAATTTCACAGTTCTCAGACTCTATGTAAATAATGATTTGGTTAGGGATAAGAGGATTGGTGAAAGACTCCAAATCGACAATTTGGATGAATTATCTGAGGATATGCAATTTGGTATGGACTTATCAGGTGAAAATGGAGGGGTATTCACTTTAATGGTCCAAGATAATACTAACATTTGGAAAGAACCAGATGATATCAAAAGTGTTGTCCAAAGGCAAAACAATAGGGCTTACAACAAAATTTATGAATTCAAAGGTAATAATGGAGTTAAAAGTGAGCAAGTAACAATTAATCACTCTTTTCATATATATGACCCTAACTTAAATAGTATTCTTGAGGAGATAGAGAGGTTTGATGGGAGTACTTTGTTAATGAGGATGAAGCTGTTGGAGAATACTAATGGAAATATTGGATATATATACGATTCTGGCGAGAAGTTATCCAATAGAATTTCAATTTATCTTGATTGGAAAAACAATTTAGTTTTTCGAGTGATTGATAACGAATCAAAGTTGTGGGAATTGTGTGTAGATTATGATAAAACTTTGTTTAATGAGTATTATATATTCTATTTTGAAATAGGCACAAGTAGTGATTATAGTTTTATGAGGATAATATTAGATGATAAAGTTATCGAAAGGCAATCGTATAATTACAATATTAATTTTATTGACCCAATAAAAGTTAACAAAGATTTTGTTTTAGGCGCGGACATCAATTTATCCAATAACGGTAAGTTCTATATTACTGAGCTTGCTAAACTAAAAAGCACCGTAACTAATGAGAAAATTTATAGAATAAAGAACGACATGCAAAAAAAAGAGCAACTCAAAACGTTGTTTTTTAATGGAACCAATTATTTTAAATCTAATACAATGAAGAATGGAAATTACAACCTTGAATCTCTAGAAAATGAAGGGCCAATAGTTCTTAGTCTGAATTAGCTGCATAATTATAGAAAATTACAACTATTTTAAAAGACTAAAGTAGTTAGTAAGTATGATTATTAAATTTGGTGAGGACTTAAGGTTAAAATGTTCTGGAATTCTTGTCAGAATGGAATAGTCTTTTCTACTTATTCCGAAGAACATTAGAACAAATAATTGAATTCCCTCTATTGATTTTAAATTACTAATTGGTCAATCTAACAATGCCACTTGATGATTATATTAGTTTTGTGGAAATCCTAATTAAAAGAATGGGTTATCTACACATATTAATTTTTAAATACTTACATGATACAATTGGGCAGCCATAACACATTAAAAGTTTTACGTAACACCAGCATTGGTCTTTTCCTTGGAGATGATGAGGGGACGGAAATACTCCTGCCCAACAAATATGTTCCAGAGGATTTTAAGATAGACATGGACTTGGAGGTATTTTGCTATTTGGACAATAACGAGCGTCCCATAGCCACAACCCTTAAGCCAAAAATCACAAGGAATGGCTTTGCTTTTCTTGAGGTTGTTGAAGTAGGTGAATTTGGTGCCTTTTTGGACTGGGGCTTGGAAAAGCACCTGTTGGTTCCTTTCAAGGAACAGGCCCAGAGAATGGAGGAGGGCAAAAAGTATGTTGTGCATTGTTATATGGATGAAAAAACGTTCAGACTGACTGGGTCCAGTAGGGTTGACAAGTTTTTATCCAACGAGGATGTGGCCTATGAAGTGAATGATGAAGTAGACTTGTTGGTATATAGAAGAACGCCTTTGGGATGGGAGGTGGTTGTAGATGGAAAGTACAAAGGACTTATTTTTGAAAGTGATGTATTTAGGCCAATGACCAATGGTGATAGCCTAAAAGGCTATGTGAAAAATGTGAGGGTGGATAAGAAAATAGATTTGTCCCTCAAGCCCATTGGAGCCAAGATGCTGGAGCCCACTGCAAAAATAATCTACGATAAGCTTGTGCAAAACGATGGTTTTCTGCCTTTGCATGACAAATCATCCCCTGAAGAAATACAGTTTACCCTCCACCTAAGCAAGAAAGCTTTTAAGAAAGGGGTTGGTATTCTGTATCGCCAAAGAAAGATAAACCTTCAGGATGACGGAATATATCTCTTGTGATTCTTGTTAGCACCTTCAAGAAACAACAGCTTGAATTAAAGGGATTTTGATACCGCTGGGTTTTTTTCTTTCAACAAAAACTTTACATTTGTAAGTATGTAGATTAACTCATTGACAGTTATGTGCTTAGCACAAACTTAGAATCCGTAACTCCCTAGAAATATGCCTTTTATTGAAGAAAGCGATTTATTGGACCTTCACAAGGACATAGATAAGGCCCAGATTATTAATGAAAGACTTTTAGACCAGATAAAGTATAAGAACAAAGATTTGCGCAAAATTAGACTACAGCGCAACATACTTTTAGGGTTTGTAGGTCTTTTTGTTATAGGGACTTTGGCCATTACTTCGTTTACTGCGGGATTGAGTAGCAAACAATCGTACGAGAACCAAAACAATCTTTTGGTTTCCATAGACAGTCTGGATGCCATTAAAACAAGAATAGATAATCTTAAGAGTCAGAACGAGGAACTTAGCTTGGTAAAAGAGTTTTACTTGGCCAAGGAATTCCTGAACAAAGAAAAAATTTATTCCGTACAGGTCAAATCCTTTGTGGACAACAATGTAACCTTGGCATCTGAGGCGCTGACCAACACTCTTTTTGTTAAGACCAATCCGTTCTATGCCTATTCCCTTGGTAATTTTGAAACCTTGGATGAAGCACAGACTTTTAGAAAGCAATTGGTGCAGATGGGCTTTAAGGATGCCTTTGTAGCATCATACCAAGACGGAAAAAGAATAAAAATAGAAGACCCGTATTAATCTTGGGAAATATTAAGGCTTGGGTACAGGCTGCCAGACTTCGCACACTTCCATTATCATTATCTGGAATTATTATAGGAACCGCCTTGGCAACAAAACTGGGTTTTTTTGACTTGGGCATTTTTGTCTTGGCACTCATGACAACAGTTGGTTTTCAGGTGACCTCAAATTTTGCCAATGACTATGGCGATGGGGTAAAAGGCACCGACAATGAAGACCGTATTGGACCCGCCAGGGCCCTTCAAAGTGGATGGCTTACCCGTTCAGCATTGAAAAAGGGAATCATTATTTCCATTGCCATCTCCCTGCTTTTGGCCATTGGGTTGGTTTATTTGGCATTTGGTTTGGACAATCTGCCTTACATACTACTTTTTTTAGTCCTTGGTTTTTTGAGCATCTGGGCGGCCATTAAATATACCATGGGCTCAAATCCATACGGCTATATGGGATTGGGAGATGTGTTTGTCTTTTTGTTTTTTGGACTCTTAGGTGTGTTGGGAAGTATGTTCCTGTATACAAAAACCATAGGTTTCACCTCTCTTTTATTAGCAATAGCAGTAGGACTGTTATGTGTTGGGGTTTTAAATTTGAACAATTTAAGGGATGTGGTTTCTGATAAAAAACATGGAAAGAACACCGTAGTGGTAAAAATGGGATTCCAGAACGGAAAGCGATATCATTTCCTGTTGTTGATGGTGGCCTTTATTTGCTGTACAGTATATATTTTGATGGAAGACTTAACGGTATTGCAATCTGTTTTCATGGTTGCTTTTGTGCCGATTTTTATTCATTTAAAAAAAGTTATGTCAACACAAGTGCCCGGAGCCTTGGATGGGGAACTTAAAAAGTTAGCCCTAAGCACTTTTTTATTGGCCATACTCTTCTATACATCAGTAAATTATTTTTTGTAATTTTGAGATATAACCAGATAAACTTTATGGAACGTGGAGCAACCGATTAAAATTTTGATTGTAGAGGACAATGTCATCATAGCAGATGATATGCAGTCCATGTTGGAAGAGATTGGTTATGAGATCGTGGACAACGTCATCGTGTATGAGCAGGCAGTAGAGGTGTTAAAGAACAACCATGTTGATTTGGTTCTTATCGATATTATTCTCGCTTCTGACAAAACTGGCATTGACTTAGGAAAGCATATCCGGGATGTTTACAATATTCCCTTCATTTTTGTCACATCCAACTCAGATAGGGCCACAGTGGAAAATGCAAAGACGGTAAAACCAGATGGCTATTTGGTAAAACCCTTTGAGCAACAGGATTTGTATACGTCCATTGAAATTGCGCTTTCCAATTTTAATTATTCAAAAAAGGATGATCCCAAAGCTATTGAAGGAGACGATGGGGATAGCTTTACCTCCAATTCAGTTCTAAAAGATTCCATTTTTGTAAAAAAGCAACATCTATATTGGATAAGCCGGGTAAACTGACCCACCTTCGCCGGATGAAACTGACCATGGCAAATGGACTGCCCAGATTTGATCTATCCTTGGGTTAAACTTAGTTTTTATTTTTCAATTTTCTTCTCATT